>SESG01000707.1_pt1 | contig 19734 bp, 15 predicted proteins | sample 3171421 | NCBI WGS metagenome assembly SESG01 (sample SAMN10866946, study PRJNA518727) | freshwater metagenome | biome: subpolar coniferous forest; feature: holomictic lake; material: water; isolation source: holomictic Lake 227, 6 m and 8 m depth | place: Canada: near Kenora, Ontario | collected... | reverse complement strand
TGCTAAAATCTCAATTAAACACTCTTTGATAATTGCTTTTAATTCGCTTTTTTTCATATCAACCTACGCCAGGAATATTTGATGGAGATGATGCTGTTAGAATTGGAAACATTCTTGCTTCAATTGTTGTTAGTCCTGCAAATACTGACAAAGTTGTTCCTTGTAAACTATATGCCCAAAATTGTCTCGTTCTAATATTAAACTCTTCTGATGATCCTGATGGCAAAATAAAGTAATTTGTATTTTTTGCCCCCAATTGAGTTACGCCCAATTGTGCATTTCCTGCTCCAATATTTCTTACTCTAATTGTTCGAGTCACGTATGGAAAATCAATTCCAATCGTTCCGCTCACAGGTAAAATTGAAGAAGTAATGAAAGGAACGCCAGCAACTAAATATTCTGCAGTACAATTCGGGCCTGGTGATGGATTATTAAGTGACATTATATTTTCCCTTTTTTTATTTCTTCAATAGTAATATATCATTTACTATGCGATTAATTTTATCAGATTTGTTAAATACAGACGATAACTCATTTGAATTTAATGCTTTTCCTTCAGCCAACATGAACGCACCTGGAGTTGATGGTTCAGAGACGAAGTCCCAACAAATTAACATGAAATCATCTTGTACAACAAAGTAATCTCCTTGTTTCTGAGTTGAACCAACACCTCTTGATGAAATTCCTAATTTAACACCAGATTCAACAAGTGATTGAAGAATTTTTCCGGAAGGTGTATTGAGAATTTCAACTTTTCCCATGACTACATCACCCTCAAAATAAGCTTCTCGAATGATATGAGAAACATTTTTAAGACTGATTATAGACTCAGTCGGATGATCGCAATTCATTGTCCAAAATGTTTTATCTTTATATTTCATCAACCACGTACCATTTGGCACAGTTACACAATAAACCTTTCCTTGATATGGAATTTCTGTTATTTTTAAAAATTTTGTAGATAATGAAGCTCCTTTAGATTTATGACGATACACTGTATACAATAATGAAGAATTTTCTGCTAAAATCATTCTTCCTGTAACTTTAAAATCAGGTGCTGGACGATCATATCTTTTTGTGAATCTAATTGATGCCCCATTACCTAACTTGATCATTATTTCACAAACATCATCAGCTAATTGTTTTGAAACAGTAGAATATTCATTTATTAATTCACCATTACGTCCATGTCTATTTCTACCATCACCCTTTAACATCCAAGTTAATAAAATTTCTAATAATCTTGGTGACCAATCTTTTGCATATTGTGGAATATATTTTGTATGTGAATTTCCTAAATTGTGCATAAATGAATGAAATTCATCACCCATTTTACTTAATGTAAAATCATTATCACTTTCTTTAAAATTAAAACCAATATCTAATAATAGTGTTTTAATCTCTTGAAAAATTATTGGATGTGCATTTTTTGATTGACAAATTCCTACAGAATTTGAGTGTTTAATTGATCTAGTTCCTGATGTAGATCCTTCAGCCAAATATATTCCTAAAAATGCAGCCCATAATTCTGTTTTTACATTACCAAATCCTGGAATTTCAATAAATTCATCATCTTTACCAATCCAATTTCCAGTACGTTTAAATGAACTATGTGAAATATGTGAAGATTTTTCATCAACAAGTTTTTTAAACTCTGATGCTAACATAAATTCAGATTTATTTTTTCTATTCCAAAATAATACACGATGATTTGGTGTCACCATCATGTTTATTGTTGAATTATTTTTAATATTCAACAAATTTCCAGAAAAATCTTTTTCTATTTTATGTGTTACATCTTGATATTCAATTTCATTTGTTTCAAGATTTAATGTTGCGACATTATCTGAGACTTTTACGTCTTTAATGTCTCTCCAACCATCTTTTGTTAAAATCTCTGTTCCTGGTGGAACGCATTCACCTAATGATCTATTCTCAACAATGAACTTCTGATAATTCCGAACTTCACGTTCCAGTATGTGTCTCGGATATATTCGCATATTTTGATTTAATGCATCAGCTTTTTGCAAAATTCCTTTTACAATTACTTTTCCATCATTAATTTGCTTTGATTCTCGAATTGATTCAATAGTGTAATCAAGAGGCTCCCACGTTGTTAATAAATTTGCCATTACGAATTCTCCTTTGCCTCAAGTTCAGACACCAATTTCATATATAACATGAATCTTGTAATCACACCATCATTGACTTCATTCAAAGTTTCAGCATCAATTGATTCTTTTGCTTCTTTAAGTTTATTTAAAACGTATTTATTTGACGAATCAGAATTTTCATAATTCTCAATTGCAGTAATTGCGCTTAATTTAACTTCTGATAATGTTTGTTTTAATTTTTCAACATCTTTTCCAGTTGAAGTTGTAAAAACATATTCTCTTAAAACACCTTTTTGATTTGATGTAAGAGAACAACCATATTTCTCATTTAACTTCTTCATCATCAGTTTAAGAACTAATCTATTTTCTCCAACTGAGCCAGCAAGTTCTTCTTTAATCTCTGGTTTTTCTCGTTCTTCAGTTATCCAACGAGTCAACCTATCTTCATATTCAGCCAATTGTTCAAGAGGTGCACTTCCAGGAATCTTCCAATCATTGATTAAAGTTTGGATTGTTGCATACATCTTGTATTTTTCAATTGATTGATCCCAAAATGTTCCATCACCATTTAAACGATGATTTATTTCTTTTATAAGAACACTTTTTTCACGATCAAGATTTAATTCATTATGTGAACGTGCAGCTAATTTTGCCTCACTTAAAATTGAAGCTGCAACATTTTGATTACTCACAGAAACTTTCATTAAAGAATTAACTAGACGCCATTCTTTATAAATTTCTGTTCCTTGTTTAAAATGTTTCTTTAAGATCCCTAATGCAACATTTGCTGTGCCTTGATCTCCTTCAACCAAAGACTTTGAAATTGTTGCAACAAGAAACTCATATAATAAACCACTATTTCTTTTTTTATTCTTTTTTGTGGATATTGACATTCAAGTCAATCCTTTCTAATAAAATCTCTACTTCTTAATCACAAACTATTTTGTAATCTTATAAGACTAATTATTCTTTTCAAAGTCATCATCATCAATGAATATTTCAATATCATCAATGTTATCAACAATCTCAGTTAATAATGGTGATCCATGAATTTGATTTGACTGAACTCGATTCCATTTTTGAGACAACTTATTTAACATCTCGCTAATATCTTTTGACATTGAAGGTTGAATCGTTCCAGGTGTAAGCTTTTTTGATTCATCTGCACGTCCATTAGATAAAGGATTTCTTGAAATTGTTCTTAATGATGCAGAATCATATGGATCTTGCATGTCATATCCTTTATGACTTGTCATTTTTGCAAAATTTGGCATATGAGTTTTTGATGCACCATGAGTTCGATGTCTTCCATTGTTGTATAACGTCTTTTGTAATTGTGACATTACTTTAACTGGACCATCTTCATCTCTCATAGATAGTCGTAGAGGTGCACCAAATGGCTCAGGATCATCATTATCAAGCATTAAAGGTTTATTACTTCCATTTTGTCCAGCATTCTCTGGAGGTAATTCTTCTTCCTCTTCTTCACCTGGTAACTCAGGAATTTCTTCTTCACCACCAACTGTTGGCATTTCTCCAGGTGCGCCTAATTCTAATGGTTCATTACTACTACTTCCACCACTAGAAAATCCGCCACCTCCTCCGCCCCCACCACCTGAACCACCTCCTTGTGCAGCAGCTTCAATTGCATCTTGTGCTGTTGCATCTTCAAGTAATTCACGTTCAATTTCAATAATCTCTTCATCAGATAAACAAAGAATATTACGGCGAATCCAGTCTCTAGATAATAGACCTTCTGGAACTGTTCCAGCAATTTCAAACTTTGTTCGATAAAGTTCAAATTTCTGTTGTTGAGCGACTGTTGAAGGATTTGACAAACGAATCGTGAAATTTAATAAATCGTCCCCCTCAAATCCATTTGCATAAAGATGTATGATTGCAACTTTATTAAGCTCAGAAATGATGGTTCTCTGAATCATATTGATGGTTCTTGAGAAACGAATATCCATTTGAGCAAGAGAGGCTTTGGAACTGTTATGGACTACGATTAATGATGGCACTTCACTATTACTAGCAACTAAACCAAAATTATGTGTATTTTCAATTTCAACGTCATAAACTGGTTGTGGAACTTCTAATTTGATTAGTTCAATTTTAGAAACTTTACGATCAATATAATTTAGATTTTTTATATCAATAGAACATAACAATTGTTCAATTTGCAATTCATCTGCTCTATAATAATTTCCATCCCTTCCTAAAAATGGATGATTTCCAGTACATTGAATCTCATAATCATTATCTAACGTAATTTTATATAACTCATTAACATCTTTTGTTTTCCATGCTCGTAACATTCTTGATGGAATAACATTACCAGATTCATCCGTAGACCAGACCCAAATATCTTCTAAATTATTAGCATCTTTTCTATTTGCTAATTCTTCAATTGTTGGTGAAGTTCCGTTAAGTAGTTGAATTCGTTCATTTTTTCCGATGCATAGGGCCTCTTCGTAACCTAAATATGCCTTTGGAACCTTTAGTGCAGCAAATAACTTCCTTTGAATATACTGAACGTCTTCAACAGCAGCAACATTTTGTCCACCTTGAAGAGTTTCAATCTTAGTGTTAGATTCATTACCCCTCGTTGCAATAAAAAAATCTTGATCTACAGAATTTTTAACAAAAACACCGTTTTTATTAACTGTTCCATCTTTATTGATACTTTGAATGGCAAAATTATGTCTATCTTCTTCGTTATTTGTTCCAACGACAGTCATACAATAAACATCAGTTTCATCATCAATAATTTCAATGGCAACAATTTTATGATTTTTATAACATAAACCCAAAATTGTTATTCTATAATCAGACCAACTCGTACAAATTCCTTTACTTTTTAATTCGTTGACCCATTTTGAATGAGATAATTTTTTAACATCTCTTTTAGTAGTTTGTGAAGATCTTAAAATTTGTAAAATATTTTCATCATTAATGATTTTCTGATGTAATTCTTTAGCATTAAGAGTTGGATACTCTTTAATCTTCTCATTCACTTTTTCAAAAAATTCATCAGTTAAAATCCAACGTAATCCTTTGCTACGACTTTCTTTATTTTCATTCCAAGATTTTACTTGTGCTTCTTTACGAATCTTGTTATGTGACTTATGTAATTCTGTTCCATTATACGCTAAACCCATTTTCTGAGCTCTTTGATCACGGATCACAGTATTTCTTGCACAAGTTCTATGAGCCTCAGTTTTGTTATACTCAGCTAATTTAGCACCACGTATCTTAAGTTGCTCTGGTGAATTTAATGTTTTTTCACAATGTTGCATATGATAAAACCTATGATCACTCCAGGACATCTCTTGAAGATTTGTTGGATTATTATTTTGCTTTTTAAAATCAACATGATGAATTACACGTCGATTTTTAACAGTATATCCTCCATGATTATGATACCAATCATTTGAAGACATTGTATGTGTATAAACATATTTCTGAGTTGATGGATCATAAACTAATTCATAATCTTTAATTTTGTCTCCGTCATTAACTGAACTTAGTTTACGGTAAAGAGGCATTAAAAGATCATCAACTGATAATTCATCTGCTCGTTTACTCATTCCATTACGCATAACAAATGGATGTTCTGGTGCAGTTATTACATAACTTTCATCATCTAACCAAACTTTTACTAATTTCTTTGCTTTATAATTTTTGCCACACCAAACTACTCTTCCAGGAACTAATTTCTTAGTTTCATCTTGAATACTATAAACCCAATTTTCTTTACCTGAATCATGTTCTTTTGATAGTTCTTCTATCGTTATTGAACGCCCATCTAAAAGTGGGATTGGGGTATCTTTATGAATTGGTAATGAATTATAACGTAAATCTACACGCCCAGTCGTTTTATCAATAACTTGATTTGTTCTTAAAGCAGCTTTTGCTTGTTCAAGATAATGTGGAATTTCGTCTGTTGGCGTATTTCCAACATCGATATAAAACACACGTCGTTCTGGTGATCGAACAATACGATAAACAAGCATTGCGTCTTCAATTAGAATCAACTGACGCCAGATTCTTCTTGCACCTTCTAATACTGATGATCCGTATGGTAAGAACATGTCATTACCAAGAAGACGCATATGGGTTATTTCCCAATTTTCTAATACTTTATTTCCAAGACTTACCCAACGGAAACGGACTGCCATTGGGTCTTCTTTATCATATCCTTCTTCACGTTCTATCTCATTGATAGGAATTGGTATGATATTGACGACTCCATGTGTGGGAGAAACATCGTTGTATAGCACCATGTCGCCATATTTCACAAGGTTTCTGGCCCAGGGTCTCATGTTAAATTCAACATTTAACGTATTGTACATGAGATCTTCTATTAAAGATTTGATTTTTGGATTGTTGCTATAGACGTGTAATGAACGACCATTTTCATCTGAAGCACAAGTTTCGTCAGAATTATGCACAAATACATAATCATTATTTGAATGATCACAAATTACGGCAAAGTTGTGCCAATCAGTTACACAAAGATCATAAACATCTTCAATTCCATCTTCAACTATTGAAGTGACTATATGACTATTCTCATTTGTAATTGTTTTATAAAGAGACTTTATTAAATCACCTTCAAATAACTCTTTTACTTTTTTATAAATTCCATTTGTACATAAAACCAAATGATTTTCTGTTAATCTGACATAAGAATTATTATGAAAATTAACACGATAAATTTTTTGGTTTTCACCAGTTTTTAATACTTTTTCACATTTACCAGGAATAATTTTGTTATTCTGGATGTCATATGAATAAACCTCAAAATCTGTTTCTTTGTTTTCATACAATTCTTTTATTGTAATTTTGCGACCATCTAATAAAGGTATTAGATTATTGCCAGCTAAACAGAACAAATCTAACGCACTAGAAATTTCAGCTGTTTGTTCCATCTCTGTAAAGTCTTGATATCTTGCCATTCTTTCTTGCATGTTATATGCATTGGCTGTGATATGACTATATGATGGTCCGATTGATCTTTGAAACAACTGGACTGCTGATGATTTTGTTCTATCAGGTAATGCTACTGTCGTGTCTACTGTTCTAATTTTTCGACGAACAACAGGACCACTTTTGAATAATCTCGTTAATCTCTTAAAAAGGTTATTAGAACCTTCTTCTTTTTTTTCAGTCATGTGCTTTTCCTAAAGTATATTTTAAATACTTTTTTTTGCTAATTGAAATTATAAAATTAATTGAAAAATCGTATATAAGATGAGAGTTTATTTTTATTTGCTCGCAAAATCATGATTATCTTGGAGGGAATTTTCACGCCTATCAAGATTATCTACATGCTTTTGAATTGATTGCGCAGGATCAACATCAAGATATCGAGTCGGGTTATGCGACATATCTTGAAAAATATGTTCAAGTGCTACAATTGCTGATGAAACAGCATCGGTTGCTTTTTGTGTTGGGAGAGCCTTGTTCTTTAAATTTTCAATTCCCTTCATTCCAACTGCAGCTGCTTTTGCAATATCAACAATGATGTCATGCATTGCTCTTTGTTTATTCTGTTCACCAATCTCTTGAAGAACAGCTTCTTTAACTAACTTACGGATAATATCATTATCTTTTTTCATAATTTAAAACCTTTGAATTAAATAATCAAATCATCGTTATAAAAGCCATTTAAAATCAGTGTCAAATCTTTGATCACTTTGATTTCTTGGATTATTAACGTTATATGCTATCATTCCTGGTGATAACATTGGTCTTACTTCATTTCCATTTCCTTTTATTGAATCAAATCTAGTAGTTTTTGTCTCCATCATTCTTAAAAATAACAATGCAGTTGGATCGTTATTTATTTGATTCCCGTACATTCCCTCAAATAACCACATACCAATTGCTGAACTCATCACAAGATCATCAAATTCATCTTTCATAGCAGATGCTTTTGTTCCATTCCAAACGAATGTTCTTAGTTCACTTACTAATCTCTTTGAATAACTTTTGATAACTTTATTTCTGATTAACTCTTCAAGCTTTGTTAATGCCAAGTCTCTACTTCTTGCTTGTGTGCTAAATCCAATTTTTGAATCAACATTTGGAACAAATATGTCCATTTGTGATAATCTTATATCTTGATAAACTAATTTTGGATATCTTAACTCACGTAATTTTGTACAAGTTGTGTAACCAAATGTATTATTTTCAGGACAAATATAAGCAAAATTGTATAAACGACCATATTTATCTAATAATAATGCAAATTTATCTGGTGATATTTTACCTCTAAATTCAGCGACTATTTCACCTTGAGAACAATCAAAAATATGAAACGTTGAAAAGTCTCTTGCATCACCTCTTGAAACGTCTGCAGAGATTACATATTTATTTCCATTTTTAGGTTTTTCCCAAATCCAAATATCTTTTTCTGCTCGAAATAGCAAAACCTCTGCGCGATCTCCATAAAGTTTATCACCAGTTGAAATTGGATCTTTTATAATTGATTCTAACCATGCAAGTTCATCAGGATTTACATATGTTTCTCCAGATCCAACGAACTGACAAAGCATTTCTTGACTGATACGACGTTTTGATAATTGTTTTGATTCTTTATCAAACCATGCCTGATCATGTTCTGGATGGACGTTCCATAACAATTTTATTGGATTGAAGTCATTTGACTTTGCTTCTGCACCTGCATAAAGTTGATAATATTGTCCACCTACGCCATTTGGTGTTGATAGAATAATTGCATTTCCACCTTCACTCAAACAAGGATATAAACCTGTCCAAATATCTTCAAAATTTCTAATAAATGCAGCTTCGTCAACAATTAATAATGACAATGCTTCTGAACGACCTGCATCTTCAGAAGTTGGAATTGCTTGAATATTTGATCCGTTTGAAAAACGAACTTCTTGTTTCGTTCCATCATGTTTTGTAAATTTTAACCATGTTGGTAAACCAATTAAAATTGTTTTGATTTTTTTAACGAAGTTGATTGCTGTCTTAAGTTTAGTTGCAATTACAAGAATATTTTTTTCTTTATAAAACATTGCAAGCCAAACACAATAAGCTGCAGTCACCGTTGATAAACCTAATTGACGTGATTTAAGAACGATATTAAAACGATGTTTTATAAAATTTTTGATACAATCGTCTTGAAACTTGTAAGTTTTAAATGGAATCAACCCACGTTTAGGGTGAGTTATTTTGCAATATTCATTAATAAAGTGAATTGGGTCTTTACCACATTTCACAATTTCATTTAACTGATTATTTTTAGCTACGAATGCCATTTATTTAATTTCAAAGATTACTTTAAATCTAAAATACGCAGTTCTTTTACGATTGTAAATGTTAAGGTTGATGATTTCAAAAGAATCACTTTCTGAAATTTGTTTAAATTTTATTGTCTCGCCATCAGTTAAATCTTTGTATGTTTCTTTTACACGTTTTACTGACGCTGCAATCGTATCTTTGGCTTCGTCTGTATAACGTTTCCTAAGATCAATCATTTCTTTATCATTAACAAGATTCACGATTGCATTGAATGTTGCTTCAATTTTTTCATTACTTAGAACTTTATATTTGATTGATTGTGTTGGTACACCTAAAGTTGATGATCGACCAAATGTCGTATCAATCGCATTGCCAAGAGCATTTAAATCTAAACTATTTTTATCAATTTCTGTCATAATGAATCCTAAATCTATATTCTAAGTATTCGTTCATTATGATGCGTTAAATTAGAAATCTTTTACATAAGAACCAAAGGAACATATGAATTCTTTTTAAAGACTGCATCATCAATTTTTCTCATAAAATTGCCCCCATTACTTCTTTCATGTGATGATGCTAAAATTACCGAAGTTTTATTATTATTTTCATAATTGACTAAGTTGTCAAAAATTACATCATTATAAATAAATTCAGCGTTATCAATTATCAATAATGTTAATTTTGAATCATAATTAATTAGTTGATCATGAGCATTCACAATTTCTATCTTTGAACCATTTTCAAATTCATAATAAAAACCTCCATCATAATAATCATTTTTAAAAGAAAATAGATTTTGTAAATAAATTCTTTTAACATGTTTGATTGATTGCGAAGAATTAGTGGCAAATTGAATTTTTTGATTTTTATGAAATTTACAAATCCAAATTGAATATGCAATTAATAAACTAGTAATTCCAATTTGTCTTTTATGCTTTATAATGCTTAGTTTATTTTGCCTAATTTTGTCTAAAGCAATATATTGTAATGGAATGTATGAATCAATGTTATTATGATATTGCAAACAATGATTATAAATAAAATAATATAAATCTTTTTTATATTCGCTAAGTTCTAAATCATTAATCATAAAATGATCCCAATTGGTATTGATTGTCTAACTTTTACTTCTTCTTCTATTTCTTTTTTATCTGGACGATAACCATCGTTCCATTTATTTACGTCTTGATCTGCCCATTTCATTCCGCATTTTTCACAACATTTTTTGCTCTTATAATATTCATTATCATTTGTTGAATGCATTATTAAATCACAAACTGGACATGCAAGAGGTGTTGCTAATTCATGTTCTTTTGGGACTATTACAACAAATCCTTCATATTTTTTTATTTGCCTGTCTCCAAAATAATTTTTCCATTGTTCATTCATCATTCACACCAAATCTTTGAATCATGTTCGTTCCTTATAATCTCAATTCTATTATCAACAACATCCTTTATTCCATCCAAATGTGTAATTAAAAGAATATTCTTAAAATATTTTGTCATTGATTTTATCATTTTATTACATGTTTCAATTTGAGTCTCGTCAAGATCTGAAAATCCTTCATCAATAATCATCATATCAGTTTTTGGCAATGTTGTGATTATTGATAGTGCAACTCTAATTGCTAATGCAGTAATCATCTTCTCCATTCCAGAACATAATTCAATCATCCTTCTAGAATCACCATAATTTACGTAAATATCAAGTGAATTTGATTCAACATCTGCTTCAAATTCAACTGTAAAATTTATGATTCCAGCAAGAATATTATTTATCTCCCGATTTATTAATGGAAGTTGACTATGAATGATCTTATTTGGAATTCCTTTCTTAGAAAATGCATTTGAAATTAATTCATAAATCTTAAATTCTTCTGACAAATTTTCATATCTTTGTTTTTCATCAACTATTTTTTCAATATCACTTTCCAACTTGCCTTTTTGTTGTGCAGTCATTAATTTTTGTTTTTCAAGCCCTTGAATCACCCTAGAAATATTCGTTATTTCTTGTTGGGTATTCACCATCTCTAAATTTTCTGAATTTTCATGGGCATCCTGAAGTGACTCGTACCTATCTTGAGCAGTTTTTATAGTCACTTCTATATCTGACTGATCACGTTCAATTTTAACAATTTCTAGATTCTTTTTTGATATTTCAGTTTGATGCACTGAAATGTACTTGTTAACTTGTTCGCCTTTTTTAATTCTTTCAATGATATTTTCTTTTTTAATTAACTCAAATGATTCATCAACTATTTTAAGTTCTTGTAATGCAGTTTCAACATTTAATCGATATTCATCTATCATTAACTTATCTTGATATGAATCTTTGATAAATTTACAAGTTGGAAATGAATCTCCACAAGGAACTTCTAATAATTTTAGAATTGATTTCTCTTTACGATTTAATGTATCACTTTCTTTTTCAAATTGATGTTGTAATTTTGATAATGATCTTTCCAAGTCTCTTTGTGCAACTAAACGATCACTTAATTCATCAATCTTTAATTGATTTTTAATAACTTCAAGCTTTTCTAATTTTTCATTACGTTCAATTAATTCATTTGTAATTTGTTCAAATGAGTTCTTTAAATCAATTTGTTTACGTTTTAAAGATTCTAAAATCTTTTTTGATTTTTCAACATCATCTTTCGTTGTTGGTTCAACTTTTTTATATGAAGATAACTTTAATTGAAAATCTTGTAAAGATTGTCTTTTTTCAATTATCTTCTGCTCATAAGATTTTAATAATTGATCTTGATTATCAATATCAAGATTTTTCTTTTCAAGATTTGAATCCCAATCTTGAATCAACAAGTTTTTTAATAGTGTTTTTGTGTTATTTACATCTTGTTTAATGATTACATGAACACGTTCAAAAAAGTCTAAATCTAAAAATCTGGAGATGACTTGACGACGTACTGTTGAACCTTCTTTGATAAACTTTTTCATATCATCTTGTGTTGAGACTCCAGTGATCATAAAATCATCAACATTTCCAATAAGATTACGAATTAACTTATCAGTATCATTTCTTTGTTCGCCATTCAGATCTTGTTTAGTTCCATCGTTATTTACTTTAAATGCATTTAAACTCGTGATTCCAAATGGACCTTTCTTATTTTCCATTTTAACTGTTTGTCGTTCAAACAAATAATCAATACCATTTACATTAACTTTTGATTTTGTCAATGCATAGTTTTTTCGTTCATTAATTAAATCAATATTTTTTAACGAGCCACGATCTGATGTATTGAATAGATTATAAAGTATTGCTCCTACAAGTGATGATTTACCTGTTCTATTTGGACCAAATATACCTGTAATTCCTGATAATTTTTCAAAATTTATATAATTCTTCTCTCCATACGCATACAAATTATCAAATTCTAATTCTTTAATTGTCCATTTTGAATTTCTATTTATTTCTTCTCCAGTTGAAGCTAATTTCATATACTTTTCAACTAAATTATTTATTTTCTCCCATTGTTTTTCATCAATATCTTCTGATTTGTAATATTCTTTCATCATTTTCATAATGATATCTGTATTACGTAAATCATCTTTAACAATTGACATCGTTCCAGTTGAAATAATGTCTCGATTTATCGTTTCATCAATCTTAAATGTTGTTTCTAATGCACCAAATTGTCGTTTTAACTCAGAAGTTAAATTGCTTACATCTTTTTGAGTTATTGAAATTGTAGACTTAATACGATATCTTGCATTTTTAGAATATTTTAATGCCTCAATAAGAGTTTTTTGTACGTTTCCTTGCCAATCAATCGTTATAAAAGGATTTGGATTTGGAAGTTCTTTAAATTCAACTTCATGGGTTTTATTAACTAAATTAATTTCCCATAACAAATAACCATGAACTAAATCTTCTGCAAAATTTTGCTGTGCACTTGAACCGCTATAACCAATCCAAGGTTTTTTACCATTCACATATTCTCTATAATCAAGAAATTGTAATTTATGAATATCTCCTAAAAGACAAAGATCATAATCTTTAAAAAAATCTACTGATAATCCATCAGTTAATTCCCAATCTGCTTCTGTTTTTGCACCCTTAACACAACCATGATAACTTGCTATGTTATATTCATTTTCAATTGGTTTTACTTTATCCCAACCTTCTTCATCAAAAATACTAAAAACATTCCAATTCATTCCAGGGGCAAAATTATATGTTCCACTTTTTTTATAAAGAAAAATCTTTGGATTATTGAGAGCTGCAACAATTGGGCTTATTGCATCTTGTCTACTTGTATTTGTTAGTGCACCATCATGATTTCCAAGAATCATATGAACAGGTGCAACTTCAGCCATTCTTGTAAAGACATCATTAAAAAAATCAATAAATTCTGGAGAGATGCTTTGTGTCTTTGCATGCCAAATATCTCCAGCAACAAATATAAAATCAACATTATTCTTTTTAACATCATCAATAAATGCATTAAGAACTATTTTAAATTCATTATGTCGTGTTAAAGATCTAATATGAATATCAGAAATATGTGCAATTTTGATTTTTTTATTGTTTGACATATGATTTAATAGTACACTTGATTTGTTGTTTTTTGCATCTTAAGAGTGCAAATAGAGGCATTATTTAATTTATATGTCAACATACTTCCCCATGACCAAGGTTTTGCATCTATGATTGCTTTATCAACTTCGTCTTTAGTCATATCTCCAGGATCTTTATCTTTTTCAAGATATGCAATATTTACGTCAATACTATATTGATTTAAAAATTTTCCAATTGTTTGTGTCTTTTGTCCCATATCGTTATCAAGCATTAATGTTACTGGAGTTTGATGATTTAGGAGTTGTGTGAATAATTCAGATCGTTCTGATAAACTTGAACCAAGTAAACACGTTGCATTATTTCTACATTTTATTAAATCAAAAGGTCCTTCTACGATTGTTAATCTCTTTGACCAATCAATGTTAAGTTCATTAAAGACTATATTTTTTGAATCACCATCAGAATTAATATATTTCATATATGAAATTTTATCAATTGCCCTAGCAACATAATAATTTAATCTTCCATCACATGAAAATGAAGGCATAATAATTCGTCTTCGTAAATTAGGTTCATTTGATGTTCCTAACTTCCAATTCCAAAATTCTTTTTCAGTTACACCACGAGATTCAGCATACTTCCTACATGATTTAACATCAGAATCACGTGTTCTTGTATTTAATGCAATAAGTTTAAAATCACTCGGTAATTTAACAATTATTTTTTCTTCATCTTGTGAATTAATTTCTGTATTGTTATAATTTATTTCTTTTTTATCTGCTAAAAATTTCGTACGATATTCTTGTATTTCTTCACTCGTGCCACACTTCATAAGAAGTGGCAATAAGTTTCTAGCTCCCCAACCACAAACCCAACAATGATTCATTTCATCATCTAAACGTATTGATAAACGTTTCTTATTTGAATCTTTACACGCTGGTAAAGGACAATGAACATCTACATTTTTTGCATAAATTTTTGCACGACCAAAAACAGATTCTATAAATCTAATTTTTTCTGAAATTGTGATCACTAATCAATCATATAACAAAGAAACTTATTTTATACTTACATTTATGAAATTATATTTTCATCATTCATTTCTTTCAATTTTGTCTGAGGGTAAAATTGAAAATCTAAAATTAAAATATCCAAAATTTGAAAAAGAAATTGATGAATTATCACTTCGTGACACAACTTCGTCAAAAAAGACTTTAGATTGTGCTATTAAGTGGTTAATGTCAGGTCAAGCAGAAGTTAATGAAATTGGAGATGTGATTGAGTTATTCAATAAATTAAATTCAAGATTGGAAAAAGAAGAACGTGATATTGATCAATGGAAATCATTTAATGAATTAAGAAATAGACTTTTTGAATTAAATAAAGTTAAATCTAAAACTGCACAAAAAATTGATGCAAAAAATATTGGTTCAGATAAAGTTTATGAAGATGAACAAGTCATTCTTATTCATATAAAAAATAAAAATGCATCTTGTGCATATGGTGCAGGCACCAAATGGTGCATCACAATGCAAGATGCAATATATTATGAAGATTATGATGCAAAAAATGTTATTTTCTTATTCTTGTTAAGAAAAGATCTTGATCAAAAAAATCCTCTGTATAAAGTTGCAATTGTATTTCAAAGAGATTTTGATAATAAAATTAAAAAATTAAGCTTTTTTGATGCAATAAATAAAGAATATCACTCAACTAAAGAACCATTTGAAAATATAAAAAATATAAATCAAATTTTAAATATTGCAAATAATATTGCTAAAAAAGCACCAAAATCTATTTTAGCAAAATATTTTTCAAATGAAATTTCACTTGATGAAGTTCCTGAACACCAAAAAACTGAAGAATTTTGGAATTTTGTATTGGAAAATAAAAAAGATGCCAAATTTCCAATTGATATTTTAGAAAAATTTATAAATAGCAAAAATATTGATATACGAAGTTCAATTTCACAAAATACAAATTTATCAAAAAATATTTTAGAAAAATTATCTAATGATAGTTTGTTAGTAAGAAGATATTGTGCCAGGAATACAAATTTACCAATTTCTATTTTGGAAAAATTGTCTAATGATAGAGATGAAGTTGTTAGAATGAATATTTCAACTAACTTAAGTACACCAAATTATATTTTAGAAAAATTATCTAATGATAAAGATGAATTTGTTAGAATGTGTGCAAGTAAAATTTTAACAAAAAAATTATCTATTTAAAATAACGCCAGCACGAGCAATTACATATGAATCACATTCATCTGCAACAAATGGTTTAAATTTTCCAGTGCGTGTCTTTGGAAAATCAATATTTGATAATGGGCCACCAGAAACAACTAACCAATTAAAAACTTGTTCTTTGTGAGAAATTCCACATTTTGCCTTTTGTAATAATTTAACACCAATTGTTTTTCTTGCAGTTGCTGCAGAAATATGTGTTGGGTTGATTTTCATATATTCACGAACAAAATATGATAATGCAAAATTAAATTTTGATAACGTTAAAATCGTTGCAGCAGATGAAAATCCTGCCGAGAATGACATTAATGATTCTTCAATAAAACATTTATCAATTTTATATTCTGAAAACAATTTCTCAAAAGTACTTTTTGCAAAATCAACTTTTTCCCAAATACCATCACATTTAGAAAAATCAATATGATCCATTTTAATGATATTCATATCTTCATCTAAAATTGTCAAACCGGTGCAACTTGTGCTTACATCCAAACCTAAAATATTCATAATAAGCCTAATTTTTTCAGATCGTGTTCTGTTATTATAACAAATTCAGTGTTATTAGTTAAGCACCATTCTCTTGCGACTTTAAATTTCTTTTGATTTATTAATTGTCCAACACGTTTACTGGGTTTTATTTCAATCAATAATTTTTTATCAGAATATTCAACTAATAAATCTGGGATATATTTTCTTACTTTACCAGTGCTTTTATTTGACACATAGGGTATCCTGAGTGACTCAGAATAAAACATTAATACTTCTGGGTTATTGTCTAACCAAATAAAATACGATTTTTCCCACGATGACCTAAATGTCATCTCGATGTTCATTTTTGTTGAAACATATATTCCACGATGAATGACTCGTCTTTTACGACGCTTACGTATTTTTTTATTTTTCAACATTAAAAATCTGTTCGTACTTTAATGAGATATTTGTCAGAGAATTTCTTTGTTAAAGGTTGTGCGAATTGTGTCTTCATGATTACATTCAAATTCTCATCATGAAAATTCATTCCAGTAATATACACAAATCCTTGTTCTTCTTGATTAACAGAAAGTGATGATGATAAAGGAATATATGTTGGATTAGACGATGAATTTAAAGTCATTGATGGAATCACAACATTAAGTCTCATTGTATGAATATTTTGTTCACCTTTAAATGATATTTCAAATTGATCTTGTCCAAAAAATGGAATCATCGGCGTCTTAATTAAAACCAATCCTTCGTTATAAAAGATGTTTCCAATTGAATTCCATGTAGCATTTTTTGTTTCACAATCTGCTCGATAAAGATTTCCGTTTCCATCATCTTTTATCGTTATTGATAATTTTCCATTCGTTCCAGTAATTGCATTATCAGTTATTACAAATGATTTTGGAAGAATTCTATTTCCGAAAAATAGATTGCTAATTTCAAACATCACAATTTCATTTGAACTTGGATCTTGAGTTCTTTGAAATACTGTCAACATTTCTCCTGGTTCGATTCCATAATTTGATGGAGTTGCGCCAGCCAAATGATCAAAGATTGCACCTGAACCTGTTTGAACAAGTTGAAATAATAATGATTCTGGTACTAAATTATCAAGTGTTATTTGTCCAGGTGTATATGAATTTAATGCATCAACATATTTTATTGATGATGTACTAAAATTTGATATCAAATCATAATTTGGAATAAAATTGCCATCATCACAAGGTAAAATTGTTACATTTCTTCTTCTAACATCTGGAGTCTCGTAAAAGAAATCATTCGTAGTTAATGCACTTGTAGAAGTTGTTATTTCACTAGCAGTTAATGCAAGCATTCTTGGATATTGTAATGAAGCAAAATCTAATCCATAATTTTCTAAATTTGGATAATGACCTGCGACACCAAATGATAATGCGATATTAAATGGGTCAATTGTAGTTCCATCAATTGCAAAAAATGGTGTTTGTAATACTCCACCATGATCACCAACAAATTTGCGATAAGGTGATTGTTCTGTAAAAAATGGAGGCCAATAAAATAGCGTATCTGTTAAATCAGATTGCCCATTTCCAGAAGTAATTGATAATTCGTTATTTGTTATAAATGATTGTTTTATCTTTAAATCATGAACTTCAGCATTTAAAGGATGAGTAAATGCAAATACTGAAGGATATTCAATTCCGGTTCCAGGTAATAATTCTGTCAAACCATCACGAGTCGCTGGATCTTCTGCAAACCATGTTGCCATTGCAGACGTACCAACATTTGATCCTTCATAATAATTTCCAACACATAAAACATCTGTATTTGAACTATTAATAAAAGTAGAAGGTGCAATTGTTGACGATGGAATATTAAATGTTCCTTTTATATTTCCATCAATTACGAATGATCCAGAACCATGATCGATTAAATTTGTCCCCCAACGAATTACTACGTGATGCCAATTATTTCTTTTTAAAGAATTATCATCAGAAAGAAATATTAAATCTTTTCCATCATCATAAATTCCAGGAATTGCTAAACTTGGAGCAACATCAGCAGAGTGTGACAATTGCAGCATCACACGATATGTATTTGGATGTCCATTATAATCTTTTGATGAACCTGTTATTAATGAAACTGCATATGTTGATGATAAATGGAATAACGTACCAGCTCGAAAATCACCATCTGGTGAATCAGTAGTATATCTTGGATTAATGTAAAAGTCAAACGAGAAGGCTCCTGTGGGCACGTAACAGCCACTTGTGAAGCCATTGTTTCTATTTTTTGATATACTTGGAAATAAGAATACTGCATCTTCACGAACTGTTGATGCTGTGAAAAAATTCAAAGAATTATAATTTGTGAATCCATAATGATATGATGGAGATGATGAGCGATAAAATGGCATCAAATTATCTTTCATCATTAACTTTTGTAAAGTCATATCTGATAAATCAACAGATGGTACTGAACGTTGAATTTCTTTTGAAACAAATTTTCTTGATGAAACACTTTGTTCATTAACACCAGTCAAATAATTTAAAACACCTTGTAAAATATTTGTTCCAGTTTTTGATTTTAATATTAGATCATTAAGATATGAAGTTAAATTAGCATCATCTTTTGTTTGATCTAAAAATGTTGGTGATGATTGAAGATCTTTTTCAATCTCAGATCTTCTAGGAAAAACAAATACTGAACCAACAACACCTTGTGATGATGAAACAAAATTTTGAGATGGATTGGTTACAATTGTAAATGTTTCAATGTCATCTTGTGATACATTTTGGATTGTCATTATTTACTAAGACTCACTGTGATTGAATAGTAATAACTATTGTACCACAGAATGACGAGTGTTAGTTTGAAGATGAAGATGATTTGAATTTATAGTATTAGCTCAAAAATTAAATTTGCAGCACCAAAAATTTTAAAAAGATATTTTGATTGTAATAATTCATATTGTGTTATTTCATCATCTTCTTTAATGTAATTTTTATCATATCTAACAATATGATCTGTAAACCAATATATTGGATCTGTGCGATGAGAAAATTTAAATCCACATTTTATAAAACTATTACCAT
>SESG01032795.1_pt1 | contig 19770 bp, 13 predicted proteins | sample 3171421 | NCBI WGS metagenome assembly SESG01 (sample SAMN10866946, study PRJNA518727) | freshwater metagenome | biome: subpolar coniferous forest; feature: holomictic lake; material: water; isolation source: holomictic Lake 227, 6 m and 8 m depth | place: Canada: near Kenora, Ontario | collected... | reverse complement strand
CTGTGTCTCTGTGGTGGAAACGTCGTTAGCCGCTGGTTATAACCAAATGGCTACGGACTATTACAGCCGGGCCTAATTAAAGCCATGATTGTGAGAAGATAACGTGCCTTTGTGAACGGCTGATCGTTCTTTGCGCCTTAACGTAGGATTGAACAGGGTCCGGTTTCACGCGAAGGCGCGAAGCCGCGAAGTCAAAACATTGGTTTATTTCGGCCCCGCTGTACTACAACCACCGCAGACACAGAGCGCGAGGGAGGACTCACAGAGGACTCGATTATTCTATTACCCACGCGAAACAGCGAGGAACCGAAAAAAAGGGCTCCTGGCATTCGTCATTTTTCTCTGATAAGTTGCTGGCCTACCGTTGCATCCATGAGCGTCAGAAATTCCTCTTTGGCCTGGGGCGGAATGGTCGCTCCGGCAGCGACGTTGTGCCCCCCGCCCACGCCTCCAACGGCATGGGCGCAGCGCGACAGGGCATCGGCCAGATCAAGGCCTGAGCGGACCAGGTCCTGTGTGCCTCGCGCCGAGACTTTTAGCTCCCCTTTCCCGGTCAGGGCAAAGGCCAGGATGGGCCGGGAGCGATCTCCCATCTGAAAGCTCATGCCGGCCACGATGCCTACGATGGTGTCCAAAATGGCATCTCCTGCATCAAAGTACTGGATGCTTTTCAGGGTAGTGATGCCTTTCACGCGAACCAGCTTCAGGCCGTTTACCAGGTTCTGGCGGTGTTGGCCCAGCAACCTCTGCGCCTCGCTAAAGGCTTTGTCCCTGTCGCCCATGCAGACCGAGAGGCCCACCCCGGCATGACCGTAACGGGCGGTAGCATTGAGAAGAGTCGAATACTCGCTGGCGTCCCGAAGCTCCGTGCCCTCCTGCTCGCCTAAAAGGATGTAGACCTCGCCGATCAAGCGCTCCAGCTTGACATTGGAGATGCCGCTTCGTAGACCCTTCCTAAGAACCGCGGTGACAAAGCCGGCCTTCTCCTCCTGAGATAAATCGATCCAGCGCCGCCACTTCTCTCCGCTCAGGCGTATGCCGATCTCTTTGAGAAAGGCGATGCAAGCGTCCTCATTGCCAGAAAGGCCGGGCAGGTAGGGGTCCTGGGAGTACTCCAGCATCTTGTAGACGGGACGGGTCTGTCTGCCAAAGAATTTGATGTCGCGAGAGAAGGATAAGGCCCCTGCATTGGATCCGATCTCCAGGATGTGACGGTTGATGCCTACCATCTGGCCGTGTGCCATGTCCTGCAAATCTCCCACTGCCCCCACCACAGCTATTGCTGCCAGATCATCATTGCTGCCCGGAGTGGACGCCAACGCCCTTGCCAATAGGAAAGCGGTTCCGCTGCCGGAGAGCTGTGTTGCCCCATCAGCGCCTACCAGATGGGGATTGATGTGGGCTATGGGACGGGCCTCACAGGCAACGGGCTTGTGATGATCGGCAACAACGGCCAGAAGGCGATGGTCGCATATCTGCTGAATCATGGCGCTGCCAAGATCCGTAAAAATGACCAGATCGGCGCCATGATCTGCAACCTCGTCTAAAGCAGCCTCATCAAGCTGGCGGAAAAATTTGGGCTGGAAGTCCAGGCCGCGCCTCTCCAGGGCGGTGCAGACAATTGCCGCTGCCGTGAGCCCATCTGCATCCACGTGAGAGACGACGAGAAGATTCTTTTTCGTCTTGATCACATCAGCAGGGCTCTTGCATAACTCGCACAGCTCGCGAAACTTCCCGGCGATCTCTTGGGTGTCTTGCATATCTATGGTATCTTTGATGGAGTGTCTGATAGGTCTTTGGCGTGCACAGCGAAACTAATCATTCTTCGGGGTGAGGTTTATTTTTGCGGCCCAGGTCGTCCCCAGCAGACGGAAGCTTCCTGGGATTTTGGTCATCTGAGGATAGTCGCGAATAGTAATATCGTGGGTGATCGGTACCTTTGTAAAAAGGAACTGGTCTAGGATGGAGACGTTCTCGGAGTTGTTGCTGACAAAGACATATTTGTTCATAACCTCGCCGCTTCCCCGCACCCTTCCTGTGGCCAGCGTACTCTCGTCGGAACCCATCTTAAAATCGGTCATTACCGTCCCAGTACCTACAACGTTATGGCTGTAATCAATATCCATATTTGTAGAGGCGGCATATGCCCCGGCCATCACCATTGTAATAGCCAAAACCAGTAAGGCTAGAGGTAGCGGAGCGGAATTGAGCTGAAGCGGAAGAGAGTCTCTTTTTTTCATGTTTTCATTGCCTGGATCTCGTTTATCTTAATCCTTATTTAAGCCTGCGGAATATTGCTACCCGTCATCGGGCCGTCTTCGGGCAGGGCATTATTATATGGCTGAGAAAGACTGCATTGATCATAATGACAGCTCAAGAGACCATGCCGCCAATCAGCCAGCTCGACATCGCGCCCACGGCAGCTCTTATCCTGGGGCTGCAGCTTCCTAAACAAGACGGCCGTCCCATTGATTTTGCAGTAGCCTCGGGCTGCAAAAATGTCGCGCTCATCATTATCGACAGCCTGGGCTATGATTTATTGATGTGGCTCTTGCCAACTCTTGAGAACATGAGAGCTTTGAGCATTGCGGGGCAGCTCTTCTGCATAACCGCCGTCTCCAACCACACCACTCCGGCCATCGCCAGCATCCTATGCGGACTGTTGCCGGAGCACCACGGAATTTTCGATAAGGCCAGCGCTAAAGAGTCCCGCATCAAGAGCTTGCCGGAGATAGCAGCCATGTCAGGCCAAAAGTGCGCGGTGATAATGGAGCAAAATGGGGCCGACGTTTACCAGGGGATGATTGAGATAGTGCACGGCATACCGGACAGCATCCCTTTGCGAGACTTCGACAGGGAGGCTTGCCGCATGACCTGCCAGGCTCTTTTAGAGAGGCCCAGGCTTCTTGTCTCCTACTTCATAGGAATTGATAAGAGCATTCATCTGGGCCAGGGTCTGGAAGGTATAAGAGAGGCGGCTTTGCTTATTGATCGCGGCATAGGTGAGATCACAAGAACGGCAAATGACGAGACATTATTCATCATCTGCGGAGACCACCCTATACACGCCGGGCCTCTAAAAAGAACCAGAGAGCCTTACTGCGTGGCGATGATCCTGGCAAGAGGAAACGCGCAAAAATGAGGTTCTAACGACCTTTCGATAAGTTTAAATGCCGTAAGTGGATAACACGTGTCCAATGGATGAAGATCTTTCTGAGGTTTTTCAATTAATTGCCGAAGATGAACGCAAGCGCAGGTATCTTAAGGAGGTCGGCGACTGGCTTGTAGAAGAATATTTCGAACTTCGTCAAGCGTCTTAAATCATTTTGATTTTCCTTTATTTAAATTTCTGGGCATGTTGTGCGGCAACTTCGCGCGCATTAATTCACAATGTTTTTTGAGAATAGGGCGGATTTCCGGGCAATTTTCCCATAATTTCCGCATCGGTTGGTCGTTGTGAAATGGTTTCACAGGGGTATTATGTCCTCCGCGCATAGACATAGGGCCTAATGATAGCTATTATTATGATAGTATTCGCCCGAAAATTCTTTTCACAACACATTATAATGCATTTTCCCTGTCTTAAGCATACCTTGTGAAATACTATTCTGAATACTATTAGGGCTTTATTTCAAAAAATAACTTTAAATATGAGTTTTAAGCTATTAACCACAACTACCAACTATTGGAAAGGTTTATATATCTCAAAACACAGGTTAATAGTGTGCCAAAATGGCCAGACAACCTGTCTGAATACATCGAGATAGGATGGCTAAAGAGGGCTTATTCATCTGAGGGGATGGATGAACCTTGGCAATATATCAGTGCAGTAAGGGGAGCGTATCGGGTGGATTAATCTGATGTATCGGCTCTATTTATTCCACACAATTGTGGAAGAGTTGTATCGTCTGGAAAATGTTCGCCTTTGTGAAAGCATAACGTCACTGTAAGGGATGGCATGAGGGGTAGCAATGAAGGGGGAAATCGAAGCCTTAAATGGCATTTTCGGTATCCAGCGAAATGCTTCACAGCAATACACTTTCTTGCATAGATGGCACAAGGGGTAGCGAAAGGGAGTATCGTATCGGATCTGGATGCAATGCATCTGTCTACAGACTGTTCACTGTCGGAAAGGGACGACAAAATAGCTCAGGCCTGATGCAGACGATGAATTGCTTGGCCGGTGAAATCCTCGTTGTCGGAAAGGGACGACCATGAGGATCAAAAGGGGACGGCTGAGAAGGGATCTGATACGAATTGTTGGCGACAGGGCTGTGGAAGTAATGTCTTTCACAGTCCTGTCGAAAATTGGGGATGGCACGAGAATAAAAGTTATTGGCTATGAAGAGGGGAAAATTATGAGAGGGCACATCAAATTGTTTATGCTGCAGATGAACCTGGAGAGGTCCTGGCTGCCTAAAAATGCTGCAATGACAGAAAATGTCGGCTTTGTCTCCTGTCGGGATGCAGCTTCCTCTATGCAACGCATATTCCTTCCTTCTTTAAAGATAATATCCTGTAGATGATTGAAGGGGATTTAAAATGAGGATCCGGATAGAGATAGAAGACAAGAGCCTTAAATCCTCCCATGAGTTTGAGTCGCAAAACATGGATGGAGAGGCTTTAAGAGACAGGATCATTGGCTTTCTGTCAGCTTCCGGTGTCTTTGAGGGCAGAGGGGAGAGCATTGCATCAGCCACAACTGCTCGTGATTATAGCAGCGGAACGCTCATGGACCGACTGGAAAGCTTCATCCGACATGAGTTTACCAATGCCTGGTTCACAACCCAGGAATTAAGAGAGCGATATGAGACCGTAGCCGATGATATAAAGCTCTCCACAGTCTCAACCTATCTATCCCGCATGAATCACGACGGTCTGCTGGATAAGAGAGGGAATAGAAATAACCGGCAGTATAGATTGATGGAGATCATCGAGCAGGAAACGATATCGCAGCATAATTATCAAAGCTATGAGAAAAAGAGAATAGAAAGCAGATGAAAAAATAGCCAGATCGGAAAATATCTAATGGATCTTTCCCACCACCATTTATACATTCTTTGCCATAGATTTCCGGTCCGGCTCCTCTGCTCTAGATTTTTTATGCACCTCGATTTGGGCTGGTTTCGCTGAGGCGTGACTCGGTTAGATTGATGGCATACAATGCGTTTGAATTCTCTGCATCCATCACTAAAACTCTTTCAAAGGCACGAAGAGCTTCTTGGTATCTGTTTTGGGCCACCAATGTCAGGCCCTTGTCGTATTGGGCACCAATATTTTGCGGCTGCAGCAAGGAAGCGTTCTCAAAGCTCTGCAAAGCCTCATCAAGCTTTCCACTCTGATTTTGCGCCAGGCCCAGTTCCATCCAGGCGGCTGCATCTGACGAGTTTAACCGGGTCGCATTCCGGAAAGCATCTGCCGATTGGCTGTAGCGACCCAAAGAGTAGTACACCTGGCCCAGATTATACCAGACATCCTCATGAGATGAATCTGCCCGGCATGCCTTTTTCAGGCTCTCGGCAGCCTCATCGTACCGGCCAATAGAGGCCTGCATGCTTCCCAGATTGGACCAGGCAGCATAGTCTCCCGGATTTACGGATACGATCTCTTGGAAACATTTTATGGCAAGAGAGCTGTTGCCCAGAGCTGCCAGCGCCAGGCCCTTGCCTAGCAATGCATCGACATCAGATGGGTTCAGGCTCAGGGATCTATCAAAGAGAGGCAAAGATCTGTTGTACTCACCATTGGCTGCGAATACATTGCCCTGCCCCCGGTAGCCGCGTGCGCTGGGATCAAATGCTGTAGCCTGCTCGTAATAGTGAAGGGCATCATCGTTGTTGCCCCTTTCGTAAAGCACGTCACCCATGCCCAGGAGAGCAGCCACGCTTTTCGGCTGGATGGCAAGAGCCCGCTGGTAGCTTTGCCGGGCGAGATCAACATCCTTGCCGCAGAGCTGTGCATTGCCGCGCCCTGCCCAGGCGGCGGCGTTATTTTCATCCAGTGAGAGGATCTGGTCATACGAATGCAGAGCTGATTTGCAGTCCGCCATTGAATATTGAATTCCGGCTTCTCCCAGTAATGCCCGAATATTTTGCCGGTCAATTTCAATAACTTTTTCGTACAGTGGCAATGCCTTATCAGGGAGGCCATTTTGCTGGAAAGCGTCTCCCCTGCCCAGCATTGCCCGCACGTTGCCGGGCTCCAGAGCGAGGACGCGGCCATAGGCCAGCATTGCGCCGGTCAGATCGTTTTGATCCAAGAGCACATCTCCTTTACCAAGCAATGCTACAGTATTATCCGGCTCCAGGAAAAGAGCCTGATCATAGCACTGCAGGGCCAGCACTTTCTCACCCAGTTGATGGAGGGCCTCTCCTTTTCCCAGCAGGGCAGGGACGCTTTTTGAATCCTGGGCCAGAGCACTGGTAAAGCTTTGCAGGGCAAAGGGATAATCATGCAGCAGAAGGAAGCTGTATCCATTGCCCAGCAATGCCCGAAGATCATGGGGATCAATTTTCAGAGCCTGAGAAAATGACAGCCGAGAGGAGTTGTAGTCCTGTCGGGCATAAAGTGCCTCAGCCTTTCCAAGCATTGATGCCAGATCGCTGGAGTTTTGCACAAGTGCTGCCTCGTAGTACTCTAACGCGGTACCGTATTCAAGGAGAGCAAGCTTTGCATCGCCCATGCCCCGCAAGGCGGCTACATTTCCTTTTTCCTTCTCGAATACCAGGGAAAAACATTGCACTGCCTCTTGGTACTTTGCGTTTTCCAACAAGAGACTGCCTTTGCCAAGCAGAGTCTCTGTATTATTATCATCCAGCTTTAATGCCTTGTTGTAGCTTTGCAGGGCGCCTTTATCGTTTTGCAGCTTCTCTTGCACCCGCGCCATATCATTCCACAGGGCGATGTTCTTTGGGTCCAGACGCAGGGCAGAGTCGAAAAATAGCCCGGCCATTCTATATTTCCCTGTCATGGACAGGATCTGTCCTTTTAATGCCAGGGCAGGGAGGCTGGACTGATTGATTTCTATTGCCCGATCCAGTGAATCGAGTGCCTCGGATTGCCTGCCCAGGCGGGCGAGCATCTCTCCTTTGAGCAGCCAGGCTTCTGACCGGCTGGCATCAAGCTCAAGGGATTTGTTGAGGCTCTCTAAAGCCAGAGAATACGAGCCGTTCCTGCTCTGGTTTTTTGCCAGCTCAAAATAATGGGAGAATTCTGAGTTCTGCCCAACATTTTGCAGGGAAGCGTTCCCCGATTCGACCTTCTCCATACTGACGGTACGTTCAGCTGATGCCTTCTCTTTTCCGGCCAGTGCGCCCGGGTCCAAAGGTAAAAGGACAAGGGCGGTTTCGTAACTCTTGAGAGCCTCTGAGAAGAGACCGTCGCGCAAAAGCTGATCACCTTTGACAGTCAGAGCCCTGACCAAACCGGACACTGCCACATCGTTTTGCGGTGCAAAGCGGGAGGCTTCCCTGAAATTTTCAAGTGCCTGGGAGACGTTTCCAGCGGCCAGCGCTTTTTCGCCCAGGCCTGCCAGAGCCAGGGCCTTGCCCTCCTTGCCCACCTTTTCCTCCTTGCCCATCTCATCAGATGAACTGCCGGCCAGGATCTCGTCATAGCAGGCCAGAGCCGCCTCAAATCGGCCCAGCCTGTTCAAAGCGTCTCCCTTTAGCATCAGCGCCCGGATATTTTGAGGATCAATGGCAAGAGCCGCATTGCTACTATTATAAGCCGCCTCAAATTTGCCTTCCTTCAAAAGAGCCGAACTGTGAGCCAGCAGCACTCTAACCTGGCCCGCCTTGCCGGCATCTGTCCTGCCGTAAAGGGAGGCGTTCTTGAAGCTTTGCAGTGCCTCATCATAGCTTTCCAGGGCAAGAGATGCATTGGCCTTGCCAAGCCACGCCTCGGCCAGGTTTGCCTGCAAGCCCAGGGCCCGCTCGTAGCTCTGCCGGGCTTCGCCCCACTCACCGGCCAGCTCTTTGGCCCTGCCGTCCTCCAGCCAGAGCTGGGCATTTTTGTCATCTTTTCCCAGGGCATAATTGAAGCACAGCTCGGCCATCTTGTAACGGCCCAGCCGGGAGAGGGCAGTGCCTTTGCCGCCCCAGGCAGATGCATTCTCCGGATCGATCTTTATGACCCGGTCAAAGCTTTCGATGGCTAGCGGAAAGCTGCCGTTTAAGAGAGAAGCCTGGCCATTTTCCAACCAGTAGGCAGCACTATCTTGAGCTGCCCCAGAATAGGGAAGGAATAGCAGCAGCATACAGGCCAGCATAGCAGAAGAACGCACCAGGGACGGGATGGAAAAGGACCTTTGCAAAGCAATCACTGATCTACTGTGAATTGCAGATGGGATATATTTCCAGCGCCTTAGATATGCACATGTCATGTTACCTCAAATACCGTTTCAACCTGGGGGTAAACTAAATATGATTGTAATGCGAAACTACAAAACTGTCAGAAATATAATCAGCACTTAACGCATCGCTCAGATGATGAGATGGCAGCATTTTAGGAGATGAGGCAAGTGAAAAGAATTGTTTCTCAGACAAAGCTTTACCTAACAATAATGGTATTAGCAGCATCGATCCTCGCCATAAGCACAGCCGCTATGGGAGAGGATAGTCATAAGGCGATAACTAAAGATCTCATAAAATTAATAGAAACAAATCCGGAAATCGGGACGATGTTGGATGAATCTATTGCAAAAGCTAAAGAGATAAATCCCAATCGTCAGACAAATCCCGTGCAGAACTTATCTGATTACTATGATTTCATAGACAGTGCATCTGAGCTTATCCCGCAAGATGTACTTGATGATCCGGCCAATCTGACACGCGACCAAATACTGCAAAGCATCTGCTACTTCTATTATCTGGTTGACCAGCCCCTGCCGGAATTAGAAAACAAGGGTCTGTTCGACAATACAATTCAGTACTACGAACCTTTCTCCATGTGGCTATGCAGTTTTGCAGATACCTGGGGAATGTTCCTTGATACTGAAGAGTCATGGAACAATGAAACATATCAGCAATTTTATGACGATCCAATCTATGGTTTACAGGGGCCGTGGTATGAGTCTTCGTCTAATTGGAGCACTTTTAACCAGTTCTTCTCCAGATATCTGGCATCGGCTGATCAGCGGCCCATCAATTCGTCAAACGACACGAGTGTCGTTGTTTCGCCTGCAGATTCCGTCCCCGAGGGAACGTGGGCAATTGATAACAACTCAACCATTCAGGTGGATGGCGGATTGCAGATCAAGCTTGTGCGCTATTACAATATAGAGGATCTGCTTGGCAATGACAGTGAGTACAAGGATGCCTTTGCCAATGGCGTGCTCACTCACACCTTCCTGAATGTAAACGACTACCACCGCTATCATTTCGCCGTGGGCGGAAAGATTGTAGACAATAGGTCCATAACGCAAAATGTGGCTTTAGAGGTTACATGGAATTCCACAGGAAAGAAGTATGACCCAATCGACTCGACTGGCTGGCAGTTTTCCCAGACTCGCGGTTACGTAATAATGGATACGGGAGAATATGGGCTGGTGGCACTTATTCCCATGGGTATGGCCCAGGTGTCTTCCGTCAACTTCGAGAAGGGCGTGGTTGTGGGATCCGCTCATGAGAAGGGCGACATGCTCGGCAATTTCCTGTTCGGAGGGTCCGATTTCGTTATGCTCTTCCAGAAACAGGCAGGATTTGAAATGACGGCGACGCCTAATGTTCACATTCTCATGGGCGAGAAATATGGAGTGATGAAGGGAACAGCTGAGTAGAAAAAGCAAGTGACTGAACTGAGTTCAAAGTCAAAGATGCGGCGGCGCCCTGGATATGCAGCAGCTTGCAGCGCGGGTGCGCCGCCGCCATTTCTTTTTCGAAACCCATATGCATCGAGAATCCGGGGCCACGCGCGCGGACGCGGGGGGGCGGGTCGGTCTCTAGTACAGCGAGGCCGAAATAAACTAATGTTTTTACTTCGCGGCTTCGCGCCTTCGCGTGAAACCGGACCCGGTTGAATCTCACGCGAAGCCTCGACGGGCGCGAAGAACGGTCAGACGTTCACAAAGGCAAGGCACATTGTCCACTCAAAATCATGGCTTAAATTAGGCTTGGCTATACTGGCTATCCGCTTGATAACGTTTCCAGGCTAATTATTTAAACTTGAGAGGCCACTACACTGGTGATGGGATGATTGTGAAGGCAAGATATGAAAACAATGTTCTGAGGCCTCTTGATAAGCTGGACCTGGTGGAGGGAGAGGTGGTAGACATTGAACTAACGAAAAAGAGCCTCTTTGGCCTTTTAAAAGGATGGAAGATCGACACTCAATCATTAAAGGACGAACAGAGAAAGACGACTCAGAGAACTTGAATGCCTCAGTGTTTTAGATTATCTGAAAAGTTGCACCACGTTCTCTTATCATAATAATATTACCTCAACAGGATCGCCGTCTTCCAGCCCCAGCGCTCGGCGCAGCTGCACGGGCGCTACGATCTCGATCAGCTCCGGCGGATAGCGGCTCTTCTCGGGCCGGACCACAACGGCTTCGATCCCGTTCAGTTTGATGCGGTAGCACTTGCACTCGCCAAAGCTCTTGCCCTCTTCGGCAAAGCCCTCGATCCGGATCGCTGGCTTCTCCGCTGGGAAGGGCTCTTCCAGCCGCACGTTCAGGGTGCCGGGGAAGGGGACGAAGCCTAAGTGCTCCAGGAACTGGCGGCTGTAGCCCTCTCGGGAGATGAAGTACTGACCCTGACCGAGACCTGAGGCAATTTTTCCACGCATGAATTCGACCTGCTGCTCCGATAGGTTCCTAATATTATGATAACCGGTCAGCAAGAAAAGCATGCCATTCTCAGCGATCTTAACCTTACGGTAGGAGGGCATGGAATGGCAATTATCTTCCCAGAACAGATTCAAGCGTCTGGAGATCCCTTTCGGCATCATCGACTGTGTAGTCCAGAGGAACTCCCCTCTCGCTGAGCAGCATCAGCATCTCCCACTTGCTCCTGGCCCCGGCCAGCTCCGCTGCCTTGCCCAGGGAGAGCCTGCCTTCCCGGTAGAGGTCCACTGCTAAAGAGCGCTTTCCATACCTCTCTCGTGCGATCCTGTTGCCCTCTTCCTCGACATCCCTCTCAATCTTATCGAGATCCACTTTCTCGGCCTCTTTTATAACGCCTTCCAATGTGGTTCGCAGGTCCCTCTTCTTCAGAAGTATCGAGTCGCTTGTGGCTTCGCCTATGACAAACTCGTCGCCTGGGCTCATTTTAAGCCTGGCTATCAAATCGGCGGGGAGCACGATCCTGCCCTTTTCATCAAGCTTTGCCGTGGACATGGGCTTTTCACTTACCTTATATTTTATAGCGCTGCTAACGATATTAGTGAGGAGCTGGCAGCGATGATTATAAACCCAGCTCAACTTTCAGCGTGTGGAGATCCTTTTTAGCATCATCGGTTGTATAGTCCAGAGGCACTCCCCTCTCGCTGAGCAGCATCAGCATTGCCTTGGCAATAGTGCATGCGCTAATACTTCTTCAATGCTCTTTACAGGAGTTATTTTAATCGCATCGAGAATATACGACGGAAGGCTTTGGGCATCTCTCAAATTGTCCTCCGGCAGAAGCACTTCTTTAATTCCCGCATCATATGCAGCTCTCACCTTCTCTTGAATGCCCCCCACTGGAAGGACCTTGCCCATGATAGTGATCTCGCCTGTCATTGCCAGATCATTTCTTATGGGAATGCCTTTCAATGCGGAGACTATACCTGTTACAAGGGTGACTCCAGCAGAAGGCCCTTCTTTGGGAATGCCCATAAACGTTGCCAGCACCGCGACATCAAAACTGCTACGCCACTCCTCAGTAATCCCTAGCACTTGATGTTTGGCTTTTATATACTGGGCTCCAGCTTCGATGCTCTCCCTCATTACCCGCTGAATGGAACCAAGGGGAACGATACGGCCGGTGCCCTTTGTTGCCTGCATCTCAAAGAGCAGTATGCAACCATGGTCGCCCGCAACTGCCAAACCGATGACTTCTCCCACAGAGGGTTGTAGAGGCAACGCAACTTTCTGAATTCTATTAGCGTCCGGTAGCTCGGGTGTGACCACTTTGCCCGTAGAAAGGATCTTCGCCCCTAAATTTATGCGCTCGTATTCTCCTGCGGCAATCAGGTGGAGCTGCTCACGAACCCGTTGACGAAGCTCACATGCGATAGTGAGAAGCTCTTCCAGTTCTCCGTCAGTTACTTTGCCATCAGGATAAATGAGCTTCATAAGTCCGGATGCCAGCTTCATTATTGCACGCTGATCTCGGCCAGAGACTCCTCTACCAGTTCCACCTCTATCTACAAGCTCGAAGCGGGATCTCACAGCGTTCATCGGATCCGTTCGCCTGAGTTCATGCATGATCTCGCAGAAGTAGTCCGTGATAAAACCATAGTCTTTGGCATAGCTCTCTGGTGTCAACTTGGGGATCTCCCAGCCGGGCAAATAACCATGAATCCTATCCAGAAAGGCGGTGACCTGAAGAAAGTCCGGGAGTGGCTCGAAGAGATGATAGTACTTTTCATGGGGAAGATTGCCCTGGACATCCAGATTCCCAACGAACACCAGGCTGCCGAAGGCCAGTATCTCTTTCTTTCCGCGGCTGAACTTGGCGTCCTGCATGTAGGCCTGCATGATGCTTACGAAAGACTTGGTATCCGTGAAGTCCGTATTGGCTATCTCGTCAAAAACGACGCAATCCCTTGTCCCTACAACCCCGATCTTGCCGGTGTTGAGGTTGATAAAGAGCTGGGAAGGAGTAGCCTTGCCGCCCGATAGAACATGGGCGTAATAAGAGATGTTCCTGTAGAGATAGGTCTTTCCTGTCTCGCGCGGCCCTAGCTCAATAAGATTCACATTTGTCTCGACCAGGGGGATGCATCTGCATAGGTAGAGAAGCTTCTGCCTACGGGTCAACTTATCCGGATTCAAACCACATGAGTTTATCAGGACGTCTACCCACTCATCCGTCGCGAATCTGGAACGCTTATCGATGTACTCTTGCTGATTTATGACGCTGACCTGGAACGGAGTGAACTCAACGATCTTGAAGGGACGGATTTTCTTGTTATGGATCTCGGTCTCATCGTAGGTCAGTTCGAGGGTTCCCCACATGCCCCCAGATAAGAGCATGGGATACTGATTGACAATGCTTTCTGGAATGTTAACGAAGCTCTCGTTTATGGCAGAGATAGACGCCCAGTACTTATCCTCTGTCTCGACCAACCGGGCTTCCATGTTAGCGATTAGAGTATGATGGCGGTTCTCTCTTATGAAATGGCGTATCTTCTCCGCCTCAGCACCATGGACAAAATTTTCCTTCAAACGAAGAATAACTTTGCCCATATCTGCGTAGAAAGTCTCTTCTGAGCAGAAATTGTCGATGAGGTACTCCAGAACATATCGTGGGAATTCGTCAACGCCTGTGTTAAGGGTGTGAGCCTTATTGACGACCTTGCCTTTGAAAACCTCTTTGAGCTTTGTATTCACAGCACTCCATCTCCTACCCACGATTTATCGCATAGCTTTTTCATGCTTAGTTACCTCATGCCTCTTGGAGTCAGTCCCAGGATGCTGCCCAAGTTGCCCATGCGCCTAATGATCTTCTCGGAGTTGATCCTGACCCAGAACTCATGGGATAGTGACCTACGTGCCGCTCTGCGGCCTTCTTTGTAGTTTACAGTTACAATTATAATGACTTTTATATCCTCTTTGAGTCGTTCTGAGGGTGGCAATTTAGTCATGTCTGGGACAAATCGATAAAAGACCACTTTCTCAGACAAGGCAGACAAATAAGCCACTTTTAGGGGTAATGCCATTTCATCTTGGCCACAGTTGTAGCTGGCCTCAATGTCAACACGCAGGTCCTGAGCCGATTCGCGATCATCAGGACGGCTCAGAATTATGCCTAATTCAACCTCTTCACCCTCGACAGCCTCTTTGGGTCCATGCAGTTCAATTTTCAGCTCACCGGCATCGGGCTGTTTGACCTGCAGGACACACATGGGAATCATCATCTCCTGAATAGAGATTCCCCCATGAGTAAAGGCATCAGGCTTATGACCCCCCTTTCTGCTAAAATAATATCTGATTTTAGGGAACACGATCGATTGATATGTTTTGGTTATCTTAGTGTTCGTTCTTCGGTCTGAAATGATAACCTCTTTGCTGGGCATTCGAAGCTGAGATGGGGTGAAACTTATCATGTTCTCCTTGATCCGGTCAGGAATCCTTGAGAAGAGAAGAGATTGCTTTAGCCGGCAGTTCAAATAGGAGCAGTCGTACTCGTCATTCAAATCCTCTTCATTGAACCATATCGGCTCACGGCCCACCTGAACGAAGCCGTGATCTGCGGTTATGAATACTTTCGTCCCGGGCGAAAGGCCGCGGACAATCTCCATAACTTCGTTCTTCAATATGTCTTTGATGAGCTGCGTATAAATGAAAGCTATCGGCCTTGATGGAATGAGTCTGCCATCGGAGAGCTCTTTCATCTTGATCTTGTGCAACTCCTTATCACAGAGTTCGAATATGTAAACATCGAGGTTCCCGGCTCGATAGTGCACGGTTTCGCCAGTGCCGGCTCCATCGGGATTTACCACATCAACTTGGCCAGCATAGCGAAACTCGCGTGCCAGCGCCTCTTTTAAAAGATCATCTTCACCACGACGAGAATCAAACTCATCCGGATTGGCTCCAGCACTGATCGCTTTTCTTGTGATATGGGTTTCGGATGGCAGAAGCGAGGATGCTGGATAGTCCTTGATCAAATCCATGCGTCCCATCAGCATGGGACGAAAGAGCTCATCCCAGATATCATATCGCATGCCGTCGAAGATAAACAGGACTGCCTTCTCTTTCTCAGGGTCCCAATGGGGTTTGATACACCTTCTCAGGATCTGGCTGGTCAGGATTACATCGCCATCCTTTTCGATCCATGAAGGATACTGTTTCTTGACCATCTCCTGGAAGCGAAGGTTGATTTCGTCCAGCAGATCATTTGTCTTCTCCGTGACCTCTTGTATCCGCTGCTTTATGTGATCAAGAGATTCCAGGAATACCTTTGGCAGCCTATCGCTGGAACAGGGCAAGAGCTTCTGGCCTTCTGCCAGCCTTGCCAAGCGGGAGAGATTGTATTCAAGTCGATTGATCTCCTTCTTGTTCCAGAGATCGCGGAAAAACTCGAAAGCGAAATCATCCTTGGTAACCCGCATCTTACGGAGAGCTTCGAAGAGAGAGCTTCTAAGCCGGCGGATCTCATAGGCCAGATGGTATGCCGTTTTGAGATTTGACCAGGAGCTCGATTCCCGAAGATCTACAAACCTGGCACCTTTATGACCACCAAAGATTACTTCATTGATCTTTCTATGCTCGGTCGGGCTCGCTTCACTTGTGAGAAGATCCTCAAGAGCCGCAAGAAGTGCCAGAGATCTGAGAAAAGTTGAATATTCTTCCTTCTCAATCACAGAGGCAAAATTCTTAGCATCCATTATCTTCATCTGGTCGATGAGCAGGAGTTTCAGGGACTCCTGAGAGAGAGATTCCTCCAAGTCGCTCAAGTCAGAGTCGGCCTGTAGGAAATCCAGCTCAACCAGCTTTGGAGCTGCCTCTTTCAGGACCTCCAGTTTTATGTTGGATAATGGTTTCAACAACGGGTCGATGTTGGCGAGCATTAGCTGCCAGTTGTCGAAGTGCTGGGCCAGGATGGCAGACAGATAAAAAGCTCTGATGACCCTCTCTGGATCATGATCGCCAAACCAGCAGAAGGGAGGTTCTGCTTGCGAGAACTGGTCCTTGATGGGCTTGATAATATCCGCAGCCAAATATTCGAGCACCCTCAGCTCTTCATGCTTTAAAAGTCCTATCGTCCAGAGGTCCCTTGAATCGAGCTTTTTAAAGGCTTTTTCGGGCACGCCGAGGGTTGCGAAGGCGACAATGGTCTTGAAGTCATGATCTGTGAAACGTCTTTCGTCTGCAGTCCGGAGGTTGGAATGAGCGCGCAGCGTTCCTTCGATGTTCTTGACGATCAACCTCGCATAGCGGGATTCATTAGCTTCTGCAGGCCAGTTTGGGTCCCCGGTTTTCTCTTTCAGGAACTGACGAAGATCCAGTCGTATCCTGGCCTCCTGGGGTGTTTTGGCCAGGAAATCCGGATAGAAGAGAGGAGGAGCCTTGTTTATCGCTGACCTAGCCCTCCGAGACTCTGGAGTTCGATCAATGAGAAGTATCTTCGGCGTTTCCGGATCAGAACTGGCCGCATCATAAAGCTCGCGGAAGACAAGGTTAGTAGAGGCAGGTATTGCGGTGAAACCATTACTTGTGGCAAACTCATTGATGACGCTGTCAGGCTTGAGGAGCTGCAAGGGGTCGCTTACAAGAACCCGAGGACTATCCTTTACATCTTCAAGCTTTGATAAGACCCAATCTTTCAGCATGTTGCCACCTCATTCCAACTGGAGCATCTGCCTTGAATCGGGATCATCGTCTTCAAACTGCTCCTCCAGGAACTTCTTGAAGGCAGAGACCAGGCCGTCGATCTGATTTCGCTCGATTGTCCTGGTGATCGGCTTGAAGTCCGAGATGCGTACCGATTTGACAAAAACTCTCAACAGATACTTGTTTATCTTGTCTACTAAGGTTGGATCTAGGAGGCTGCTTTCTGTCAGGTAAGACCTAACTTCGCTCGGGCTCTGGCATTTTAGCAGGGCTGCGATTTCAGGCTCGTTCTCTCCTTGCCTCAGCCTCTCTTTAATTCCAGGGATTAAGAAGAACTCCATCTTCTTGTTGATGGCATCATCGAAGATCCTCTGAGCCTCTTCAGACTTCTGAGAAGCGAAGTCAAGATGCTTGGATGCGCTACCAAAGGAGAGGGCGCAACCGTGTTCCGGCTTGACCTTCAGATCTTTATCAATAGACGACCGGGATTGTTCGGGACAGAAGAAGATTTCCTCATATAGTTTCTGGAGCCTTGCTTTGATTTCCACGGAATCGTTCTGTTGAATTGCGTTGATCTTTTCTAGGACACCAAGGGCTTTCATCTCATTGCTCTGAAGTATCTCCCGGATCATGCGACGGTTCTCGTCGATCCTCACCAGGACGTTGTCGTGCATGGTAGCATACTTGATGGTGTACTCGTGGATGAGGGACCACAGCGTCCCGGACTCTCCTGCCTGTGGAGGATTCTTGCCGATCAGTTCTGAGCTGAGTTTCACTTCCGAATCGATATAGTGCTGCAGATTGTTCATTTTCGAGGATAGAGCCTTTTGCATCTCGCGGAGGGATGACAGTTCCTGCTGGTCCGGGATAGTGTAGTTGCAGTATGTATGCATGGTCTCCAGCTCCCTCTCGAATTCGAGGAATCTCCTTATTTTATGGTAGTTGTCCAGCCGATTGGCCAGATCATCTATCTCTCTTTGGTCCGGGCTGATCTGCTGGAAGACTCTGTATCCAAAGGCCTGGTCTAAGGCATAGAGCACAGCCTCGATGTCCTTGCCGCCGCGAAGATCGTTGGCAAAGAAGGCAGCCGCCTGCTCTACCTCTTTCTCATAGGGGTTATTCGCGGCTAGAAGAGAGAAAAGCTCTTTAGCTTTTGCCAGGACTTCTGAAGATTGATCTCTCTCTTTTTCGAAGATCTCAACAAGCTCCTTGCGGTACCCCGAGATGATGGCATCATCGTTGGTATTCTTCAGTTCGTGCCCGAGTAGCTTCTCGGCATAAGGGCGCAAAACTTCCCAGTTTTCAGGTTTGGCCAGGCGCTGCAATTCCAGCATGGAGTCAAGTACTCTGGCAGTGAAGTCTGTATTTGATATGTTCGAGTAATCGATATAGTTAGACGAAATCCCGGACTTTGGCCCCAGAGCTATTCTGATCTTGCCCTGCTGGACCAGGCAGAGGAGATAGATTTGGACCATGCGGCGGGAGAGGCCGTAGTTCTTGCCATTGGGCCCACCCACGCCCATGAAGTTCTTCATCAGGGTGTCAATTTTGATGGCCTGGCCGCCTTCGTCGCTCTTTGATTCGATGAAGGACAGGATATCGGAAACGTGACTGTTTGCAGATGTATCCAAAACTCTTTCGGCGCCTCTCCGGACGATCTTCAAGCCTGGGCCGAAGTTCAGGGCTGCGCTGATGTTTTTATCCTGCTTGGCACCCTTGGGGATCTGGCCGGTCTTGACGATGCCGTTTATGACGTTTACTCCGTACTCTTTGGTGAAGACCAGATTTCCCTCAAATTCAATATCCCTGGAGTCGTAAGCAGCCCTTAAGACACGATCGACGATGGATGTGAGAATTCCCGGCAACTCTCCGGCCACATGAAAGTCCATCCTGGTGTTGTTGAGAGCGTCCATCCGGCCCCGGTCGTAGCTGCTGTCCACTATCTTGATAATTCTGCCCATCTCTGTCTGGAGTTGATCTGCTACCCAGTTTATGATGGCGATGGCGTCTTCGCTGTCCTTTTCAAGGTTATCGAAGACGAGCTTCCTGTAGGCGGCGAAGTCGAAGAGCCGATCTCTCTCCTCCGTGGTCAACTCGTCCGGCGTCCAGATGATAATTCTTGGGTCATTTCTCTGCAAGAGTATCTTGTTGAGGGTGTTCTGGTCTAAAGGCTTAGTTCCCACAAAGACCGCGAAGTCCAAGTCGGAATCCGGGCTGGCGACGGCTGGTAAAATCAGGCTATCGGATACTACCCTTCCCAGATCCAGCATCTCAATTCTTCCCGCGATCTGGCGGTTTTGCCAGTTTACGAGAAGATTCTGGGGTCCAGCCTTGGACTTATCCCTTTCCTCCCATGGTCCAATAAATGGAGCAATATCCCGAAATATCGATTCCACTTTATTTGATAGATCATAAACTATCTGGCGAGAACGGATAGGTACGGGCCAATAATCAAGAGCTATTAGATGATTCCAGGCCTCTTGCTGCATAAGCAGGTTTGATTCAGCCTCAGTTCTAACCCGATCAAACTCGCGTTTTGGTACGACTGTAGTATGAATAGGATCGAACTTGAACCTCGGCCGATTATCTTCATCATGGGTGATGACGATTTGCTGTAGCTCTTTGCTGAGGGCATCTGTTATGCTCTCGTAATGCAAATTGTTCTCATCTATGGTTGCGTCCTGACTTCTCTCAATCAGCACTGAATTGGCTATCTCCTCGGGAGTTAAGCCCTGCTGACGCGTTTTCGAGACGTAATATAGAAACAGGGTTTGAAGGACCTTTATGGATTTATCCCTATGAACCTTGAGGGTGCCTTTGGTGATTCCATCGATCTGCCTCCGGCAGTCTTCATAGATCCTGTATTCTATATCTTTCTTAGTCTTCAGCGCCACTATACCTGCGTAGGTACCACTTGGGTCCTCCTCGTAAGTCAGGGCTTTATCAAAAAAATCCCAGAGGCGTATGAGCTCGGTTCCATTTGAGTTCATATGATACCTGAGAGTCTGGTGCATGAAATGTATGGCTGACCTGGTAGTAGTAAGCTCATAGGTTAGAGCTTTTAGGACCTCTATAGCAGGCTTGTGGAAGGGGAAGAAGCGTCTGAACTCATCTTCGCCGATGTTGTTTGGCCAGGTAAAACCACGCTTGTAAAAAGAGTAATAGCTAGTTATTGCCTCGGGCTTTATTATCTCCCTAACGCGGGAGAGGACGATTTCATAATAGTCCTTCTCATCGTTAAGGAGAGGTATAAGCTTCAGCCTGTCCTCAGCAATGATGTTCTTGGCTCCC
>SESG01039038.1_pt1 | contig 19816 bp, 15 predicted proteins | sample 3171421 | NCBI WGS metagenome assembly SESG01 (sample SAMN10866946, study PRJNA518727) | freshwater metagenome | biome: subpolar coniferous forest; feature: holomictic lake; material: water; isolation source: holomictic Lake 227, 6 m and 8 m depth | place: Canada: near Kenora, Ontario | collected... | reverse complement strand
GCTTTCCGCTCGTCCGGAGGTTAACAGGGTTCTTGTGATTCTTGTCACTGCCGACAGGGGGTTGTGCGGTGCGTTTAATACCAATGCCATCAAGCTTGCGCATAAAATCATTCATGAGGATTATGCCGCCATTCACAGCAAGGGCGGAGTGAGCCTTATTTGTGCCGGTAGTCGCGGGTTTGATTTTTACAGGAAGAGAGAGTATAAGATAGTCAAGGGTTACACGGCTGTTTTCCAGCACCTTGATTTCAGTACGGCAAAAGAGATTGCCGATATCGCCTCGGGTATGTACTTGCGTGGCGAGGTTGACAGGGTGGTTGTTGCCTATAATGAATTCAAGTCGGTGCTTGCGCCGAACCTGAGAGAAGAGGTGATTTTGCCTATTGCCCCTGAAGTTTCAGGCACGGAGAACAGCAGTGATTACATTTATGAGCCATCACCGGCGGCCATTATCGATGTTCTGGTGCCCAAGCATCTCAATACACAGATATGGAGAATGATGCTTGAGTCGAATGCAGCGGAGCAGGCGGCTCGTATGTCGGCGATGGATTCTGCTACTGAAAATGCCAAAGAGCTTATGCGGACGCTCAATATCAGTTACAACCGTGCACGGCAGGCGGCGATCACGACTGAGCTCAGCGAAATTGTTTCAGGTGCTGATGCCTTGACAAACTGATAGTTTCTTTGATGTTATTTTTTACTTAAAGCGCCTGCAAAGGCGCTTTTTTTTTGCTCCTGTTGCCACTCATTCAGGAAATGATTTATATTTTGCAAGTTAATGGTCAGGTTGTTCGGTCTCTTTTCATATTCAATTCACAGGCATGGGCAGGAGCATGAAGATATACAAGTTTGGAGGTACCTCTTTGGGGTCAGCCGGGCGAATTAAAAAAGTTGCTGATATTATTGCCGGTGCGCTGCATGAAGGCAAGCTGATTGTAGTGGTTTCGGCCATTCACCGTGTTACCGATCTTTTGCTTGAATCGGCCACAAAAGCTTGCAGTGGCGAGAGCCTTTATCGCAGCACACTCGAAGAGGTTGACCATCTTCATCTCTCAATAGCCCGTGATCTTTTTGCGGGTGCGCTGCTTGATGAGGTTACCCAGGCCCTTCGTGCTGAGCTTTCAGAGCTGAATGATATTGTGCAGGGAGTTTTTTTGCTCAGGGAACTCTCCGAAAAAAGCCAGGCGGCAGTGCTTGGGTTTGGTGAACGCCTTTCTGCCCTTATGGTCAGTCGTTACCTGCAGGAGCGCGGTATTGCATCGTTCTCTCTTGATGCCCGCAAACTGATTGTGACCGATACCAATTATGCAGATGCCCGGGTCGATATTCATGCCTCCGAACTGCATATCAAAAAACTACTAGCCTCTTTTGATGGAGTGCCTGTCGTGACCGGATTTATTGCCGCAGCGCCAGATGGATCATCGACGACGCTGGGGCGCGGTGGTTCCGATTATACCGCATCTCTTCTTGGTGCCGCACTTGGTGCTGCAGAAATCTGGATATGGAGTGATGTTGACGGCTTTTTCAGTGCGGATCCCAAACGGGTTCGTGATGCCCGGATTTTACCCCATATCAGTTATTCGGAGGCAATGGAACTCTCTCATGCCGGAGCGCGGGTGCTCCATCCTCTTGCGGTTCAGCCTGCCATGAAAGCGGGTATCCCCCTGCTGATCAAAAACTCGTTCAACCCTGAAGCAAAAGGGACACGCATTGAACGTGCCATACCTGCAGGGCTCAGCACAGCATTGCCTGTAACAGGATTGACCTCAATCAACAAGGTTGTGCTTTTGAACCTGTCGGGCAGCGGGATGGCCGGTGTTCCGGGCGTTGCCTCACGCCTCTTCAGTTGCCTGGCTCGCCACCGAATTAATATAATATTCATTTCACAGGCTTCATCCGAGCAGTCGATCACCCTTGCCATCACCCCTTCCCAGGCGGCAATAGCGAAAAAAATACTGGAGGAGGTGTTCCGTGCGGAGATAGAATCCCGTCAGATTGAGCCCCTTGTGATCCGTCGCAACCTCGCTCTTATCGCTGTAGTGGGCAATAATATGTCAGGCCATCCGGGTGTTTCGGCCCAATTGTTTGAAACACTTGGCAAAAATGGTATCAATGTTATTGCCGTCGCGCAGGGTGCCAATGAGATGAATATCTCTCTGGTCATTGATGCTCATGATGAGGACAAGGCGTTGAATTGCATTCATGAGTCCTTTTTTCTTTCACAGCGCAAGGTGCATCTCTTTATTGCCGGCACTGGCACCATTGCCAAAAGTTTGATTGGCCAGATCAGTGCCCATAGGCTCAACCTGCAGCAGGAGAATGATCTTGATGTGATGGTATGCGGGATGGCAAACAGCAGAATGTATGTGGTCGACAGTGAAGGGATTGATCTGGAGCACTGGCATGATACCATGCATGCCATGACTCCGCTTCAGGGCCGTGCCAGTATCGATGAGTATATTCGACTCATCCGAGAGATGAACCTGCATAATACCGTTTTTGTTGATTGTACCGCAAGTGCAAAAGTTGCGCAATGTTATCCCGACCTGCTGCTTGCCAATATTTCGGTGGTGACGGCCAATAAACTCGGTATGGCTGGTCCCTGGCCTCTTTTCCGGAGCATCCGGGATGCCCAGAAGAAAAGCAATGCCCGTTTTCTCTATGAAACCAATGTGGGCGCGGGTTTGCCGATCATCAACACCCTGAATGACCTGAAAAACAGCGGCGACAAGATTATCAGTATAGAGGGTGTGCTTTCCGGCACGTTGAGTTTTATTTTTAATGAACTTCGCAAAGGGGGTCGTTTCAGCGAAATTGTTTGTCGAGCCAAGGAGGCTGGCTATACCGAACCCGATCCGCGAGATGATCTTTCAGGCGCTGATTTTGCCCGGAAGCTTCTCATTCTCGGTCGTGAACTTGGATTTACGCTGGAATATGGCGATGTCGTTTGTGAGAGCCTTGTGCCTGAGGAGTATCGTGGTGAGATGCCGGTTCCTGAGTTTCTTGATCGTTTATCGGGTGTTGACGGGTGGTATGCCGATGCCATAGCAGAGGCCGCCAAAGAGGGAATGACTATTGCTTATGCTGGTGAAATCAGGGACGGAAAGGCAACTGTCGGAGTGAAAAAGGTTCCACTTGTCAGTCCAATTGCTGGCCTTAGCGGCTCAGAAAATATGGTGGTCTTTACCACGGAGCGTTATCGGGCAACTCCTCTTGTGGTAAGGGGTCCAGGCGCAGGTGGGGAGGTGACGGCAGGCGGCGTTTTTGCCGATATCCTGCGAATTGCAAGTTATCTCGTTTGAGGAGAAGAGTCTATGCGTGCAGAGATTGTTTCTGTCGGAGATGAGTTGCTGAAAGGGCAGAGGGTCAATACCAATGCAGCGTTTATGGCCGCCGCACTCGCGGGCATAGGTGTGCCGGTTGGCCGGATTGTTGCCTGCTCTGACGCTGAAGAGGAGATTGCGTCGGTGTTTGCCGAATCGCTTGAACGGGCTGACATTGTGCTTGTTACAGGTGGTCTCGGGCCGACACGCGATGACCGTACCAAAAAGGCTGTTCAGCAACTCCTCGGAAGAGGGCTTGAACTGAGCGAGGAGGCTTTTGCCACTCTTTCCGCACGGGCAGGGCAGAGAGGAGCGGAGATGACGGAGTCACTCCGTGATCAGGCCGTGGTGATTGAAGGCTCTCATGTTATTGCCAATACGAAGGGAACGGCGGCGGGGATGATTCTTTGTTGTCCGGATCGCTTTCAGAACCACTATCTGGTACTGATGCCCGGTGTTCCTTCAGAGATGAAGGCCATGATGGAGCTTACGGTTCTTCCCTTTTTTGCGGCACTTTCAGATACCGTTATTTGTCATACACCCATTAAAACGGTTGGTATTGGTGAATCGACGCTTGCTGTAATGATTGTCGATATTGAAGATGCCCTTCCCGCAGGAACAACTCTCGCCTATTTGCCTCATGCTGCGGGTGTTACCTTGATGATCAGCAGCATTGGCCAGGAGCGGGAGGTGGTTGAGCGTGATAACCGCACGGTTGTTGATGCCATTATGGGGAGGGCAGGGAAGTTTATCTATGCAACCTGTGAAGTCTCGCTTGAGGCTACGATTATTGCCATGCTCTCTGCCGGAGGGTTGACGGTCGCGGTTGCTGAGTCATGCACAGGCGGTCTTGTGGCAAGCCGATTGACCGATGTGCCGGGTTCATCAGCCTCTTTTCTCCAGGGTTTTGTGGTTTACAGCAATCAGGCAAAAGAGAGAAGCCTCGGGGTGCCTAAGGAGATAATCGAAAAGTTCGGGGCGGTGAGTGAAGAGGTTGCCCGGGCAATGGCACTGGGTTGCCTTGAAAAAAGCGGGGCCGATTTTGCCCTTTCGACCACGGGTATTGCCGGTCCTGCGGGAGGTTCACCTGAAAAACCTGTCGGTACGCTCTGCCTGGCCATTGCAAATAAAACATCGGGCCTCCTGCTCTCAAAAACGCTCTTCATGCATGGAGATCGGGAGGTGAACAAGCTCCGGTTCAGCGAAGCCGTTCTTCGTGAACTTTGGGAATGTTTGCGTATGGGTTAACCTTGGTTGTCTCTTGCAAGATTAATCATCATTTTTGTGAAAAAGGAGTTTTTTTATCGATAACTTAAAAGACTGATAAAAGTTTTCGTCCCTTTTGTGCAAAGAAAATAGTTCTTCTGAGAGTGTATGGCAAGAATAGCAAGATTACCGGATAGAGTTGCGAATAAAATTTCTGCGGGGGAAGTTGTTCAGCGTCCAGCCTCGGTTGTCAAGGAGCTTCTCGAAAATTCCATTGATGCGGGTGCCAGCAAAATAACGGTTGCCATCAAGGATGCCGGAAAGGAGTTGATCCGTATTGTGGATGATGGCGCGGGAATGGTACGAGAAGATGCGCTTTTGTGTGTTGAGCGTTTTGCAACAAGTAAAATTACCGGGGTCGAGGATCTTGATTCACTGCAAAGCCTTGGCTTCAGGGGAGAGGCGCTTGCGAGTATCTCTTCCGTATCGCATTTTGAACTGAAAACCCGTACGGCAAAGGAGACGCTTGGTTTGAGGCTTCGCTATGAGGGAGGAGTTCTCGCCGAGGAGTCGGGGGTACAGGGTGAGCAGGGTACGACCATCAGTGTCAGAAATCTTTTTTACAATGTTCCCGCACGCCGCAAGTTTTTGAAGTCGAACGCGACCGAGTACAACCATATTTTCGAAATCGTCAAGTCGTTTGCTTTGGCCTACCCGGAAATTGAGTGGCGGATGTACAGCGATGATGAGGAGCTTTTTCATGTGAAGCGCCCGGATATTCTGGAACGGCTCAATGTTTTTTATGGTGATGATTTTGCCGCTGGTATGATTGAGCTTTCCGAGGAGAATGATTATCTCTCCATCAGGGGATTTTTAGGCAAGCCTGCGATGCAGAAACGCCGGAAACTTGACCAGTATTTTTTTATCAATCGCCGCCTTGTCCAGAACAGGATGCTTTCACAGGCTGTTCAGCAGGCTTATGGTGATTTGCTCGTTGAGCGCCAGACCCCTTTTGTGCTGCTTTTTCTTTCCATTGACCCGTCACGGATTGATGTGAATATGCATCCCGCAAAGCTCGAAATTCGCTTTGATGATGAGCGCAACGTGCGCAACATGTTTTATCCGGTTGTCAAGCGGGCCATTCAGTTGCACGATTTCTCTCCTGATCTTGCCGTCACAGAGAGTGACAGGCTCAATTCTGCTCAGGGTCTGGAATCGCCGATCAGAAAATTCTCGTTTCCGGATATTCCACATCGTTCCATCACGACAGGCGATCTTTACCGGAATTACCGTGAAGGGGCTTTTGATGAACCTTCCGCATCACATCGTTCTCCATTGCATCAGGTCGACATGTTTCAGCACCAGCCAGGTTCCGGATACGCGGTGCCGTCAAGCGGATTACGGGAGGGAGATGAGGTGCTCTCATCCATTTTGCTCGCTCCTCTCTATGATGATGACGTGGTTCCGGTTCCGAAAAACTCCGAACCCAAAATCTGGCAACTGCATAACAAGTATTTGATTTGCCAGATCAAGACAGGGCTGATGATTATCGATCAGCATGTGGCGCATGAACGGGTGCTCTATGAGCGTGCTGTTGATGTCATGAACCAGAATGTCCCAAACTCCCAGCAGTTGCTCTTTCCCCAGAAGGTGGAGTTTCGTCCTTGGGAGTATGAGATTTTTGAGGAGATTCGTGATGATCTCTACCGGCTTGGTTTTAATCTGAGGCTTTTTGGCAATAAAACCATCATGATTGAGGGGGTTCCCCAGGATGTCAAGCCGGGCACCGAAGTGACGATTTTGCAGGATATGATTGCCGAATATCAGGACAATGCCTCAAAGCTCAAGCTCGACAAGCGTGATAATCTTGCAAAGTCCTATTCTTGCCGCAATGCCATTATGGCTGGGCAGAAACTTTCACTTGAAGAGATGCGCTCCCTCATCGACAACCTGTTTGCTACCCGAGAGCCTTACTCTTGCCCGCATGGACGACCGGTCATTATCAAGCTTTCACTTGACCAGCTCGACAAGATGTTTGGAAGAAAATGAGCGAGGTGGTTGCATGTTTGCCTAAAAAGAGTAAATTCATCACCATGCCCTTGTAGCTCAGTGGATAGAGCAACAGTTTCCTAAACTGTAGGTCGGCGGTTCGAGTCTGCCCGAGGGCACTTTTATTTACTCTGCTTTTAGTTTTAAATATTACCTCTCTTTTCATTTACTCGCAGTTAAAGCTGTCAGCCATGAGTATGAAGCGTTTCAAAACTCTTTCAGCCATTTTGTTGCTGCTCTTTGTTGCCGATATCGTACGTTATCTGGTCTATCCTGATGTTGGTCAGCTTGTTGAAAATAATCCCGCCAAAACAGCCTTTATGGAGACGCGTGAAGCCGAGTGGCAACGTGCAGGGCTCAAGGATAAAAAAATCCAGCAGAAGTGGGTACCTCTCGGTCAGGTTTCCCAGAATCTCATCAAGGCGGTTCTGATTGGTGAGGACGACAAATTCTGGCATCATGAGGGGTTTGATTATCAGGCGATTGAGCGGGCAATAGAGAAAAACATCATGGCGAAGAAATTCAAGATGGGTGGCAGTACCATCAGCCAGCAGCTTGCCAAAAATCTCTACCTCTCTCCCTCCAAAAATCCGGTACGCAAAATCAAGGAGGCTATTCTTACCTGGAGACTTGAAAAAACGCTCTCCAAACGCCGGATTCTTGAGCTCTATGTCAATGTTGCCGAATGGGGTGATGGTATTTTTGGTATTGGTCAGGCAGCCCGTCATTACTATGGTGTCAGTGCGGCCAGATTGACGGCACGACAGGCATCAAAACTTGCTGCGATACTTCCTAACCCGATTCTCTTCTCTCCGACGGGTTCATCTCGTTATGTCCGCAATCGTTCCAATCTCATCTATGCCATTATGCGAAAGAGGGGAATTGTTGTGCCTGATTACAGGGAGGTGATGGCCCTGACGCCTGATACCACAGCGGTTGTGGATTCTGTTGTGATTGGTGTTCCGGAAAGTTTGCTCGAGCAGGCTGCTTCGTCAGACAGCAGTGCCCTCAAGGTTTCTGAAGGGGGTGGAAGCTCTCCAGAGGGGCACGGAGATGAGGCAATACCTCAAAAACCTTCAGAGGGCGGAAGCAAGGGTGCGCCCTGATTGTACTCGTGAGCGCACCCTTGCATGGTATCGTTTTTCGGGAGAAGACAACTACCGGTTTGTTTTTGTCTACTGTAATTCGAACGATGATTTGTCCATGCCGCAGACAGGGCAGATCCAGTCATCGGGAATCTCTTCGAAGGGGGTTCCTGGTTTTATGCCGTTATCGGGATCACCGACCTCGGGATCATAAACATAACCACATGGTACACAGATCCATTTTTCCATTGCTGATTTTCCGTTTTAAATGAAGGAAGTATAAAGCATAACTCACGATTGGCAAAAAAACACCATCACAGGACTAAAAAGCGATACCAACGGTTAAACGTTCACTGATCGACTTTAATAAAAGATAAGAGATAAACCAGCATGGCACAATCACCCTATTCGAAATTTGACAACTCTGAATTGATTCTGCGTGATGAACTGGCTATCGACCGGACAATTCTTGCAAATGAACGAACCCTGCTTGCCTACCTGCGCTCAGGAGTTTCATTAGTCATTGCAGGAGTCTCCATGATGCACTTCTCACAAGCAGGCTGGTTTCAGGCTGTCGGAGTTGCATGTATACCACTCGGAGTGATCACTGCCATTTTCGGCGTAGCCCGTTACCGTATCATCAACCGCTCCATTTCCGCTGTCAGGAGGCAGTTGCCAAAGCGCAACGATTAGTACCACCCCCGCAGTTTCATCGCTTCGGCTACTCGCTGGATGGCGACGATGTAGGCTCCCATCCGGTTGTGGACACCATATTTGCGGGATGCTTTGTGTACGGCGCTGAAAGCGGTTTTCATCTTTTTTTCAAGGCGTTTGTGCACCTCATCCTCTTCCCAGTAGTATCCATAAGAGTTTTGCACCATTTCGAACCAGGATACGGTTACACCACCGGCATTGCAGAGAAAATCAGGAATGACATAGCTCCCGTTTTTGTAAAGAATTGCATCTGCTTCAGGTGTTGTCGGGCCGTTGGCCAGTTCAGCGATAATTTTGGCCTTGACTCTCTGTGCGTTATTCCCGGTGATAACCTCTTCCAGTGCAGAGGGAAAAAGCACGTCAACGTCAAGTTCAAGCAGCGCTTCATTGGAGATGTACTCGGCTTCCGGAAAACCGGTGACAGAGCCCGTCTGTTCTTTATGGGCCATGACATTTTCATACCATAGTCCATCAGGATTGTAGATGCCCCCTTTTGAGTCTGAAACGGCGACAACTTTTATGCCGAGCAGCTCTACTGCGAGTTTGTGGGCAAATGAGCCTGCGTTACCATATCCCTGAATGGCCGCAGTTTTGCCTTTAATATCAATGCCAAGTTCATCCGCTGCATCACGGACACAATAGATGCCACCTCTTGCTGTGGCCCCCTGCCGGCAGAACCACCGAGTGCAAGGGGTTTTCCGGTGATGACACCAAATTCGTTGTGTCCCTGCATCATGGAATATTCGTCGGCCATCCATGCCATGATCTGCGGTGTCGTGTAAACATCAGGTGCCGGGATATCCTTTTTCGGGCCAAGAATGCCTCCAACCTGGCGAATATAGGCGCGGGACAACCGTTCAAGTTCACCAGCAGACATGTTTTTTGGATCGCAGATAATTCCTCCTTTGCCTCCGCCGAGTGGAATATCCATGACAGAGGTTTTCCAGGTCATCCAGGCACCGAGTGCTCTTACCGTATCAATTGTTTCTTCCGGGTGAAAGCGTATTCCACCTTTATTCGGTCCACGGGCATCGTTATACTGAACCCGAAAGCCATGAAAGATTTTTGTTTTTCCATTGTCCATTTTTACCGGAAGGGTAACATGAAGTTCCCGTAACGGCCAGCGGAGAAGCTCATGAGCTGCTGCATCAAGCTGCATGATGGTCGCAGCTTCATCAAGTTGACGTTGAGCTGTTTTGAAAGGGGATCATTCTCTTTTCTGTTACTCATGGCGATGTCCTGTTTAGTAAATGAATCGAACGGCGCAAAGATACGCTGACAGGCTCTCGCATTGGCTCCTGGACGGAAGAGTTCTGATGAACATTCAACGGTGAATGTTACAGAAATGTATATAATATTTTTCGTTCTCCCTCATTTCTGTAAGATTTAATCCAAATGAGGCATTGAAATTAGCTATGCACAGACTTTGGTACAGTTGAACGTGCTTCAGTTGATTTCAGTCAATGGTGACGCTGCCCTCGTAGATGATTTTTGCCGGACCGGAAAGAAAGAGATTGTTCATCTCTTCACTGAACTGGACTTCAAGGGTATCGCCGCTTTTTACGGTGACCTGCACGGTGGTGGAGCTGATTTTCCCGAGTCGATAGCTCATCAGGGCTGCTGCAACCGCGCCTGTACCACAGGCAAGGGTCTCCTCTTCGACACCCCGTTCGAAGGTACGGAGAGCAAGCGAGTGGGGGGAGGTAATTTCGATAAAGTTGACATTGGTGCCTTCCAAAAAGAGGTCTGTTCTGTGGCGGATGCGTTTTCCTCTTTCATGCACATCAACAGAGCCAAGATCGGAGGTGTAGAGAATGGCATGAGGAGAACCGGTATTGACTGCGTAGCAGCATTCTCCGTCAATATCAAGGTCAGTTCTGAATTCCCGGGGAGGGAGCATTTTCAGTTTTACACTTTCGGGCCCGAGAATCCATGCGTCGTAGCGGTTGCCATTGGCTTCAAAGGTAAAGGAGTTGTCGGCTGCGGCTGCAATCCCGATGGTGGATGCGAAATATACGGCACATCTCCCGCCGTTTCCGCACATCGATCCAGGAAAGCCGTCTGCGTTGTAGTATTTCATGCTGAATGCGTATTTTGCGGAGGGCTCAATGAGAATAAGCCCGTCGGCACCGATCCCGGTTCTTCTGGTGCAGAGTTTCTTGATCTGTAACGGATTAAGATACAAGGAGCAGCGAATGTTGTCGATAACAATAAAGTCGTTACCTGCTCCGGAAAGTTTGCTGAACGTAAGCTTCATGCGGTTTGACGTATTCGTGATTGAAGGGGTTCCGGCTGTTGCAACTTCCTGACCGAGGGAGTGAATAAAAGGGTTGCAACAACTGCTTTCATGCTCTATAATAGAACAATAGCGCATCAATGCGGATGTAAAATAATTTATTATTAAATAATTTTTCTTATTTTATTCAGTGTTGTACGTCGTGGTTTGAGCGGAGAAATATCTGACTCGGGTTGGTTTTTATAGGTTTTTCTATAGATTTTGGGCTTTTTGCTCGCCTTTTGTTGCGTTTTGATCTGCAAGAAAACTTTATGGTTCTTGTGCAGTTTTTGCTCTGAAGGTGTTATCCGCTTATTGTATTGTAAGTTATAGTACGGCAGTTTTCTTTTGGTTTCTTCAACCTGAATTATGTCCAAAAAAAAGGAGAGAATACGATGGCTGAACAAGTGAATCCGGCAGGAGTAAAGCCAAAGGGCACGGTCCCACCTCCCAAGGGGAACGCTCCTTCGCCCAAGGGAAACGGCGCTCCGGGTACTGCGTCCGTTATCAAGGAGCAGGATGCCTCAAAAATGAGAAGGTTTCTTTTTCAGCGGACGGAGACCCGTTCGACGAAGTGGTACCAGATTTTTGATACCGACAAGATTGATGATGAACAGGTCGTCGGAGCTCACCTTGCCCTGCTTGGTGTGCTCGGTTTTCTTATGGCGATCTACTATATCTCAGGTATTCAGGTCTTTCCCTGGGGTGCGCCCGGTTTTCATGACAACTGGTTTTATTTGACCATCAAGCCAAGAATGGTCTCTCTTGGAATTGATACCTACAGTACAAAAACAGAAGATCTTAAGTTTGCAGCTACAAAACTGCTCGAATGGGCAGGCTTTCACTTTCTTTCAGGCTCGGTTCTTCTTTTTGGTGGATGGCGTCACTGGACCCACAATCTCACCAATCCGTTTACCGGCCGTACCGGTAACTTCCGCGATTTCAGGTTTCTTGGCAAGTTTGGTGATGTAGTTTTTGGTGGAGCAAGTGCGAAAAGTTACAAGGACGCGCTGGGACCACACGCTGTTTACATGTCGTTGCTTTTTCTTGGCTGGGGTCTGTTGATGTGGTTGTTGCTCGGTTTTGAGCCAATTCCTGATTTTCAGACTATCAACTCAGAGACCTTCATGTCGTTTGTCTTTGCAGTTATTTTCTTTGCCATGGGTATTTACTGGTGGAACAATCCTCCGAATGCAGCCACTCATCTGAACGATGACATGAAAGCGGCATTTTCGGTACACCTGACAGCAATCGGCTACATTAACATCGCACTTGGCTGTATTGCCTTTGTTGCATTCCAGCAGCCATCTTTTGCGGCCTACTACAAGGAACTTGACAAACTTGTCTTTTATCTTTATGGCGAGCCGTTCAACCGTGTAAGCTATAATTTTCTGCAGGAGGGTGGCAAGGTCATCTCTGGTACAAAAGAGTTTGCTGACTTTGAGGCTTTTGCCATTATGCCGAAGAACGGTGCCACATTCGGTATGGCAAGGACTGTGATTAATCTCATTGTTTTCAACCACATCATTTGCGGCGTCCTCTATGTTTTTGCAGGTGTCTATCATGGTGGTCAGTATCTCCTTAAAATCCAGCTCAACGGTCTTTACAGCCAGATCAAGTCAGTATTTATTACCAAGGGACGTGATCAGGAAGTTCAGGTCAAGATTCTGGGTACCGTGATGGCGCTCTGTTTTGCAACCATGCTTTCAGTCTATGCTGTTATTGTGTGGAACACTATATGTGAATTGAATCTTTTTGGCACGAACATCCTGATGTCGTTCTACTGGCTGAAACCGTTGCCGATGTTCCAGTGGATGTTCCGCGATCCGAGTATCAATGACTGGGTTATGGTGCATGTTATTGTTGCAGGTTCGCTCTTCTCGTTGATCGCGCTTGTTCGTATTGCCTTCTTTTCACATACGTCACCGCTTTGGGATGATCTTGGTCTCAAGAAAAATTCCTACTCATTCCCTTGCCTTGGGCCAGTTTATGGAGGTACCTGCGGTGTTTCGATTCAGGATCAGCTCTGGTTTGCCATGTTGTGGGGAATCAAGGGACTCTCTGCTGTTGCGTGGTATATTGACGGCGCATGGATTGCTTCGATGATGTATGGTGTTCCTGCCGCTGATGCGAAGGCATGGGATTCTGTTGCGGGTCTTCATCATCACTATACGTCAGGAATCTTCTACTATTTCTGGACAGAGACCGTGAATATTTTTTCAAGTTCACACCTCTCGACAATTCTGATGATTGGCCATCTTGTATGGTTTATCAGTTTTGCAGTATGGTTCGAAGATCGCGGTTCACGTCTTGAAGGTGCTGACATTCAGACAAGAACCATTCGCTGGCTTGGGAAGAAATTCCTGAACAGGGATGTCAACTTCCGCTTCCCTGTGCTGACGATATCAGATTCGAAGATGGCGGGTACGTTCCTCTATTTTGGTGGCGTTTTTATGCTGGTATTTCTTTTCATAGGCAACGGATTCTATCAAACTGATTCACCCTTACCTCCACAGGTTGGTGATGCGGCCGTTTCCGGTCAGGTTATGCTGACACAGGTCGTAGACTATCTGATGAAGCTGATTGCTTGATTCCACATCATCGCCGAAAGGGGGGAACTCTTTTCGGCGATGGTCTTTTGCTCCTAAAAGTTTATCACGTAATTAAAGAGGAGGGTTTTTATGGCCGATCCTGTACAACAGCCAGATACAGCGCCAGCAGCAAAGCAGGCAAAGGCACAATCAAAAGGGTTTCCCCAAGTGCAGAATGGCAAGCTTCGCATGGAGCCGCTTAATGTCAATCTTGGAAGATGCGGTGTTCCGCAGGAGTCTGCTTTTCCGGTCAAGAAGGCAGCCGCAAAACCAGCTCCAGGTGCGAAACCTGCCCCACCGGCAAAACCGGCGGCAGGAGCGAAGCCAGCAGCAGAAGTTAAAACGGCAGCAGGAGCGAAACCGACTGCGGGGGCAAAACCGGCTGCGGGGGCAAAACCGGCTGCGGGGGCAAAACCGGCTGCGGGGGCAAAACCGGCTGCGGGGGCAAAACCGGCAGCAGGAGCGAAACCGGCAGCAGGAGCGAAACCGGCAGCTCCGGTTGCAAAGGTGGCCCCTGCAGCAAAAGCCGCAGCAGTAGAAGCTGCGGATCAGCCTGTTTTGAAGAAAGCGCCTCCGAGAGCGAAATCGCATTACTTTATTATTGAAAACCTCTGTGTGGGTTGTGGTCTCTGTCTTGACAAGTGCCCGCCGAAAGTGAAGGCCATTGGTTACAAATTTTACGGTGATGTTCAGGAGGGTGGTTTCAGGGCTTATATTGATCAGGATGCCTGTATTTCCTGTTCGGCCTGTTTTGGTTCAGATGAATGCCCTTCAGGAGCACTTGTTGAAGTACTGCCTGATGGTCAAGTGCTTGATTTTAACTACACACCGCCGAAAAGACTTGATTTTGATCTCAGGTTTCTGCACCGCTTTCATCGCGAAGCGCGCTAAGAACAGCCTGGTTTTGTGAAGTGTTTTATAAAAGCATTGCCTCCCCGGAAGCAATGCTTTTTTTTTGAAGATCTTTAATGCTCATGTTGGAACAAAATATCGTTACTCTGAACACTCCTTATCTCTCACTCTTTGATGAAGCTGCGCCAACAAGCCAGCTTCTTGTCATTATCCCAACATTTAACGAGGCAGAGAATATTGGACGACTGATTGTAGATCTCAGAGAGCGTTATGCGCTTGTGGTTGATATTCTTGTTATTGACGATAATTCTCCCGATGGAACAGCCGAGATTGTTCGTTCTATGCAACTGACGATGAAAGGAGTTCATTTGATGACGCGGGAGCGAAAGCTTGGGCTTGGTACGGCGTATATCACCGGTTTTTTGTTTGCGTTGCAGAACGATTACCGCTACATCATGGAGATGGATGCAGATTTTTCGCACGATCCTGCAATGGTAGAGCGTTTTTTTGATGCGATGAGTGACGCTGACCTGGTTATCGGGTCGCGTTACATGAATAATACCATCAATGTTGTCAACTGGCCGCTGGGCAGGTTGATTCTTTCAAAAATGGCGAGTATCTATACGAGTTTTGTTACCGGTCTGCCTGTGGCCGACCCGACCAGTGGTTTTAAATGTTTCCGCAGAGAGGTATTGCAGGCACTCGATCTTGAAAGAATCAATTCCCAGGGCTATTCATTTCAGATTGAGATGAACTTCAGAGTCTGGAAAAAGGGGTTTGCTATCAAGGAAATTCCCATTGTTTTTGTCGATCGGACAGTTGGCAAGTCGAAAATGACCCGTCACAATATTCGTGAGGCAATCTGGATCGTCTGGTGGCTCAAAATAAAATCGATTTTCGGTTTTCTGTAGGGGCACAAAAGACAAAAGCCCCGTATCTCCTGGGGCTTTGTCTGTTGCGTTGTGTTATGATCTCTTGGCAGCAATGATCTGCTGGGCAACATCGGGCGGCGCTTCTTCGTAATGGTTAAATGTATAGGAGTATCGGGCCCGGCTCTGGGTTAGTCGTGTAAGGGCATGATGAAATGTCGTCAGCGAGGATTGTGGTATGAGCGCATGGATGATCTGCATTTTGACATCGGAATCCATGCCTAGAATTTTACCCCGTTTGCTTGAAATATCGCCAACGATTTCTCCGGTATACTGTTCTGGAGCATAGACATTCAAGGCAAAAATCGGTTCAAGCAGAAAGGGTTTTGCCTGGTCAAAAGCATTTTTGAATGCCATGCTTGCTGCAATTTTAAAGGCAAATTCAGAGCTGTCGACAGGGTGAAATGAGCCATCGTAGGCAATGGCTTTGAGATCAACTATCGGGTAACCCGCAAGAATACCGCAGGTAATGGCCTCCCGAAGTCCTTTTTCAACAGCAGGAAGATACCTGGTGGGCACAACACCCCCTACAACTTCACTGGCAAATTCAAATCCGGTATCTCTTGCACGTGGCTCAAGTTTTACCCAGACATCGCCATATTGTCCCTTTCCACCCGACTGTTTTTTGTATTTGCCCTGAGCGGAGGATGCTATCCGGATGGTTTCGCGGTAGGGAATCTTGATGGGTGAGATATCAACCTTGACATTGAACTTTGCATGAAGACGGTTGATGATGGTATCAAGATGTGTCTCACCAAGGGTCTTGAGGATGGTCTGGTTAAACTCTACGTCGTGTTCAATGGTAAAGCTGGGATCCTCCTCATGCAGGTGATGCAGGCCTGCGGAGATTTTTTCCTCGTCTCCCTGGGTGACTGGCATAATGGCTGTTGCCAGCATGGGGTGAGGGAAGATGATGGGGCTGATTCGGCAACTGCTTCCCTTGTCAGCCAGGGTATCGTTGGTATGTGCATCCTTAAGCTTGACGACCATGCCGATATCTCCGGCAAGCAGCTTCTCAATGGGGCTTTTTTTCTGGCCGTTGATGGTATAGACCTGGCCGAGTTTTTCAAGTTGTCCGGTCTGGACATCAATCAGCTCATGGCCGGTTTCGATGTGGCCAGAATAGACTCTGAGGTAGGAGATTTCACCAACACGGGGCTCCGACATTGTTTTGAAAATGAAGGCAATGGTCGGTCCATCAGGGTTGGGTTGAATCAGGCTTTTGGTTTCATCGATCGTACAGATTGCATGTTCAGGGCCGCGCTCAATTGGAGAAGGGCAGAGGTTGACGATGACGTTCAGCAACCGCTCTGTTCCGATCAGGTGCAATGGTGAGGTACAGAAAACGGGAAAAAAAGTTCTGGTAAGCAGTGCCGATTTGATTCCAGTTCTCAACTCCTCCTCCGTAAGGGTTCCCTCTTCAAAAAAGCGGGTCATGAGTGCCTCATCGGTTTCGGCAACGGCTTCGACCAGTTGCTGATGGAGTTCCTCGGCACGCTTCAGATGACAATCGGGAATGTCGGAGATACTCATGCCTCCGGTTTTATCGGGATTGAACTCAAGCTGCTTCATCAGGAGGACATCAATCAGGGTGTGGTGTCCGAGCCCTTCATCGGCGGGAAATTGAATCGGGGTGACCAGATGGCCGAAATGATCCTGAAGTGCTTGTATCGTGGCGTTAAAGTTGGTTCGGTCGGCATCGAGCTTGGTCAGAATAAAAAGGGTGGGCTTGTAGTACTCTTTGGTATACTCCCAGATGGTATCGGTTCCTACCTCAACGCCTGAGGCGGTATTGACGGTAATCAGTACGGTATCAGCAACTCGCATTGCCGACTTGACATCGCCGTGAAAGTCGAGCAGGCCGGGTGTGTCGATCATATTGATTTTACAGTCGTTCCAGAATCCGTGGACAAGACTGGTGTTCAGGCTGTGTTTTCTTTGAATCTCATCCAGAGAGTAATCGGAGAGGGTGTTTCCCTCATCAATGGTGCCGAGTCGGTTTATGATGCCCATAGTCAGGGCAAGTGATTCAGCGAGGATGGTCTTGCCGCTTCCGGCATGGCCTGTAATGACAATGTTACGCAATTGATCCGGTTGTACGGCTTGCATGGCAAAACTCCTTTTTTTGACTGATGACGAAATAACGGGTTGCAGTGCCTTTATGGGGCAATGTAACCCGATAAACAATAAACAAAAAAAAGTCCTTTTTGCCTTTCCGGGAGCAATGAAATGGTTGTGAAAAAAAGATATATTTTCGAGTATCTTCCATTGGGGGAGTGCTTCATTGGCTCCTTTATGCCCGGAAAGCATGTAAAAACTATAAATTTATTGTTTTATGCCTGTTATTAGTAAAATTCTTGCTCGTCAGATTTTGGATTCAAGGGGAAATCCAACGGTTGAAGTTGATGTGTATACTGAAAGTTCATTCGGGCGTGCTGCCGTGCCGAGCGGAGCCTCAACGGGTGTTCATGAAGCTATGGAGCTCAGGGACGGTGATCCCTCTGTCTATCTTGGCAAAGGAGTACTCAAGGCGGTAGAGAATGTTAATACCGTTATTAATGATGCTCTGGAAGGGATGCTTGTGACCGAACAGGAGGAGATCGACCGTGTGTTGCTTGCCCTTGATGGAACACCGAACAAGTCGAAGCTTGGGGCCAATGCTCTTCTTGGTGTCTCAATGGCTTGTGCAAAGGCAGGGGCCGAATATTCCGGTCTTCCGCTCTATCGCTATATCGGCGGCACGATGGCCAACACGCTTCCTGTACCGATGATGAACGTCCTTAATGGTGGAGCCCATGCGGATAACACCGTTGATTTTCAGGAATTCATGATCATGCCTGCTGGATTTGACTCATTCTCCGATGCTCTTCGCTGTGGTGCTGAAATTTTTCATGCACTCAAGGCTCTTTTGAAAAGCAAAGGGTTGAGTACCTCTGTTGGTGATGAGGGTGGCTTTGCTCCGAATCTTGGCTCGAATGAAGAGGCTATTGAGTTGGTGATTGAAGCTGTTGGCAAAGCTGGCTACAGGATTGGCTCTCCAACCGACAAGGGTGGTCTCGGTGATGCACAGGTGATGATTGCTCTTGATCCTGCGAGTTCTGAGTTCTATGATGCCGCAAAGAAGCGTTATGTCTTCAAGAAATCCTCCAAACGGGAGTTGACCTCTCTTGAGATGGCTGAATATTGGGAAAAGTGGGCAAGTGATTACCCGATTATTTCAATCGAAGATGGTATGGCTGAAGATGACTGGGAGGGGTGGAAAGTGCTGACTGAAAAGATTGGCTCACGCGTCCAGCTCGTTGGAGATGATCTTTTTGTCACCAACAGCGAAAGGCTTGCAGAGGGCATTGAGCGGGGTGTGGCCAACTCCATCTTGATCAAGGTTAATCAGATTGGTACCTTGACTGAAACTCTCCAGGCGATTGATCTTGCAAAAAGAAATGGTTACACTTCGGTTATCAGCCATCGCAGTGGCGAAACCGAGGACAGCACCATTGCCCAGATTGCTGTGGCAACCAATGCTGGCCAAATAAAGACCGGCAGTTTGTCGCGTTCTGACCGTATGGCGAAGTACAATGAACTTCTCCGCATTGAAGAGGAACTTGGCGATCAGGCTCGCTATCCCGGAAGAAAGGCTTTCCGGGTATAAAGAAGGTTGCAGGGAACTCTTGTTCATAAAGGGTTCCCTTTGCATTTCCCCTCCCGAGTGACTTCGACAGCATGAGAAAAATAAAAGCGTTTTGATCGAGTGAAAAAGATTAGCAAAAGAATCTGGGAGTATATCCATTCCAATCCGAAAAAATTTTTTTTCAGGGTTGTATTTGCCTTGTTTGTTGCGTCAATGCTTTTTGACGATTACGGTATTGTGAAACGGATCCGAATGGAGGTTGATAATCGTATGCTTCTTGAACGGCAGAAAGTTGAGCAGCAACGGATTCTTGATAACGAACGGCGCATTACCTATGCTCTTGAGCCGGATAGTATAGAAAAAGCGGCAAGGGAGAGATACAATTTCCGCAAGCCGGGAGAAACGCTTTTTATGATCAGAGAGAAATAATTATTCCTGTAACAGCTCAATGAGTTCAATGTACCAGTACCGACGTAGATTAACCCGTGAAGTAGCTTTTGGAAACCTTGCATTGGGAGGATATCAGCCAATAAGGGTGGAGTCGATGACCAATACGCATACGATGGATACGACCGCAACCGTTTTGCAGTGCAGACGGCTTTATGAGGCAGGTTGTGAAATTATCCGGCTTACCGTACCGAGCGAGAGGGATGCCGAAAATCTTCGGAACATCCGCGATCAGCTCCGTCGGGATCGCATTACTACCCCTCTGGTTGCTGATATCCATTTTTCTGCCCGTGCAGCACTCAAGGCGGTTGAATTTGTTGAAAACGTCCGCATCAATCCAGGCAATTATGCCACCAGTCAGAAGTTTTCAAACAATGAGTATTCAGAAGATGAGTATCTGAAAGAGATTGAGCACGTTCGGCTGGAATTTGCTCCTTTGGTTGAGAAGGCACGTCACTTCGGGGTCTCCATGAGAATTGGCACCAATCATGGTTCATTGTCTGACCGTGTTGTCAGTCGTTACGGGAATTCGGCAGAAGGGATGGTTGAAGCGGCTCTTGAGTTTGCCCGAATGAGCGAGGAGATGGGCTACTACGAGACGCTTTTTTCCATGAAATCCTCCAATGTCAAGGTGATGATCCAGGCATATCGGCTGCTTGTCGAGAGGGCGGATGCGCAGCTTCGTTATCCCTATCCGCTGCATCTTGGGGTAACCGA
>SESG01037266.1_pt1 | contig 19840 bp, 15 predicted proteins | sample 3171421 | NCBI WGS metagenome assembly SESG01 (sample SAMN10866946, study PRJNA518727) | freshwater metagenome | biome: subpolar coniferous forest; feature: holomictic lake; material: water; isolation source: holomictic Lake 227, 6 m and 8 m depth | place: Canada: near Kenora, Ontario | collected... | reverse complement strand
ATAACAGATCAGTCATTACCAAATACAACAATCCGGATAAATTTCTGTCAGACTACCGTGTGGGTCAAGTCTTGGGTGAAATATGGGGTTATGAAACTGAAGGATTCTTTATTGACCAGGCCGACATTGACAGCCATGCAAAGCAATCCCCCAGGTTTTTGACAACTGCCTCCGGTAAAATTTATCCCGGTGACGTAAAGCTTAAAGACCGGAATGGCGACATGGATGTAAATCCTGGAACCAATACGGTTGGCAATCCCGGCGACAGGTATATCATAGGGAATTCTTCTCCTCGTTTTATGTATTCATTTAACCTGGGAGCTAACTGGAATAACTTCTTCTTTTCTTCGTTTTTCCAAGGTGTTGGCAAGCAGGATTGGTGGCCAAGTATTGAATCTGAGGTTTTCTGGGGACAGTATAACAGGCCCTACAACAAACTGCCCGCCTGGCAAATCGACAACCACTGGACACCTGAAAATACCGATGCATACATGCCAAGGTATGTTGCCCGCCAAAATAACCGTGCCGGAGGAATACTTCAGTCTGAACAAACAAGATTTCTTCAGAACATTGCATATATCCGCATGAAAAACATTCAGTTCGGATACAATCTTCCAAAGAGTTTGTCTTCAAAGATCGGTGCAGAAAACATAAAGTTCTTTTTCTCAGGCGAAAACCTATGGAGCTGGTCTCCTCTTTACAGACTGACAAAAGATATAGATATTGATAATACAACTCCATCAGATCAACTGTTTACCTCAGGCAACTCCGGCGATGGTCAGAACTATCCGATGTTGAAAAGTATCTCTTTGGGTGTAAGCGTAACATTTTAACTCTCCTTTTTAAAAATTACAATTATGAAAAAACAATATTTGTGGTTTCTGCTTTTAAGTCTGCTCATTGTAGCCTGCAGTCTGGAACAGGAACCCATGTCCGTGGCGTCAAAATCCTCTGTGTTTGGCAGTCAACAAGGACTCGATTTATATGCAATGTCATTTTATAATGGTCTACCCAGCGCTGATGATATCCATCGGGCCGATAACATGGCTGATTACACCGCAAGAAGGAATGCCCCTCCATTTTTGCAAGCAACAGGATATGGCCCAACAACTTCCGATAATACTTCTGAATCAGGTTGGGATTTGGTAGCCCTGGGAGCTGACTGGAACTGGGGTTGGGGAACATTAAGGAACATCAATTATTTTATTCAGAATTGCAACGACCCCATATTGGCACCAGATGTAAAAAAGAACTACGTGGGGCTGGCCAGGTTTTTCAGAGCATGGTTCTATTTTGAAAAAGTGAAACGTTATGGAGATGTTCCATGGATCAGTAAAGCACTGGATGTAACTGATACAATCATGTTATACAAAAAGCAGGATCCAAGGGCGATGGTAATGGATTCGGTACTTGCAGATATTGACTATGCCTGTCAAAATATTAAGGCTACATCCGATCCGTCGAAGAGCCTTGTAACCAAATACATTGCTTATGCATTTAAGTCCCGGATTTGCCTGTATGAAGGCACCTTCCGGAAATATCATACCGAACTGAATCTTCAGGGATCAGCTTCCACCTGGCTTACCCAGGCAGCAGATGCAGCAAAATTTGTAATGGATCAGAGTGGATTTAAGTTGTATGAGGGAGCAGGTACAGACCTTTCTTACAGGTCCGTGTTTACTGCAGCAACTCCGGTGCCAAACAGCGAAGTAATGATGGCCTCAATAATGGATCTGGCTTTAGGTGTAACGCATGCTGCCAACTGGGTCCATACAAGTTCCACCACCGGTGTAAGGTTCAATTTTATCCGGACATTCATCAATACATACCTCAACCTTGATGGCACACCTTTTACAAATAATCCGGCTTATCAAACTATGCTCTTTAAAGATGAGGTAAAGAATCGGGATAAAAGGCTCAAACAAACCATCAGACTGGGTGATTATAAAAGATTGAGCGCCGGACTTCAGGTTGCCACGCCTCCATCCTTTGCTTATACTTACACCGGCTATCAACCCATCAAATGGTGCCTCGATGATGTTTACTATGACACAAGAAATTTGAATATCAATTCGATATCTTACTTCCGTTATGCCGAAATCCTTTTAAATTATGCTGAAGCAAAAGCAGAACTTGGGACTTTCACTGATGCTGATTGGACGCTCACCATTGGTGCGTTAAGGAAAAGAGCTGGGATTACTGGAGGATTGATCACAAAACCAACTGTCGTAGATCCATACATGCAAACGAAATATTTTCCCGGCATTACCGATCCTGTAATCCTTGAAATCCGCAGGGATAGAGGTATCGAACTTTGCATGGAAGGATTCCGTTATTACGACATTATGAGATGGAAAAGAGGGCCATTATTAGAGATGGAATGGAATGGAATTTACGTACCTGAATTGAATACTCCGCAAGACCTGAATGAAGATGGCAAAATGGATGTTGCCTTTTACAAGACCATGCCTTCTCCAACTGTTTCCGGGGTAACTTACATCAATGTATCCAATACCACTTCAAATCCGGCAGGATTGAAAAACAGTACATCCGGAGAATTGACCTGGCTTACGACAATTCCAAGGAAATGGGAGGATAAAAAGTATTATTTCCCAATTCCTGAATCGCACAGGCTAACCAATCCTAATCTTGTTCAGAATCCAGGTTGGTAACCTATGCTAGTAAAGTTGTGAATTCGTTAAGCGTAATCTTTTGAGAAGGTGCAACCCTGTTGAGCAATTAACAGGGTTGCATTATTTATTACATTTACTATGTCATTTCACTTTGCATTTCCTTCCTGAAACCAAAAAAAGTAAATTAATATGATGAGAGCTATTTCACTGGTAATACTCTGTGTTATTCTAGTAATTCCTGGTTTTGGCAAGAGTAAAAAAAACGTCTCTTTTAACATCATGACCTACAATATCCGGATGAACACTCCTGATGATGGGGTAAATGCGTGGCCGGTAAGAAAAGACAAAGTCATGGGTCTGATCAGATTTCACAAGGCCGATATATTTGGTGTTCAGGAGGCTTTGTTGCTTCAAATGAACGATCTGAAATCTGGTCTCCCTGAATTTGATTGTTTTGGAGTAGGCCGGGATGATGGGAAAGAAGACGGTGAATTCATGACGATCTTCTTCCGGAAAACACGGTTCGAAAAACTGGATGCGGGGACCTTCTGGCTCAGCCCTACCTCAGATAAACCCGGATTTGGTTGGGATGCTCAATGTAACCGCACATGCACCTGGATAAAATTTAAAGACAAGGAGACCAAAAAGATTTTCTATCACTTTAATACCCACTTCGACCATCGCGGTAAAGTAGCCCGAGAAGAATCGGCTAAACTGATTCTGAAATTTATGGCTGAGATCAATAAAGAAGATCTACCCATGCTGCTTACCGGCGATTTCAACTCCTCGAAAGAGGCCGCTCCTATTCAAACCATTCTGAAAACTCTGTTTGATTCCCGGGATAAAAGTCAATCAACTCCATATGGCCCGTTTGGCACCAGTGGAGGATTTGCAGTAAAAGAGCATAAAAACACCATTGATTATATCTTCATCAACCAAAAAGTTAATGTTCTTCGTCACGGCATATTGTCAGACTCTACCGGACTGTTCTTCCCTTCTGATCATCTGCCTGTTTTGACGGAGATAGAGATCTTTTAGCCTAAGGAATTAGACAGGTATTCGCTCAAAATAGTTAGTGGCTGACCAATATTTAGCCCAGGCTTTCGTGTCAAATCAAAAATTCCAAAAAATTCTCCTTCGAAATGACCTGAAATTCTGAATCAGGATAAGCATTAACCCAGGCTTTAGGGGCTTTAACTTTCCGTGGGCTCCATTTAAATTCATAAGCATAAAGTTTGCCATTGCGATCTTCCACCAAATCAATTTCTTGTTGGTCGTAAGTTCTCCAGAAATAGTCGTTCGAAAAAATTCGACGGTAAGATTTGGTCTTCAACCGCTCCATAAATAGAAAATTCTCCCAAAGCATACCTACATCATTTCGCTGAAGAGGCAGGTTGAAGTTGTTTATTACAGCGTTTCGAATGCCATTGTCCCAAAAGTAATAGCGGGCTGTTTTCACCACCTCTTTTCTGAGGTTCCTAGAAAATCCACCAACCCTTTTGATGATGAATGTCTTTTCCAATAAATCCAAATATCTTTCTACACTTTGCTTCGAAATTCCCAAACCATTGCTCAACTCGTTCAGCGAAACTTCATGACCAATCTGAAATGCAAGCAATTTCAATAAATCATTGAGTTTTGAGGGGTTTCTAATATTTTCAAGTTCAAGAATATCTTTTAGTAAGTATGAATCCCTGACCGACATCAGATATTCTTTCTTTTCGTCTGCTGAAAGAGTATTTAAAACTTCAGGATAGGCTCCGTAAATCATCAGTTCTTCCAGTTTTTGGAGCACGTACATTCCGCCGAATTGTTCATTAAGCTCCAAAACCGAAACCGGGAATAAAGTCCTGACGGTGTTTCTACCGGTTAATGGTTCTCCGATTTTGTTAGAAAGATCAAACGATGAAGAACCAGTGACCAGAATAATCATTTCCGGGAAATTGTCGATCAAGAGCTTCAATCCATATCCAACCTCAGGAATTCGCTGTGCTTCATCTATAAATACCACTTGGTAGTTCCCAAATGCAGATTGCAACTGGCTAAGCTTTTGAGCGGATAACAATTCACGGATTTCTACATTGTCGCCCGATCCGCTATAGATCTTGCCGCTAAATCCTGAAATTACTTCTTTGATGAGCTCGGTTTTTCCAACCCGTCGTGGGCCATAAAGCACGAAAACCTTTCCCTTTTTCAGAATGGATGCCGATTGACTCTCTAAAAATCGTTTATACCAGACTAATTCCATTGGAATTGAAGTTTTTACACGCACAAAACTAATACAAATTATTAATAAAACCCAAATCCGGCAAGTTAACTTTCCGAAATTAGCTAAATTTGGCAAGTTAACTTTCCGTATTTAGCTAAATTTGGCATGTTTGAAGTGATTTTTCTGATATGGAGACTTCCTGAGGTTCAACCTTCCCTTCTGGAAAAATATAAATCTACCTCGCCACTGCCCTTACAATCTCTTCCATTTCATCTGCAGCGGCAACCATGACCGACTGGATACTCTCTGGCATTGATGAGGCAAACATTCTTGCATTCAGCGTGGCAACATAAACTTTGCCGTCAGCCTTTTCATATACTGAGATCCGGCAAGGCATCATCACTGAGATGATTCGTTCATCGCTTTTTTCGAGCATGGCACCGGAAAATTCAGGCTTGCAAATCTCAACTACCTTGACCGGGCGAACCGACTTTCCGGCCTTGGCCAAAGATTGCTGAAGATCGTGGGTCGCAGGATTACTCCAATCACGGTCGGTGGCAGCTGTGATAATTATTTCGACAGTTTCATTCATTCCAAAAAGACTCTCTTTTTCTAATAGTAGCTGATTGTCCTGCATGACTGGATATTTAAGGTTATGATTGATAAAAGTTCAAAGATCCAAACTCCGTAATTCAAAGTCCTAAGTTAACCATTATTAGGGCAAATTATATCTGACGGGAGATAAATCTTAAGCATAAAAGGGTCAATCCAGATCTTTGGCGATAGAGATCGCCGCAATGGTACCATCCGCAACTGCGGTAGTAATCTGCCTGTATTTCTTGCTAATGACATCTCCAACCGCATAAATATCAGGAATAGAAGTCCGCATCTCATCGTCAGTTTTGATATAACCCCACTGATCAAGTTCGAGTTTGTCGGTAAAAAGACCAAGATTAGGCTTCATTCCAATGAAAATGAATACGCCATCACCCCCGATGGTTTTAATCTCTTTCGTGGTCAGATCCTCTACCTCAACCACCATTTGATCTCCAACCTTTTTAAAAGAGCGTGGCTCGTGTAAAAAAATCGGGTGAATTTTTGGATTGGCCAGCAATTTCTCGATGGCGGTTTTATTCGCAGTAAATGCTGCAAACTGATGGATGATGGTCACTTTAGAAGCAAATTTGGCGATAAAATCGCTCTCCTCAACAGCAGAATTACCTCCTCCGATCACGATAACTTCCTTGTCTACAAAATATTTCGCATCGCAGGTAGCACAATACGAGATCCCCTTCCCTTTGAGTTCACGCTCTCCTTTTGCACCGGTCAGATTTGGTGTTGTACCGGTGGCAATAATTATTCGTTTGGCGTGGATGGTTTCAAATTCATCCACAACGACAGTTTTGTTAATGAGGTCAACCTTGGTGACATCCACCGCAACTTTGAATACTGTGCCACAAAGTTTGGTCTGTTCAGACATGTTGTGTGAAAGCATATATCCGGCTTGCGGATCGATAAATCCAGGATAATTCGAAACCTCATGAGTAGTTGAGACATGACCGCCCGGCAAAGAAATGTCGACCAGGACCGTGTTTATCTTCGCCTGACAGAGATACAAACCTGCTGTCAATCCTCCGGGACCGCCGCCCAAGACGATGACATCATATTCTGAAACAAGTGGCTTGATCTTGCCGGTAATTTTGGTTATGCTTTCAGCTGGCAGTAGCGCGTTCAGGTTATTTATGATCTCACTTCGTTTGATACCTCCGGCAAGTCTTTCAGTCACCTCTTTGCCATTGTCAAAAAATAGAAGAGTTGGCGAAGATTTAACGCCGAGTTTGTCAGAAAGCTCGCGATTTGCCTGACGATACATCTTAACAAATTTGATTTCGTGACCATACATTCCGGCCAGAGACTCAAATTTTGGAGCCACTGCCTCACATGGCGGGCATTCGGTAGAATAAAAATCCAACACAACTTTACCCCCTTGCAACACCTCTTGTTCAAATTCCGAACTACTGATTTCCTTCATTTTGATTTCTTTATATTTGATATTTCCAGTTTCACTCCATCCATACTCCACACTCAGTTCTCAACTCTTAGTTCTCAACTGTTCATTTTTCACTTTTCACTTTTCGTTGTTCGCTTTTCGTTGTTCACTTTTAACCACTCTCCAAGTCCCCTAGTCTTTCCTTCTCCGTTTCTCGTTTCTTTCTTCCCTCTTCTTTTTCGACCACTCGCCTAGTCCCCTAGTCTCCAAGTCTCCCCGTCTTTCCTTCTCCGTTTCACGTTTCTCTCTTCCCTCTTCCTTCTTCCTTCTTCAACCACTCGCCCCCTCGCCAAGTCGCCCCCTCGCCCCCTCATTTCTCAATTTCCTCTGCAAAATACGCCCTAAACCCAATCTCCAGCAACTCCTTCACCGGCCGGCAGTCAGGTGAAAGGATAGATCCGTTCTTGTTTTTTGCGACCGACCCGCAGCCGCCGCCACAAGCAAGCTGGACCGAACAATTTCGACATTCTTCGATAGAGGTAACATCCCTGGAAGACCATTGGTGTATCAACTGTTCGTTCTTTGTCACCTCCGGATAATAGGTTCCAAGGGCCTCCTCTTCTTTTCCAACAGTTGCTGTGCAGGAATAGATTCGACCGGTATAGTCAAAGGCCCACTCTGATTTACAGGCCGGACAGGCATCAAACAGTGGATCCGGTAAAGTGCCATTCTCAGAAAGATATTTTGCCACAGAATAGGAGGGCTTGTAAAATTTGAGGATATGCGGATGCTTTTCCGTCAGTTCGAATATTTTCTTAAAAAGAGAAATTCTGGTAAACAGTTGATCCTGTGTCGACTGACAGTGGTGCAATTCGTAGTTCCTTCCAATCTGAGTTTTGAACAAGGGATGTGAAGTCCAGCCCTTTTCTATGGCAAAAGAAGCCAGTTCGGGCAGATTTTCGATATTTTGCTTGTCGATGACCATGCGCAGATTCACCGGAAATCCGGCAGCAAGTGCGGCATCTATTCCACGGACAATGGGCTCGAAAGTAGGCGACCCACCTTTGAGGAAACGTCGCTGATCATGGATCATTTTGGTCCCATCCAGTGTTATCTGAATCTCACGAATTTTGCCTTTGGAAAGAACCGCAATATAATTTTCCATATAATATCCATTCGTTACCACGCAGATATCCATATTCTGGTCATTTGATTTCTCTACCATTTTGGTAATCAGTCCACGCTGGTGAGGTGTGTTCAAGAGTGGCTCCCCCCCAAAAATCGTCAGATATTTGCGCCGGCTTGCAAACTCCTTTCCAACATAGGCAAAAAATGCATCAATTAGTTCAGGGGTTGCACTCTGGTTCGGATTTGTGTATTCATCCTGGTAACAGTAGCTGCAGCTGAAGTTGCAACTATAATTGGGCACAAAAAAAAGTTGGACCTCCTCTTCGTCCCGCTGATCCACAAAATCCAAATATCGGTTGCGGTAGTTCTTTTTCTCGTCGTTGAGGACACCCAGATAGCCATTTGCAATAAAATCATTTGCAATTTCAGAATTTTCAGAAAGTTCAATTTCATCTTCGCTTAGTAACCTGGCCTCTTCTTTTGAAAGGAGATCAGCATTCCCACTAAGAAGATTCACAACGAAATAGCACTCTGAGTCACTTACTTTCGATATAATATTGTGCTTTGATTTATCCATGTATCAATTTTGAAAAAAGATAAACGGCGGTACTCTGCCGTCTATCTTTGTCATGAAATTTAGTCGTGGCATCCCACAACAGTTTTGGAAGATTTTGCACAGCACTGAGCTATGACAACGCTTTTCTGCGCTTCCTGCTTTTTAACCAAACTTTTCATTTAAAAAACTTTTAATGAATTGACTGTGAACTTATTTATTTGCTTAGAAAAGCCAATTTTGAAGGACCAATTGAATTTAAAACATTGTCAATTGGAAGAAAACTCACTGGATCCGCATTTGCATGATCCAATCCCGGGTCTTTCTCCGGCAATCGTAAAACTGGAGACCTCAATCTTCCCCTTTCGGTAAGGGCTGGACTCCTCTAAAATTGTGATCGATTTAAAACCAGAACTCTTAAGTGTTTTCAGATATTCCTCCCTCGTAACAGAACCGGCCCAGCACTCTGATACCGCTACCGGATCTTTATGGAACTCCTCAGGTACGGGAGACAAAGAATAAATATCGCTCACAACGAAACGCCCTCCCTTTTTCAGTATTCTGAATATCTCACTCCAAACAGCTTCTTTATCATCTGCATGGTTGATGGTACAATTCGAAATGACAAGGTCGGCCGTTTGATCAGCCAATTCTATCTTCTCCAACTCACTCCTGATAAACTTGACATTTGTTACGCCAAATTTCATGGCATTCTCACTGGCAGTTTTCAGCATTCCGTCAGAAATATCCAGACCATAAACAAAACCTTCATCTCCTGCCAGCTCTGCCATCCGTAGCACATCGGTACCACGTCCGCTGCCCAGATCCACGCATACTTCTCCAGGTTGAACTCTTGAAAAATTTAATGCACCACCACATGAAAGGCAACATTCAGTTTTTGCTAACTGACTATATCTGAGATTTATATTTGAATAATCCATGCTCTTTTTGAAAAAATCTTGATTGAAAATATCAATTCTTCAACTACGAAGTTCGTCATTCCCCGAATTGGCACGACAAAAATAGAAAAATATATTTTAAATCGCATTAATATCACTTAAATCTTTTTATTATCACTATTTTTGTCAAATGAAGAATTTCTTTTCAGACGATTTGACGCAAGATCAGCTCGCTCAGCTATTCCAGAGTGATGAAAAATGTCTGGAATTTATTGCCGGCCTAAAATGGGTTGAGGATTTTGAGTGCAGAAAGTGCGGAAATTCCAATTTTTGTAATGGCAAAACTCCTTTCTCGAGAAGGTGCACCAAATGCAAGAGTGAAGAATCAGCCACCTCCGGCACAATATTTCACAACTGCAAATTCCCTATTAGCAAGGCATTTTACATTGCTTTTCAAGTATGCAAAGGGAATGAAAGCATTTCAACATATGAATTCGCGCGTAGACTCTCATTGCGTCAAATGACCTGCTGGAATTTTAAATCTAAGATCAGTGCTGCTCTTGAGGAGATGACCCAACTCTCCGACGAAGATAAAAAGGATGCACGAAAGCTTTTTACCTTTTAAGAAGTGCCTAAAGTGACTAGAGTGAGCTAAAGTGACTAAAGTAATTCGCTAAAGGGAGCAATTGTACGGAGTCCATACTTTAGTTCACTTTAGTCACTTTAGTTCACTCTAGTCACTTGTCCATGATTTCGCGTTTTTATCTATAAAGTTAACTATTTTCATTTTTTCGACTTTTAGTACAATTTTTTTAAATAATCAAATATTTAACGATATCCTAACATTTGTCAGCCAATGTTAAGGTAATATTTCCTTAGTTTTGGAGGATGATGCCATTTCGGGTAAAATTTTCTCTTCAGGAAAACCAATTCTCCCGACTTGATTCATCCAACTAAAACTCGAGAGACTTATGATTACGCATGAAGAAATTTGCAGTGTCCATTCGATGACTGAAGCTGACAAGTTCAAATTACTTGATCAGGTAATGGCGGATTATGATCACAAAGAGACCAACCTGATTCAAATTCTGCACATGGGCCAGGCAATATTTGGTTACTTATCACCAGAGGTTCAATCGTTTATAGCTGAAAGGATGGATATCCCCAATTCCAAAGTTAACAGCGTACTAACTTTTTATTCTTTCTTTTCGACTAAACCAAAAGGTAAATATACTGTAAGCATCTGCCTTGGAACCGCTTGCTACGTAAGAGGTGGGAAAGAAGTCGTTAACAAATTGAAAGAGGTTCTCTCAATTGATGTCGGAGAAACAACTGAGGATAAAATCTTCTCCCTTCAGGTAATGCGCTGCATTGGTGCTTGTGGTTTAGCACCCGCTATGACCATCAATGAAAAAGTTTACAAACAGGTCAATCCCAATAAATTGCATAGGATCCTGGGTATGCTGAAGTAATACCTTTTATCCCATCTCCGCAGTATTTATACAACCAAATTCAATAAAATCATGATAATCAAATCTCTTAAAGATCTGAATAAGCTAAAAAAAACATTTCAGAATCAGGAGGCACAATACCAATATATTGCTCATGTCTGTTATGCTGCTGGCTGCCTATCGTCCGACTGCCGCGAAGTGAAGGATTCGTTTGTCAAGGCTTTGGAGCATGAGAAGCTAACCCAAAAAGTAAAAATAAACCTGACAGGCTGCATGGGAGCCTGTACTTTGGGACCAACTCTGATCATCAATCCCGGAAATATTCTCTATTGTAATCTGAAACCGTCGGATATGCCACACATTGTCAAAGAGCATATCAGGAAAGGAAAGATTGCCTCCAAATACTGTTACAAAGACCCAGAAACAGGCAAAGAGATTTCCAACATGCAGGAAATCAATTTCTTTAAACACCAGAACAAAATTGTTTTGCGAAATTGTGGAAGCATTGATTTTGCATCGATTGAGGAATACATTGCCAAAGATGGTTATTTTGCTTTGTGCAAGGCTGTAACTTCCATGACACCTGAGACAGTTGTTGATGAGGTTAAAAAATCAGGAATGCGTGGTCGGGGTGGTGGTGGTTTTCCAACCGGATTAAAATGGGGGATGGCCGCCAAAGAAATCAGCGACCAAAAATATATTATCTGCAATGCAGACGAAGGCGACCCGGGTGCATTTATGGACCGTAGTCTGTTGGAAGGAGATGCCCATTCGGTGATCGAAGGGATGCTGATAGGTGGTTATGCCATTGGGGCAAATCAGGGAGTGGTATATATCCGCGCCGAGTATCCTATCGCTATTGAGCGTCTGACAATTGCCATTAAATCAGCCCAGGCAAGTGGCTTATTAGGAAATAATATCCTAGGCTCTGGATTTGACTTTGACATAGAAATCAGAATTGGGGCAGGTGCTTTTGTGTGTGGTGAGGAAACGGCTCTCATGGCTTCGGTTGAAGGACGGAGAGGTGAACCAACTCAGAAACCTCCTTTCCCCGTTCAATGCGGACTCTATGGAAAACCCACCGTTATCAACAATGTCGAAACTTTTGGGAGCATCGCCCCCATCATTTTGAAGGGATCTGAATGGTTTGCTTCAATAGGAACAGAGAAAAGCAAAGGGACCAAAGTGTTTGCCCTTGCAGGCGACATTAAGATGAAAGGTCTTATAGAGGTGCCAATGGGAATATCTCTTGGAAAAATACTTTTTGATATTGGAGGTGGTATTCCGAAAAATAAAGCGTTTAAAGTTGCCCAAACCGGTGGACCATCTGGCGGATGCCTGACAGCCCAACATCTGAATACACCTATTGACTATGATTCGCTCATTAAACATGGAGCTATCATGGGTTCGGGTGGGTTGATCAGTGCAGACGAGGATACCTGCATGGTAGACATGGCGCGTTTTTTCATGGATTTTGTCCAGGAAGAGTCGTGCGGGAAATGTACCCCTTGCCGTCTCGGAACCAAAAGAATGCTTGAGATCCTTGAGCGAATCACGGTAGGAAAAGGCGAAGAGGGAGATGTAGAAAAACTGATTGAATTGGGGACATCCATCAAAGAATCAGCTATCTGCGGACTCGGTCAGACGGCAGCCAATCCGGTTCTGAGTACCATCAAATATTTTAAACATGAATACGATGAGCACATTCAAAAGAAATATTGCAGATCAGGTGTCTGCAGCGAAATGTTCATTTCTCCCTGTCAGAATGCTTGTCCGGCAGGTGTCAATGTGCCGGGGTACATCGCGTTAATTGCCGCCGGAAGGGTCAAAGATGCCTACAACCTGATCAGACAGGATAACCCTTTCCCCTCCATTTGCGGAAGGGTTTGCACGCATCCATGCGAGAGCAAATGCAGGCGTGCCTCTCTGGATGAATCGATCGCCATTGCTGACCTGAAAAGATATGCTGCCGATTACGTCCTCAACTCAGATGAGCCATACATGAGCATGATGTTTCAGAAAAATGGCAAATCAGTCGGCATTATTGGTGCCGGACCTTCCGGACTTACTTGCGGATATTATCTTTCACGGTTAGGTTATGCAGTTGATATTTACGAAGAGAAGGGTGTTGCCGGAGGAATACTTGCATATGGTATTCCGGAATACAGACAACCAAAGGATGTGCTCAAAAAAGAGATCGACTCGATCATCCAGTCCGGAATCAACATCATTTATAATACAAAGGTTGGAGAACAGGTAACATTTGCTGACCTTAAAGCCAAATATGGTGCCATTTACATCGCGACAGGCACACAATTGTCACGCAAAATCGGTATCGAAGGAGAGGAAAAAGAGGGTATTTACCATGGTCTCGATTTTCTAAAAGACATCAACCTCAACAAAAAGGTGATCGTAAAAGGTGTTGTAGCGGTGATTGGAGGAGGAAATACTGCCCTTGATGCAGCCAGATCAGCCTTACGTCTTGGCGCTGAAAAAGTACATATTCTATACCGCAGAACCCGTGATGAGATGCCTGCCGACCGAAGGGAAATCCAGGATGCACTGGATGAAGGGATCATCCTGCATGAATTGGTTGCTCCGGTCCGTTTTCTGGGCAATGGAGCTGTAAAGCAGATTGAGTGCATGAAAATGGAGCCCGGAGAATTCGGAAAAGATGGACGCAGAATTCCCGTCAAACAACCTGATTCATTGTTTACACTAAACATTGATATGGCAATCCCTGCAGTTAGTCAATACTCTGACCTTCCGTTTGTGACGAAGAAAGACATCGAACTCACCGAATGGGGAACCTTTGTGGTGGACAGTTCCACACAAATGACCACACAAAAAGGTGTATATGCCGGGGGTGATGTAGCAAGAGGTTCTGACGTGGTTATAACTGCCATTGCTGACGGAAAAGTGGCCGCCAGATCTATTGATAAATATCTTGGAGGAAAAGGCATTCTCAATTCCGGTGAACCCATTGACATCCCGAAATTGCATCCGGATGAGGCCAATACAATTGAACACGAACGATTTCCAATGAGGTATCTCGACGACGACAAACGAAGAACCAGCTTTGACGAGGTAGCTCAGGGATTTCACAAACTCAACGCCATCGCCGAGGCCATGCGTTGTCTGCAATGTTCAAAACACTAACCCGATAAAATTCACGATATGTCTCTTGTTACGCTTACCATCAACAATAAAACAGTTCAGGCTGAAGAAGGAACAACCATTTTCGAAGCAGCCAAACACAACAACATACTCATTCCCCATTTTTGTTACCTTGAAAATGTACATCAGTTAGGTTCTTGCAGAATCTGCGTTGTAGAAGTAGAAGGTGCCCGAAACCTGATGGCTTCCTGTGTCTCTGAAGTCAAGGAGGGAATGGTCGTTAAGACCAATACAGCCAAAGTAAGGAAGGTCAGAAAAGTCCTGTACGAACTGATATTGTCTGACCATCCCAAGGATTGTCTGGGCTGCCACCGAAACCAAAACTGCGAACTGCAGGACCTGGGGGAACAGATCCAAATTAGCGAATTCCGGTTCGAAGGGGTCAAATCCAAGGATGTGGTCGATAGTTCGAGTCCTTCGATCGTCCGCGACAGTTCCAAATGCATTTTGTGCCGCAGATGTGTAACCGTTTGCAACGACATTCAAGGTATTGGAGTCATGAATGCCCACCACAGGGGATTTGCCACATTTATAGGCCCTTCGGAAGATGAAAGCCTTGGCCATTCCATCTGTACCAATTGCGGACAATGCATCGTTGTCTGCCCAGTCGGTGCATTAAAGGAGAAAGACTCCACCCAAATTGTCTGGGAAGCATTGCAGGATGAATCGAAAACCGTTGTCGTGCAGACTGCTCCTGCGGTCCGTGCCGCCCTTGGTGAAAAATTTGGATATCCTCCCGGCACCCTTGTTACCGGGAAAATGGCATCCTCTTTGCATGAACTGGGTTTTGACTATGTCTTTGACACAAATTTTGCGGCCGACCTGACGATCATGGAGGAAGGATCTGAATTCCTTAAAAGGGTCAATGATCATTTTAATACACCGGAGGGTGCTGTTCTGCCTATGATTACAAGTTGCAGTCCTGGCTGGATCAAATATGTAGAGCACCAATACCCTGAACAATTGGGACACCTATCCAGCTGCAAATCTCCGCACATGATGCTGGGGGCTTTGGTCAAAACTTATTTTGCTGAAAAAATAAAAGTGGATCCGAAAGATATTTTTGTCGTATCGGTCATGCCATGCACCGCCAAAAAATTTGAAATCAGCCGGCCTGAAATGGAGAGCAATGGTCATCGGGACGTAGATGCCGTTTTGACCACCCGCGAACTGGCCAGAATGATCAAAGATGCAGGTATTGAATTTACTGAGTTACCCGATGCCGAATTTGATTCTCCATTGGGCTTATCCTCAGGTGCGGCCGATATTTTCGGAACCACAGGAGGTGTTATGGAAGCAGCCATACGTACCGTTTATGAATTGATCACAGGTCGTGAGCTTCCAATGAAAGAGCTGCACGTTGAACCTTTGGTCGGATTGAAACAGATAAAAACGGCCGATTTACAAATTGAAAACGCACTCGAACCTTATGCTTTTCTGAACGGAGTTACGGTAAAAGTTGCCGTGACAAGCGGTTTAAGGGGTGCCTCGAAACTGATGGAAGAAATCCGGCTGGGCAAAAGCCCTTATCACTTCATTGAAATAATGGGTTGTCCTGGTGGCTGTATCAGTGGCGGCGGTCAGCCGAGACCTGTCGACAACAAGGTTCGGTTGAAGCGAATCGAGGCTATCTACCGTGAAGATGAAGGCAAGTCTTTGCGCAAATCACATCTGAACGAGGATATTCAAACGTTGTACAAGGAATTTCTGGGTCATCCACTGGGACATTTGTCACACGAATTGCTGCACACAACTTATGTAAAAAGGGAGAAAAACAATTTAAAACACAGATAATTCCCCTCAATTCTTAATTTTCCAGTCCGCACCCTCTTTGGTGTCTTTGATTTCGAATCCCAAAGCGGTGAGTCTATCGCGGATTTGATCGGAAGTGGCCCATTCCTTTTTTGCTTTGGCCTCCTGCCGTAAAGTGAGTAAAAGTTCAACGACCTGTCCAAGCAGCTCACCATTGCCATTTTCCTGGCTATCGCCGGATGGTTGTAATCCAAGAACTTCGTCCACCATTTGGGAATAAAGCTGCTGAAGGTTTGTAAGATCCATTGCCGTGATTGTCATGTTTCCGTCATTGACAGAATTGATCATTTTTGCTCCGTCAAAGAGGTGGGCGATCAGGATGGGACTGTTAAGATCGTCGTTAAGGGCTTCATAGCAATCGGCCTTCAGTTTGGCTACATCAACTGTTGAAACGTCAGCTGTTTTCAGGTTTTCCAGCAAAGCAATGGCGTTTTTCAATCTTTCCAACCCCTTTTCGGCGGCTTGAAGAGCTTCGTTGGAGAAATCCAGCGGACTGCGATAATGAGCCTGCATCATGAAAAAGCGGATGGTCATTGGATGATATGCTTTTTCTAGCAATGAATGATTTCCTTTGAAGAATTCATCCAACAGAATAAAATTACCCAGCGATTTTCCCATTTTTTGACCGCCTATTGTGATCATGTTGTTATGAATCCAGTAATTAACTGTTGCATGTCCAAAACAGGCTACTCCCTGTGCAATCTCCGCCTCATGGTGCGGGAACAGTAGATCCAGACCACCCCCGTGTATGTCAAATGTCTCACCTAGGTATTTGGTGCTCATAGCGGTACATTCTGTATGCCATCCGGGGAAACCCTGACCCCATGGAGAGGGCCAACGCATGATATGTTCAGGCAGCGCTTTTTTCCAAAGGGCAAAATCAAGTCCGGATTTCTTTTCGTTCTGACCATCCAGGTCACGGGTATTGGTATATAAATCTTCAATCTTTCTGCCTGAAAGAATACCATATGGATTTTTCCCTGCATAGGATTCGACGTCAAAATAAACAGATCCATTGGTTTCGTAGGCAAACCCACTATCTATCATCTTTTTGACTGCCTCAATCTGTTCAATGATATGGCCCGAGGCAATAGGTTCAATGCTAGGGGGCAACATGTTAAGCTGGGCCATATTTCGCTTGTAGCTATTGGTATAAATCTGCACGATCTCCATTGGTTCAAGTTCCTCCACCCTGGCTATTTTAGCAACCTTGTCCTCCCCTTCATCCGCATCATTGACCAAATGACCTACATCAGTAATATTTCTTACATATCTGACCTTGTAGCCGATGTGCAGTAAATAACGGAAAAGAAGGTCAAAAGTGATGGCAGAACGGGCATGGCCTAAATGTGCATTGCCGTAAACAGTTGGTCCGCAAACATACATCCCGACATGATCCTTGTGAATAGGAACAAAAAGCTCTTTTTTACGGGTCAGGGTGTTGTACAGGGTCAAAGTTTCCATGGTCATTTCTTGAGAGGGTCTGTCGGCAAAATTAAAAAAAAAAGGGATGAAGGGCTAAAATAATGATTTGAGCTTTCTTATCTTTGAATCATTGTAACATCAAAAGAGCCTTTATGAAACAAATACTGATAAAATCATTTGTGATTGCAGTGGTGATATCCATCTCTTCCTGCTCTTTCTCTCAAAATAAACCGGTGCCTGAGGGCCCAATGGTTCTGATAAAGACGAAGTATGGAGATATGAAAGTGGTGCTTTATAATCAAACTCCGTTGCATCGCGACAACTTTATGAAGCTGACTAAAGAGAGAGTTTTTGACAGCCTGATTTTTCACCGGGTGATTAAAGGTTTTATGGTGCAAGGTGGAGACCCAAATTCCAAACGTGCCACCAAGGACCAGCTTCTTGGTGATGGAGATTTGAATTACACGGTCCCCGCGGAAATCGTTCCCGGAATTATTCACAAAAAAGGAGTAATTGCAGCTGCCAGAAATGGAGACGAGGAAAACCCGGAGCGTCGCTCCTCTGCCACGCAATTTTATCTCGCTCAGGGAATAGTTTACAAACTGGATGATCTTCCTGCTGTCGAACAAAAAATGAATATTCGGGCTGCAGAGGCACTTTTCCTTAAAATGAAATCGGAAAAAATTGATACGCTGATGCTGTTTCAGATGGCCAGAAACAAGGAAGGTTATGACAAATTGTTGGAAAAAATGAAGCAAAATGCAACCCGACACTTCGACCAAAACCCTGTCAGGCTAACAAAACAACAAATTGAAACCTATACCACACTTGGCGGGATTCCCCACCTTGATGGCGCCTATACAGTTTTTGGTGAAGTTTTGGACGGTCTTGCTGTTATAGATTCGATCGCAGCTCAGCCTACCGGGAAAAACGACCGTCCGCTCGAAAATATCAGGATGACCATTGAGGTAATTAAGGAGTAACGACCTCTGCCTTAAACCCAACTTTGCGAAGATCTTCGTAAAATAAAGGGTAGGATTTTGTCACCACCATGGCATCTTCGATTTCAATTGAGCTATTAAACATGGCAACCAGGGCAAAAGCCATGGCCATCCGGTGATCATCGTATGTGGCGACAGTCAGTTTTTTAGAGATGAGAGCGTCATCAATCTTGCCATCCCAGGCTAGCTCACCTTCGGCAGGTTCTGTCAGGATCGCACCCATTTTTGCGCACTCGTTTTTCAAGGCTGCAATGCGGTCTGTCTCCTTAATCTTAAGAGTTTTTAGTCCGGAAAAATGGAAGGGCAGCTTGTTACCGATGGCCAATACCACAAATGTCTGGGCAATATCGGGGTTTTCGATGAAATTCAGGGCAAGCTTCTTCAATTCAACAGGCTTATTCCTTGTAAGTCTGATGGAATCACCTTCCTGCCTGGACCTGATACCGAAATGGGTTTCAAACCATTGGGATTGAACTGCATCTCCCTGAAGACTTTTCAAATAGAGCCCTTTCAGGTGCAAATCACATTGATCGGAAAGTGCTGCAATGGCATACCAGTATGATGCACCCGACCAATCTGCCTCAACGGTATAAGGAATTGGCTTGTAACTTTGTGGAGCAATATGAATTTCATTCCCATTCCACTGATATTTTATGCCGAATGACTTCATTAGTTGCAGCGTCATTTCGATGTATGATCGGGAGGTAATCCTGTTCAATAGCCTAAGTGTCAAACCACCCTGAACCGTCGGGGCAATCATCAAAAGTGCCGAAATATACTGACTACTGATACTTCCATCCAATTCCAGCAATCCACCTTTGAGTGCTGTTCCGGTAATTTTCAAAGGAGGAAATCCTTCTACACCTGTATATTCTATCTGGGCACCGAGTTTTCTAAGGGCGTCAACCAATATTTTGATGGGACGTTGCTGCATCCTTTCAGATCCGGTCAGGTGCCATTCACCAACAATTTTTGAAAGATAGGCTGTTAAAAATCTCATCGCAGTTCCGGCATGACCAATGTCGAAATGGTTTGAATTCGATTCGAGAACCTGGTTCATGACCAGGGAGTCATCACAATCAGATATATTTTTTACTGCGAAGGAGGAATAGCTCAATGCGTTAATGATCAACACTCTGTTGCTGATACTTTTTGAAGAAGGCAAAGTAATCTCCCCAATGACAGCTAAATTTGGTTTGGTCAGAATGATATTCATGGCTCACATACTGTTTAATTCTCTGAAGTAATCGAGTGCCTCAAAGATCTGACTCTTTTCGCAATTTTTGTTGATTTGCACCTCTCCTGCCGAACAAAGTAGCGTAAAATTGATCCGTTTGCCTTCATTCTTTTTGTCATGGCCCATTAACTCATACAAAGTTTCGTAGTCATCAGGCGATATCCGGTACTTGCCGTAAACGGAAATTAACCATTTTGACAAATGATGCATGTTGCCATCAGGAAACCCACAGGCCAGATGAGAGAGATAAAGCTCTGCGATCATTCCAAAAGCCACAGCATGACCGTGAAGCAGTGGCTTCTCCTGACTCAGCGACAGACTCTCA
>SESG01006768.1_pt1 | contig 19849 bp, 13 predicted proteins | sample 3171421 | NCBI WGS metagenome assembly SESG01 (sample SAMN10866946, study PRJNA518727) | freshwater metagenome | biome: subpolar coniferous forest; feature: holomictic lake; material: water; isolation source: holomictic Lake 227, 6 m and 8 m depth | place: Canada: near Kenora, Ontario | collected... | reverse complement strand
CATGCTCGTTTCATGGTTGAATGTTATCAGAACAGATAGTAAAATTTGAACATAATTTTTGGATTAAAGAGCTTCACATCAGCCGGGGTTCCTGTCGAGGTGTAATTCGCAAAACCGGTCTGAACATGAAGCGCGATACCGTATTGGCCTTTTTCATAGGCTGGTCCGGCAATAAATCCAAAATCAATTCCTGTCAGTTTGCTCCATTGGTCCGCATTCAAAGAACCGCCACCAAGGTAACCTCCCAGTTGCACGTGTAATGGGGTTTGAGGAAATTGCCCCAACAGGTTTACCCCAATATTCCGCCGCAATATATTATGAATGACCGGACTCGGATTCGCGGTAAACCTCACTCTTTCATATTCAATGTAAGCTCCGATCCTGATCGCCGAATATACCTGGCGTGAATAAAAGATTTGATATACATTGCTTTGGTCTCGTTTTGGCCAAATGTCGTAAGGCGAACCAAAATACATTTGACCCACAGCAGGTACGATCCCATAGGAAATCCCCACCAAATTTTTCGGTTTCTCCTGACCGAAAAGAAAACTGGCAGTCATCAAACAGAACACACAAAAGGTCATAATTGTCTTCATATTCTTTCAATTTTAAATTTATAGTTGGAATCCTATTTCAATTTTTGAAGCCAGAATATTTCGGAAAATTAAGGGAGGAACGAAGGATGAATTTTTTCAAGCAGGAAGAACAATTTCTTGTTGCAGGTTTTCAATCGCATGCTGAGCAATACCAGTTGGTTTTCGCGCAAAGCCCGCCAGGTTCGCTTTGAAAAAGTGCGACATAATAATTTAAACACTACTTAACCCATATCGTGATTCATAATTTTGGTGCTTATTCCATAAGGGATACTTCTGAAGATTATTATTTTAGGCTGTGGTTTACTGTTACTTTGATCACTGAAGCAATGGCATCAGGGGCATTTTCAGGCAGGCTGATTTCCAGGCCTTCAGTTGTGTTTTTTGACTTCAGAGAACGGCCATTGGCCAGCAGGATGGCTGATTTTGCCGGTTGATTCAATCCGGGAACAATCAGTTTGCCATCTTTTGGCCAGTCGAAGACTGAGAAATATAATATGGTCTTTCCGTTTTGTACTTTCTGCGTGCAGCGACCCCAGGGCAAAATACCTAACGGGCTGGCGGTGGTCGCATAAACCGCTTCAGAATTCACTTTCATCCAGGCACCGACTGCTTTTAACCTGTCAATACTTGGCTGAGGAATTTGTCCGAGTGCATCCGGACCGACATTCAGCAGGTAGTTGCCCCCTTTGGATGCGATGTCGCAAAGGTTGCGAATCAGTGTCTCAGGCGATTTCCATTTGTTGTCGCTGGTGCGATAACCCCAGGTTCCGTTCATCGTCATGCAGGTTTCCCAGTCTTTGCCATCGAGTTCTCCCGGTTTAGGAATCTTTTGCTCAGGTGTACCCGTATCGCCCGGGAAATTTGGGCGTTTCAGCCTGTCGTTGGTGATGATATTGGGTTGAAGTTTCAACAGATTCTGGAGTTTTACCGCGTTTTCGTCGGTCATGTTGGTTGGTGTGTCCCACCACAAAACAGCTACTTCGCCATAGTTGGTCATTAGCTCTTTGACTTGGGGAATGGCTACCCTTTCCATGTACTCATCCATGGTGGATGTGAGTTGAGCAGGATCCCAGTGGCCTTTGTTGGCAGCCGTAAATGCATCGATACGCGCAGAGTCCGGATTGGCCCAGCCCTCTGCTGCTCCCTTTCGGGAAACCGCTCCTCCGGGATTGTTCCAGTCCTGTGCCTGAGAATAGTAGAATCCCAGTTTCATGTTCTGTTTTTTGCAGGCTTTGGCCAGCGCTTCCAGGACATCTTTCCTGTAAGGGGTAAAGTCAGCGATATTGAATTTGCTGGCATTGGATTTAAACATCGCAAACCCGTCGTGGTGCTTGGCCGTGATCACGATGTATTTCATTCCGGCTTCTTTTGCCAGCAACACCCATGATTCAGGATCGTATTTAACAGGATTGAATGTCGCGGCAGCCTCCTGATATTCGGCTACGGGGATTTTGCAGCGGTTCATGATCCACTCCGCTCCACCACTTTTCTGTTCATTGCCGTGGTAAACTCCGCCCCAGACAGCATAAGGTCCCCAATGGATAAACATACCGAAACGGGCTTCGCGCCACCATTTCATTCTTTTGTCGCGAGATTCCTTACTTTCCTGTCCGACGACCGACTGAAGGGTAAACAGGCACATCAGGATGATTAAAATGTTTTTTTTCATGTATTAATTTTATTTATGAAACCGACAAATAATATTGTCGTAATTTTTTCATTGCGGCTTTTGCGAGACACAACAGGCAGAATTCTTGAAACATAGGAATCAGAATCTGCGACATTGAAATGTCCTTATAACTAAGAAGCCATATCGTATGGTAAGTTATTGTAAATTAATTATATGGAACCTACGAATAAATTGTGATCCGAAAAACAGAAGAAAACGGGGAGGGTTTTTGAATTCCGTCGCTCGAATTGGTTATGGTCTGAAAAAGGTCAACCCGAAAAGATAATCATTTTCTTTGAATTGATCGTAATTTTCCCTGTATTTTTTACTCATTTCCGGATTGTAATAGGAGGCCCGGTAGATCAGGTTGACGAGTGTTCCGGCTTCCGACTTCCAGTTTATGGTCTCATCTTTATACGGAAATTTGCTTTTATCGCCGATATACGGGATCAGAAATTGAATGGCCATATCGATGGATCCCTTCTTCTGACCCTTCGTGTAAAGTGAAATCCCCAATAATTTGCCCATGTCGCACATGTTGATCATGTGCCCGAGATTGGCAATGGAATAATGAAAACTGGTGACCCGTGCCAGTTCCAGCGGCTGTTTGCCGTCAGCTTCAATTTGCGGTACCAGGCGTTTGGGAGAATATTCATTGATGATTCTTGTGGCATTTTTCAGGTCGCCGGTAAAAATGGAGTATCGCGTTAGCTGGACATCATAGGCCATCGAATGGTTGTTGGCAGCCTGACCTTCCTCTATTCCCAGCGGATTGGTTGAGAGCCATTTGCAAAATTCAGAAAACCAATCCCTGAGACCCTTCATTTCGGTGTCACTCAACTGGCCTTTGGCATGAAGGATCTCAATGGCATCTGTGACATAGATAAATCCTGAAGCATCAATAATTCCTTCCGGACGTCCTTTTTCGTTGGTTACCCCGGGTATTGCCTGACCAAAATTCATGTTTGGATTTTGTTTGGTTTCAGGATCCAGATACCAGGTTTTGATCATTGAGACGGCTTTTTCGGCATATTTTTGCTGATCGCTGTAATAATATGCCAATGTGAGTTTGATAACGCCATCCACAAATTCCCCAAGGGTTTTCCTGTCGAATTTGTTTATCTCCGGATTGGTCTTTCCATCTTTCCTGATGTAGGGTAAACCGTTGGAAGTATTGGGGTTGGGCCACCAGTATTTTCCCAAACTCAGGTAATCATGCCTGTCGCCGCTCGCCGGAGCCATCGGTTTGTTGACGATGGTCGGATTCTTTTTTTCGAGCCATTTTTCGGCCTCTGTCAGAAGTTTTTGGTAAGATGCGGTGTAGTTGGGATTCCCTTTGCTTACTTCTGATTTGATCAGCGGTAACAGTTCTGCATCCCAGATGCCGGTGGACAATTTTTGGGCTTCCATGGAAATGGTGCAGAGCAGCAATGCAGCGATGAAGAGAAATTTATTCATTCCGGAGGATGTTTTTTTTAGTTTGAAGCCTTATTCAATTACATTTCCAGAAAAGCCGTTTTCAAACCTTTTGACTGGATAGTGGCCACGTTTCTTCCATTGTTCGTTTTGACCCGGATCGTTGCCCGGCCATTGTATAATTCCACCTGCCTTGAACCGGATGAAGTGCCCAGATTGTCAATTAGTTGTCCGTCACCTGTCAGTCCGAAACGAACAACATTCCGTGCATCCAGGCACAAAACACCCTTCTCGTCGTACAATTTTACCTCGATCGTGGCGATGTCGCCCTGTTGGTTGATTTTTTTAAGCGCCAACTTCGCGGGAGCTCCCCATTTTTCGGTCTGGTATACTTGGCTGATTTCGTCTGTTACCGTCACCTTGCCTTTTCTGGCCACTACTTTGAGCTGATTTTCACCTGCCAGGAAGACAACATTCCATCTGAGTCCGGATGCAGGAAAATCCTGACTGTTGCGTTTTTTGACGCCACAGCTTTTCCCGTTGAGGAACAGTTCTGCATCGTCGCTGTTGGAGTATACTTTCACCATTTTTTCCTCACCTGCATCGCCCCAGCGCACAGGCCAGCTATGGCCGTAAAGGTGGGCCATTGGTACCTGGGTCCACCACGACTGAAACACAAAATAAGCCTCTTTTTTGGTCAAATCACGCTCTACCACTCCTTTCTGATTCATGTATGGAACCGGATTGTCAGGCCTGATGGGTGTGGAGAAATCCTTGAATGGCCAGTAAGCTGAACCGCTCAGATATGGCATGGTTTCCTGTTCGCGCAGGTGCCAGTCGACCAGATTGCAGAGGTAGGACTCGCTCCAGTCGCCATCTTTCGAGACCCTTGCCGGGCCGCCGAAAAGCGATGCGTCGCCTTTGCGTTCATCTGTGCCAACACCTGTTTCAACCTTTTGCAGCACCTTGTCCGGATTTTCAGAATGACGTCCTGCATGGCTGTCTCCGCCCCACTCGGCATGGAAGAAATGTTTGACCTTTTGTATTTCGGTTTCTGTCGACTGGCGGTATTCGGTATAGATACCCTTGTACCATCCTGCCCAAATGGAAGGTGAATAAACATCCACAATGTCTTTGCAGAAATCGCAGCGACGCATGGCAGTCATGCGGGTAGGATCGAGCGCATGGGATATACTATTCAGTTCTGTGGCAAAGGTCCTGATTTTCTCCTTGTCAAATTCCGGAAAATCACCCGGCCAGTCGTTCTCATTTCCCAGACCCCAGATGATGACTGAAGGATGGTTTCTGTGCTGGCTGATCATATCGGCAAGCATATCTTTGGCTTGCTGTTTGTATTTTTCACCACCGATTCCTCCACGGCACCAGGGTATCTCTTCCCAGACAAAAATGCCCAGACTGTCGCAAAGGTTGAGTACGATCCTTGATTGCTGATAATGACCAAGCCGGATAAAATTGACGCCCATTTCTTTCATCATCATCATTTCCTGCCTGATCATGGGTTCGGTCATGGCTTGGGCTACACCGGCATGGTCCTCGTGGCGGTGGGTACCGCGCAGCAACAGCCTGGAGCCATTGAGCAGGAAAGGGCCTTTTTCGGTGAACTCAAAATTACGGAACCCAAATTTTTCCGTGACAGTTTGACTTCCTGCGGGGGTTTCTATCGTGACATTGCAGGTATAAAGGTTGGGACGGTCGGGTGACCACAGGAGCGGCTTTTTGACTGTTTGTGACAGGATTGTTTTTTCACCTTCGAAGTATTCCGTTTCGGAAGACTTTTCCATTATCACCTTCCCGGTAGGATCTTTGATCTCAATTTTCAATCCGGCTTTGCTGAGGTCTGATTTATTGAGGAATTTCAGATTCAGATCCAATTTTGCTTCCAGTCCTTTCGCATCTACTGAGGCATTGATGTGGGCAAGGTCGATGGAAAAGGCCGGTAGATAGACAAGGTTCAGATACCTGTATATTCCACCGTAAACATTGAAGTCAGACATATTGGAAGGGATCATCTCAAGGTCCCTTGAGTTGTCGCAACGGATTGAAAGCGGTATTTTTCCCTTGTAGCTCTCTGATAATTTTGTGTTTTGCTTAAATTCCCTGACTGCATCCGTGATATCGACACTCCATTCGTTGTAACCGCCGACATGAGAGCCAACTTTGGTTGTATAAACCCAGACCTCAGTTTTTTGTCCGGCTCCTTCAAAATGAAGGATTGTGCGGCCATTCGGGTTGGGATTATCCATTGCGATCCGGTTGGTGTACCATCCGGGTCCCTGGTAATAATTAACGTCAGGATCAACGGCATCAGTGGCATTGAAACAGTGAGGAAGGGCAACATCCTCCCACAGCGGAACACTTTCCGGATCGCCCGCTTTAAAGATCCTGACCGCTTCCCAGATTCCGCCAAGGTCTCCTTTCAGAAATTTCCATCCGTCGTTGAGCCTGACCGGCGCTTCTGATCCGGCAGTCAAGGATTTGGAAAGGCCCATCCCCAGGAGGACCAATATCAACATCGCAATTTTTCTCATTTGCAAATTCTTTGTTATTGACATGCCGTTTGAATAGCTTTGATTATAGGAGCCGCAAGCATATGATATCCTTCCGGTGTGTAATGTACATTGCCGGGAATTGAATTTTGAGGATGAACTGTCTCAGATACCTTGTATAAATCAATGACCTGGATGCCTTTTTTATGCATGACTTTCTTCGCCGCCTTGTTGTAAATTGCCGGATCCTCTACCTTTCTGCCTGAAGAGTTTTCCGGAACCACTGTCGTGGTGACGAACATAACTTTTGCATTTGTTTTTTTGAGTCTTGCCACAATCTTGCCAAGGTTTTTCGCATACTGATCCACCGGAACGGTAATTTTTCCAGTCACATTATATTTGTTTTGTTCGTCTTTGTGGACCAGATCGTGCAATCCGAAATTGAACACGATCAAATCCCACTTTTGGGATCCTATCCAAACATCCAGACTGTCGAGGCCTCTGACCGTTGACCCACCATTGCCGGGGTTGTGGATGACGACTATCCCGGGTTCGAGTGCTTTCTGCACAAAAGGAGTATACCCCATGGATATGGAGTCACCGATGATGAGCACATTTTTGGTTTTTTCCGTTGTGGCGCAAAGACACAAAAGAGAGAGCAGCAGGATTGGAATACTTTTGCGAATGTTCATCTTGTTCTTCATGGTAATTTGACTTCTTTTTTTGCTGCTTTTTTAATTTTATTTTTTTCCTTGTTGGCATGGCGGCCGGTTCCATCGCCCTTGTCGATGTATCCGCCTGCAGGATTCAGCCTGTCGAGTTCAATTTGCAAACTCTTGCGTGCTGCAATGGCTTTAGGTTCTTTCGAGTCAGCAGCAACCTGGATTTCCTCAAAGGGTGCTTTACTCATGTCAAATAATTCACCTGCCTGATTGAGTTTCCAACCTGCATTGCGTACCCAGTAATTGTTGGCAAGCTGAACAAAAAGTGAGGTGCGTGGATTTCCTTTTTGCCCGTGTATTTGCGCATTGAAGCTTTGACCGTCCAAAACGGCATCCTTCGGAAGGGTCGCTCCGGCAATCTCGGCAAATGTGGGAAGAAAGTCGGTCGAGCTGATCAAATCTTCTGATACTTTTCCTTTGGGAGTAATTCCCGGCCAGTAAACGATCAGTGGCTCTATACTTCCGCCTTCGAGCATGGACCCTTTTTGTCCGGACAGCCGTCGACCGCCAATGGTAGCGGCATCTGAATGTCCGCCTGCGGTCCCGTTGTCACTGAAGAAAATCAGGATTGTATTGTCACTCAACTTGAGCCTGTCGAGTTCGGTTCTTAACTGGCCTACCAACTTGTCCATGTAAGTGATGTTGTCCTCATAAAAATCCGTCGTGGTTGGTTTACTGTCAGGGGTTCTTAAGATTTCACCATGAACATGCGACATGGAATAATAAGCGAAAAAAGGTTTGTTTTTGTTTTCTGTCAAGAATTTGACCATCTTTTGATGCATCAGGTCAGGCATATACTCATTTTCTTGCAGGATTAAATTAGTACCATCAACCCTGTAGTTTTGTTTTTTTCCGGGTTCAGTCCAATAAACGCCGCTTCCGAAGAACCGGAGATATTGGTCAAAACTAAAGTCTGACGGATCATCCGGAAGTTGTCCCCATTTCCCGATACAGGTGGAAACATATCCTGCCGGTTGGATGTAATACGGGATGGCTTTTTCGGCTTTGGTAAAGACTTCCGAGCAGGCATCCTGGTTGGTGGCTCCGGTCCGGAATGCATAGCGACCCGTAAGTAGTGCCGCGCGGGACGGACCACATAGCGGAGTGGAAAAGGCATGCGTGAAACGCAAACCCTGACTTGCCAGTTTGTCGATGTTTGGAGTTTTATAGCGGTCGGATCCATAACATCCGATTTCCGCGTAGCCTAAATCGTCTGCCAGAATGAAAATAATGTTGGGTTTTTTATTGACCGCATTTCCTTTGGCATTGACATTCTCTTTGGCCGTAATCTGTCCGGTACCTGTCAACATGCCAAAAGCAACAATTCCGGCTGTTTGAAGAAAATTTCTATTTTTCATGAAAGAATTATTGAAGGGTTTATTTCTTTTCTAAAATCTCTTTGGTAATGGCTGCCACTTCTTTCAGCAACAAGGGAAAGGCCGGTTCTGCCATTCCACCATGGTTAAATCCCTGAAGTTCGTACAGGGTAGTTTGGGTATGGCCGCTTAGTTTCATCATTCGCAGCAGATAGGCATTTTCTTCGTACCGGCCGAGTAACTCCTGTTCCCTGTCACCGGTAATCAGCAACATCGGCGGTGCGTCTGCGCGGACAAAATAGAGCGGAGCATACTTGTCGATGGTAGGTTGTGTATTTTTGATGCCTTGTTCTTTCCGTATCGTGAAATGCGTGATGGCTTGTCCGCTGAATGGAATAAGCGCAGCAATGCTGTTCGAGTCAATATTGTACTTAGCCAACCAGGTCTTATCAAGTGTAATCATCATTCCCAGGTAGCCCCCTGCCGAATGACCTGAAATAAAGATCAGGTTCTTGTTTCCTCCGTATTGGCTGATGTGGTTGAAGACCCATGCAACAGCTGCTGCCGCATCCTCAATGTAGGCGGGTGCCGTAACCTTTGGGGATAATCGGTATTCGACTCCGACCACAGCATAGCCTTTGTTCATCAGAGCCTCCGGTATTTGCTTCTTGCCTCCTGTCAGACTTCCGCCATGAAACCAGACGATTGTTGGAAAATCCTTTGCCTCTTTCGGATAATAAATGTCCAGCGTGCACTGTGTGGCCAGGTATTCATCCTTCTCCTTGACAGGATCATTGTAATAGTGAATGTCCTTTTCTGTGCCGTATTGCTGCTGGGCTTTCAGACACAAATTACTTAGAAGAAATAAAAAGAATATCAGTCTTTTTAGGGTGGTCATCATCGTTTGATTTTCTTTCATGATCACTTAATTTGTTTTGGTTTTGCGCCGTTATTCCATGGCCAGGGTTTTGCCTTGATCCGAATGGCTTCCTTTTCCCATTTTTCAGCCATCTCCTTTAACCTATCGGGATAGATTAAGGCCAGATCGTTCGTTTCGGACGGATCTTTGTTGAGATCATACAACTCCCATGCATTTTCATCTTCAGGAGTAAATTTTTTCTGATTCTTGACTCTGGCAACCAGTTTCCAGTCACCCATCCTGAGCGCACGATTGGCAGAATGCTCCCAGAAAATGAATTCTCGACTCGTGGTTTTGTTTTTGAATGCAGGCACCAAACTTATGCCTTCAAGTGGCTGAATGGCATTGTTGTCAAAAACAGCAGGATACTTTGCACCTGTAATTTCGAGACAAGTCGGAACAATGTCAATCAGGTGAGACAATTGTCCGGATATCATTCCTTTTGCCGGGTTTCCTTGCGGCCAATGAATGATGAGGGGCGATGCAATGCCACCCTGGTGTACGTACTGCTTGTACATTCTGTAGGGCGTGTTGCTCACATTCGCCCATTCGGGTCCGTAGGCCATCCATGCGTCGGCATTGCCTGCCATCACTCCGCGTCCGCTGCGAACGAAACGCCCGTCGCGAGTATATAAGGGTTTTTTGCTCAGATTGATGGAATCATAGGATGTTGGTTTCAAAACCAGTTCTTCGGCTGTTGGAGGTATTTCCGGCAGGTCAGAACCTTGAGGTTCGGCGCAGCCTCCATTGTCCTGCATGAAAAAGATCGCCGTGTTTTCAAGTTCTCCTTTTTCCTCAAGGGCAGTGATAATCCTGCCAATACCCTGGTCCATGATGTCGATCATGGCAGCGTAAACCTCCATACGGCGAACCTGCCAGGCTTTCATCGGCTCGTCTTTCCAAGCCGGTACTTCTACACTCCTTTTGGACAAGACACAGTTGCTGCTGATGATGCCCAGTTGCTTGAGTTTGTTAAACCTCAGCACGCGCAAGGAATCCCAACCAATATCATATTTTCCTTTGTATTTGGCTACCTCTTTTTCGGGAGCGTGCAATGGCCAGTGTGCAGCAGTGTAGGCCACATAAAAGAAGAATGGCTGGTTTTTAGGATGCTGGCGAATGAATTTAACCGTGGTATCACTGATGGCATCCGTATAATAAAAATTCTTGCCGGGAGGAACGAAGGTGTTGTTGCTGATGAGAGTTCCCGGGTCATAATAGTTCCCAGAGCCATTCAGTGTGCCGAAATACCTGTCGAATCCACGCTGAAGCGGCCAGTTCTGCTTGTTGCCATTGGGTGCAATGTCTTTGGCGATGTGCCATTTGCCGGTCATGTAGGTGGCATATCCTTCCTTCTTGAGGATCTGGGCCAGGGTTACAGAATTCTTACTCAGATCGTCTCCGTACCCTGGTTCCGGATAATTCTCGGATGCCAGATTACCCATGTTCGCCTCATGCGGGTACAAGCCGGTCAAAAGTGAGGCACGACTCGGACTGCAGCGTGCCGTGTTGTAAAACTGAGTGAACTTGATGCCGTTTTTGGCCAGTCTGTCGAGATTGGGTGTCTTAATTTCTGATCCGAAGCAGCCAATGTCAGAATATCCCATGTCGTCACTCAGGATGACCAGGATGTTTGGCTTTTTAGCGGATTTATTTTGTGCTTCAAGGCTCATGGAAGCCATACACAAACCGGCCACCGACATGTAAATGTATGCTGCTGACGGTGATGTGGTTCTTTTATTTCTTCTCATAGGATTGATGTTGTTAATAAATTTGCCTTCTTATTTTTTATTTGATGATAGTTCTATCGGTATTTTCCATGACAATGGATGTTATTTACCCGCTAAACCGGTCTTTATCACTGTTTCTTGTTGGATCCGGTCTGACTGAACCTGACTTCTGCGATGCCAATGCCCAATTCTCCCGCAATGGAATAGAGAAGATAGATCTTTCCCTGGTCTTCAAAGATGGCAGGATCTCTCAGTTCCCTGACTGATTTTTTAGACGCTCCATCCACCGACTTCCTGATTGGATTGTTGACCCCTTCGTAATCGTATTGTGGTTCCATGACCGAAAGCGGAGCAGTGGCTTCCCAGCTTTTCCAGTCTTTGGTCAGATGAATTTGTGAATACAAAATATGTTCGGGCGCATCACCTATTCTCGAATAAAAAATGTGCAGGATATCGCCTTTTTGGAGGAGAGCCAGATGCCGGAGATGAAAGGCTCCGGACGGATCATTCACCAAACGGTAAGGATTGGGTCCCTTTTCAAATTTTGTCGCGCCATCGGCAGATCTGTACAATCCTTTTTTCGACATGGCATAAAATTGAGCATCCCTTTTGAATACCCTGAAATAGGATTCTCCGAGAATCTCATGTTCGGGCTGAAAATCGATACCATTTTTGGAAACGGCCCTTAGTGTTACTTGTGGCGTATCCTTTCCTTCAGGGGTTTTGCCGGCTGAAATATGAAAATACATCACCAACTCTTTTTTGACAGGATCGACCATTAGATCCGGTGAGGCGATGTGCTTGACCGGTAATTGGATGGTCCCGTCATCGAAAATGCAATCTTCCCGCTTCAGGGTACCCTTCTCATAGATTTTCCAGGGTCCCTCAGGTTGATCGGCATAAGCAAGGCGGATGTATTTCCCCTGGTGATGGGCAAAGTAGAGGTAGTATTTTCCCAGCGGGGATTTGATCCAATCGGGGACTTTGATCATAGACGGGCCATTGATGTTATCGCCATCTCCGGCGGGAAGCATTTCCGGTGTGATGATCGGATTGACTTCCAGTCGGGTAGCCACTGCCTCCTGAGCATAACCTTTCGATATATTGATCAGGAGGATGGAGAAAAGTGTGATTAGTTGGATCCAAGAATATCTTCTCATCTGAGCTTCGTTCTTTTTAGTTGGTTTTCCTCATTTGTGAATTCAAAAAAGCCACCATCTTGCTGTTTAAATCCCTGACAACAGCATCGTAGTTGGTTTCATTGACCACATTCACTGTTTCATTCGGATCTTTCTTGTAGTCGTACAACTCGCTCGCGACAACCAGCTCCTTGCTGAAAGGTTTGTAACTCCGGTAACTGTCCTTCAGCCAGATGGTGTATCGGAATTGGCCGGTTCTGATCGAATATCCCATAAATTGCCCATCCGACCAGCCCAGTCTTTCGGTATCCAGTTTGTCGCGGGTACGCGGATATTGGCTGACAGAATAATCCTTGACAGACATTTTTGGATTCTTCATCACAGGAACGAGGCTCTTCCCATCCAGATGGGTCGGAACCGGAATGCCCGAGAGGCTGCAGAGGGTAGGGAATATGTCAATGAATTCAGTGGGTGATTTGGTTTCGGACGGATTGATTCCTGGCGCTGAAATGATCAGCGGGGCATGGGTAGCCTGCTCGAAATTGGTGTGCTTGCACCATAGGTTGTGGTCGCCGAGATGCCAGCCATGGTCACCCCAGAGAATGACAATCGTATTTTTCGATAATCCAAGCGAATCCAAGGTTTGCATAAGGATTCCGACCTGCGCGTCGGTGTAGGAGGTTGCGGCATAATAGCCGTGTATCAACTCTTTCTGCTTGTCGACGGGCATATCGAGTCCGACTTTTTGGTCAGAGAAGGAGGAGATTTCGGGTATGTCGGAATAGGCATATAATTCTGCGGCCGTGTGGTAGGCCATGTCCGGACTGTTTTTTGCCTTTTGCTGAAAGGGTGCGAGCGGCATTTCATCTCTTTTGTACAAATCCCAGTATTTCTTGGGTGCGACAAAGGGTAAATGGGGTTTGGTTAATCCAACGCCAAAGAAAAACGGCTTGCCATCCCTGGCGAATTTTGCCAGTATCTCTTTGGCATGCAGGGTATTCGCGCCATCACTGTAGGCATTGTCAGGAACATCCACACATTCGACCGAAGGTTTGATAAATCCGCCAACATAATCTGCAAGTTCCTTTCCCTTCAATCCCTTTGCCACTCCTTCCGCATTGTATTTTCTGAACAAGGCCTTGGTTTCTGGTTTTTGATACTGACCTTCAGGACTTCCGGTTGAAACCGGATAGTATTTGTCGGATTTTTTGAAATAGGGAATGCTCCAGGAGGGCTTGTCCAGATCTTCATCGACACAACGGGAATCAAAAATCTTGCCGATACCGGCCGTCTGGTATCCATTGGAGATAAAATACTGCGGAATGGAAACAATGTCAGGATTAATGTCACGCATTTTAGTTTTCAGGTCCCAAACGCGGGTATAATCGGGTCGCATTCCCGTCATCAAACTGGCGCGGGTGGGGCCGCAGACGGCTTGCTGGCAGTAGTTTTGAAGGAAAACGGTTCCCTGCGCAGCGAGCCGGTCGATGTTTGGCGTTTTAACCAACTTATCTCCATAACATCCAAGAATGGGTTTCAAATCATCGACAGCGATAAAAAGGACATTCATCTTTTTTTCCTGTCCATGGAGTTGAGTCAAACTCAATCCTATCTGGGCTATCACGCTGATTGATAAAGTTAATTTGTTCATGTGTTTGTAATTCAGTTATTTAGTTTCCTTTTTTAGCAATCTCAATATCATATTTGACTTCGCCCAGCAAATTGGCCCATGAAAATCTGGCCAATGGTCTGGAATTTCCACTATCCACGTATTTTTTGTTCAAATGTACCAAGGAGATATCGTCCATGTATTTCCCGGTAAGGGTAACCACCTCTTCCCAGTAGCCCAGCGCAGATTCGAGGTGCCGGATACTTTCAGCCTGTTTATGTTGATCCCCCGACGTTCTGAATTGTTGCAGCGCCGTGCCTCCTTTCAGTTTCTCGCTAAAATAGAGGCTGAGGTAGCTCCAGGTTTTGATGTCATCGATTTCGTGAATTAACGTTGGATTCTTGGTCTCCATTTTTCCGAGCAATTTCAGCGCTTTTTCACCGTTTGCTCTCAGTTCAGCGGCCAGTTGCAACGGAGTAATTTTACCTGAGTTCTTATATTTTCCGGAAACAAAGTCCTTGATGGAGATGAGGGTGGTGTCGAGCGTTACGGTTCCAATAATTTCATTGACAGAGATGAAGGGTGAAATACCGTCGTAGAGGCATTTGAGAGAAGAGGGCGCATTGGCCAAAAATCCCTCCGAATAGAGCGTGAAATCCCAGGACGAGGCATAAAAGGAGGCAAGTTTCAGCGGCATTTTATCCGCCAGTTTGTGGGCTTCCACGAGTTTGTTGCCGAATGAAATGTCATACTTATGATTGAAACTGTGGGCGAAGATTTCATCCTTCGTTTCCGGGTTGTACATCAACCTGCCCCACACCTGGTAGAAAAGCCATTGTTTCTCGAATGCATATTTCCAGGTCAGGTATTTCCCGGGTTTGGTGATGTATTCTTTCGCGGGGATATAGGTCTCGGAGCCGATCAAATATCCGCCTACAAATTCCTGCGTATTCTTGTGGATCAATTCCCTGACAAAATCCGGTTCACCCCACCGTAGCACGAAGAAGTCTTCATTCCGGATGGTGTAAATCATTTTGTAGTTTTTCGGAAGCGGATCCCAAAGCGATTTGGACCTGGATCCTCCATGGATGTACATCAGATCGGGAGTTGCGTGACCATGTGACCAGTTGAACTTCACATCGACATATACTGTTCCGAGTTTGGAGGCATTTTCTTCCACAGCCTTTCTGGTCATTTCAGGGGCCGGATGGGTGTGGGCGCGGATGATGAATTCGAGGTTTCTTCCCGCATTTTTTATCTCATCAAAATAGGTATCCACAATCCAGTCCTGCCAGTGCTGCTCATCAACTCCCTCCATCCGTTCATTCTGGCTGACGCCGATCCCGGTAAGTTCAGGATACTCCTCTATCAATTGGCGGATACTTTCCCTGGTATATAGTTGAATGACCGGAGAATAATCCCCTTTTCCAATGAAGTTTTTCCCCGGGTAATCATCGAGGCAATATTCGGCCAGATGGTATTTCTTTGCAAATGCATCTGAAACCATGATATTCCAGTTAAATACATAGGTTTTGATCCCTCTGTCGGCCGCAAGTTTGAACAATCCATGCCAGAATTTCTGCCAATCTTTCAGTTCTGAGTCATTGTAAGGGCATGCATCGGGAAAACTTTTAGCCCTGATCATATAGGAGAAAGGATGCAGATTCCACAATGTTAAGGCATTGAAATGGTTTTCGGCCATCATGTCCAGAAATTTCTCCCAGTATTTTAAATCCCTGACGGTCGCTTCGTGAAGCTGAAGACTTTCGTCGGTCCGGTAGGAGTTCCAGGGTAAGTTGAATTTGATACCGCGGATCTTCAGTGCCGGATTTATTTTCTTTTCGCTGATGCTGGTAACCGACTTCCCCATCTGAAGCTGTTCCGCAACATCAAGGATTCCATACATGGCTCCTGTCTGGTCAGGAGAAATGATGGCAATTTTATTTTCGAGAAGTTTTTTGATGACAAAACCTTCGGGCTTGATGGAGGTGAATTCTTCGGCCAAATTGAATTTGTCAATTAGCACTTTTGAAGTCAGAACGAGGATGTCTGCCAGTTCGGGACTCTTTTCGTGGATCAGATTCATCTCCAGCTTCAGCTTTTCCATGCCAAAACTTTGTTGTGGACTTTCTGCCTGAAAGAATATTTTCACCTCCGGCAGTTTTGCTTCTCTCTTGCCATTGGCAATAAGCTTCGCTTGCATGGACAGGAGAAGTAGAAAAAGTCCCAAAATTCTGACGGTGGTCACTGTTATTTTTCCCATTGAATTAATGCGTCGTAATTTTTGGTTCAAGTTGATGAATCCTGGAAAGAATGGATTTCAGATCAGTAATTTTATCGGAAGGGTAGGGGTAACTGTACAGATACCAGTTTTCTGTGAACGAAACTTCTTTTCCCGGGTCGATTGTTTCCATTGGTCCGATTGGCTCGATTTCGCACATAATATCCCTGTAAAAGACACAAGCTGTGCTGGCAGCCATTTCACCGTAGATGCGACCCGGATAGACCGGATATTTTTTGATGAATAGCTGGTTGTCCCTGGTGATGTAGGCCAGCCACCCTTCGTTGCTGTCGGTTACGATTTTGGGCTGAACAGGAGGTGCCACGATCTCCATTATTCCTTCCCGCATCCGGATACTGCCTTCATTTTCAGGCGTGAAATTCATAATGTTACCTGGTCCGTACATGATGTATTTTTTGGGATACCGGCTTTGCGGGTTGACGGGCAGGAGTGAAATACCGCTTCCTTTCACGAATGTGCGGCTCCAGTGACAATAGTTTTTGGTTGAATTGCCTGTGTTTTTAATGATTTGCGTAAATTCAAGACGGCTTCCTGTTTTCGCCAGTTTAAATTTGCGGATCAGTTGCACTCCGGTGGCAGTATCTTTCTGACTGATCATTTCTGCCTCCCGCTCTCCGGTAATGCGGGTTTCCCATTTTCCGAAAAAGAGCGCGGGGTGAGGTGCGATGGTTTTTTCGGGACCTATATCAGACCTGCCACCCGATGGATGGATGTATTTTCCCGGTTCGTAAATTTTTCCATCTTGCGCATCCTCGACATACAAAACGTTTTTGCCATTGAGCTCATAGGCAAGAACCCTTCCTCCCAGATTGGGTTCAAGGACAACACGGACTGAATCGTTGGATAATTCAATGCAGTTCGGATAGTTTCTTTCCGTGACCGTGCGTGTTCCCCGAAACTGCGCCATCCCCTGAGAGGATAAAAACAATCCGATGCAGATCAAAAGGGTCAATCGCTTGCTCATGATTTTAAAGTTGGTTTAGTTTGTATTCGATAACAATGTTAAAAAGTGGTGTATCCGTGCTCAGATTTTTGACGACGTGTACCATGGGCTCGGCAAATTTAGCCGTATTGGGAACCTGGATGCCCCCCCCCGGCGTCCCGTTAGGTTTAAACCTTGGGTCGGTGAGTTGAACGAGGTTCAAACGCACAACCACCCTTTGCGCATGGCTGTGTAACTCGCGGGTATCTCCCGGTGCAAGCCTTTCTTCAAATATCCTGATTTGTTCATCTTCATAGATGATGGTATTTTTCACAGGTTCAAGCCATCTCTCGGGTTTGGACAGGGGCGGATGATTGCTTCTGAAGGCTACTTCAAAATAGGAACCGGAGGGTGATTGATAGGATTCATTGGCCTTGAAGGCGGCAATTTTTCCCCGTTTCAGTTGGAGGATGCCTCTGACACTTACTATTTTTGTATCATTCAGCGCGACAATGATTCTTGTTTCAAAACCCGGAGTTCCGGCTGCGGTGCATGCAGCATGATTGTGGAGGACCCTGACATAATCATTGTCAATGGAGATAGAATCCGAAAGTTTTTCCATTTCAGCAGGCTTTGCTTTTCCTTTAACAAATGCTTCAGAATTCCTGTTCTTTTGACTCATGGAAGCGAGAAAGGTAAAAAACTGCATTTTTCTGACAGAGTTGATACCCCAGTCGACAGGGATACTCTGGTAACCTTCCTTGAAAGTTGAATCTCCCGCAGCAAGCGTTTCTCCTCTTTTTCTAAAATCGAAATATCCCCAGGATACGCCGGCTGTCAATGCTGCCACCATATTGTTGACAGGCTTTTCAAAGTCATAATGATCATCCTCATTAAACAGGATGGGCATGGGATGATAGCCTGTCACTTTCCTCGTTTCGGCTGCCATTTGGGTGATTAGGGCAGGATTCTCCGCGCCATTTCCATGGAGAAGCAGAAAATCGGCAGACTTCACCACGTTGGGATGAGGAATGTGCCGCCCGCCATAACTTGTTGAAACATAATAGCTGTAGCCGGATTTTGGATCTTTCCTGTTTTTGGCCAATTCGATCAGCTCATGGATTCGATCGGGTTGGAGAATGGCATGATCGTAGGATTTTGAATTGCATTCGTTGTTGATTTCAAGGATCACATTCCGGTAGCCTTTTTGAAGCAACCAATCGACTGTTTTGGTCACTGCATTTTTTACCGCGGTTTCATCCTGAAGATGTTCGTCCTGTCCAAAATAAAACAGACCAAGAATCACCACCATCCGCTCCTGATCGGCTTTGTTCAGTATTCGCTCCAGTCGATCAAAATATTCCCTGATGGGTTGACCATCCTTCTGAAAACCCGGATTTATCCAGCCTTTGTTGCCATATCCAGTTGGACTTCCACCCTGAATATTGAGGGTAAATGCAAGTAAGCCATGTTTTCTCCAATCAGGAATGGCAGCAACAAATTCATCGGTGTTTCTGTTTGGATCCCATACACCTGTATCCGGATATTTCCATAGTTGGCGTGTTTCAGGATTCAAATCATCAAAGATCCCCTGAACCATTCTGGAATTGGGCAGTAGTCCTTCGAGGGAAACGCCGTTCAGGGTCTGCCCTTTTAAGGTAATTTCATGGTTAATGTAAAATTGTTCGCCTTTGATCTGAACCGTCGTTCTGGTTTGCGCCCCGGCAAAGGAAAAGCCTGCACAGAAACTAAGAATCATGCAGTAACGGACAAGCCGGAAAGTGGTCCCTGATTTGGTATTTGAATTTGCGACAGATCGGGTGGTGAAGTATGAATTTCCTTTTCTCATGGCTTAATCAATTCAATTGTTGTGAAGATAGGCAGGACCGGTATTCTGAATGCCTGCATAAGGATGAACCATTGCTTTTCCGCCAAACTGAAAACAACCAGGCTCTTTTTTGTTTTTGGTCACTGGGCGATGGTTTTGCATGATATCCAATTCGATTTTCGGGTCGTCGTCCTTGTCCGGTATATCAAGTATGGAATACGTCGTGGCAATATTTTTGGGGTATGGAATAGGATTGCCGGGCTGAAGATATCCTAAGCTATTCATTTCTAATGCGGTAGTGGTTTTGAAAAATCCTGAAGGGAAAGGCAAGGGCAATTCTGACTGAACTGCATTGTTGTCGAACGTCTCTTTACCAGTCAGATCGCTCAGAATTGATGTGGTTAAATTGGCAATCAGATTGTTGCAAAAGCGTACCATTTTTGGCTGAAAGTCGCCTTTGCCTCCGAGCTTGATCGTGCCGGACCCGGTGAATGAATTGTGGGCAATGACAATATTTTTCAGAGGGTCAACCTTGTAATTTTCGAGCCGGATGGCAAAATCGGCTCCTGTGCTGAAATAATTGTTGTAAACCATCAGGTTCTGACCTTCCTTGATCCGGATTCCTGCGCCATGGAGGAAGAAATTACCATACACCACATTGTCTCTTCCGTGGCGGAGCGTAAGGTGAGAGCCATTGTTGCCGTCAAAAGTATTGTAACGGAATATGTTTTCGCGTGCCTTGTTGGAGATGATTTCTCCATCACCGTTGCAACGGGTAAAATAGCAATATTCGACGATCGTCCGGCTGATAAATTTGGACTGGTAACTGTAACCGATCCGAAGGGCTTCCATCCCATAATCACCTCCGGAATTTTCGGGTGCAGTGTGGTTTTTGAACGAACAATAGCGGATGATGTGGTTTCCCGGATGAATCGAATCCACGGCTACCTGAAAAATGGAAGTACCCTCCTTGCCTGCTGGGGCAGGTGGTTTATTCTCGAAATTGCAATTTTCAACCGTGTTATAGGACCCTTTGGAGGTAAGGTGAAGGAAATAGTGGGAATGATAAGCCGAAATATTCATTTCCCTTACCAGGATTCGGTTTCCTGAAACTTCAACGACATCTCCATTGATAGAGCCATCCTTGAATTGAAAACCCGAAAAAATCACCCTG
>SESG01007710.1_pt1 | contig 19967 bp, 15 predicted proteins | sample 3171421 | NCBI WGS metagenome assembly SESG01 (sample SAMN10866946, study PRJNA518727) | freshwater metagenome | biome: subpolar coniferous forest; feature: holomictic lake; material: water; isolation source: holomictic Lake 227, 6 m and 8 m depth | place: Canada: near Kenora, Ontario | collected... | reverse complement strand
TCTGGTGACGCTGCTCACCGTACCGTTAGTCGCCGTAAAATTGCTGATACCTGCCTTTCCAACAACAGCTTCGTCAAAGGTTACGGTGAAGCTGATCACCTCCCTCGTCACACTTGCATCTGTTGTATCAGTTACCGTGCTGACACTTGGCGCTACAATATCTGTTCTCGTGCCATCAGCAAACTGGAAGTTCTCAACATTACGAACCAAGTCCTTGCCATCATGATCAGCACGCTTGTCTTCAATCGTGTATGTGGACGTTGTCGCATCATAGCTGATACTGTAGTCGGCATAGTTTCCCGTGAACACAGCCCTATCATTACCCTCACCACCATCGAGCGTATCATTTCCTGAACCACCATAAAGGGTATCTGAACCACCAAGCCCTGAAATGGTATCGTTGCCAGCATGGCCAAACAACGAATCGTCAAATTCTGCACCAGTAAGGATATCAACACTATTGGTGCCATGCTGCACATGACCTGTATAAGAAACCATCACGCGACTCTCGACATAAAGCTCCATTCCCAACGGAGTATCAACGGTATAGTGCGCATACTCAACGCCTTTAATAGTCAGAATGTTACTGCTCCAGAACCCTCTTCCAGAACCACTGAACTCTACACGGTCACCACTGTCACCACGAATATAAAGATCATTATTGCTATCTGTCACCTGATCAACGGCATCCGTGCTGGCGATAGAGAGATGATTCGTCACTCCGTCAGAAAGATCGATAATCTCAAAATTCCGCACATGGGCTGACAGTACATCCAGATCGACGGCAACCTGCCCACGGAAAACGAGGCGGTCAATACCACTGCCGCCATTGAGAAGAGCAACACCGGTAACATCTGCACCATACAGAAATGTCATCGTGTCATCACCGGCACCAAGATCAACATTGCCAACCAGTTTTCCTGTTTCGGTAACGGTTATCTTGTCAGAAACTACAGGCGAGCTGAACGAAGTCCCGCCATCATAATGAAGAGAGAGAATTGAATAGGCGATACCATTCAGCTCTCTCGTCGTGCCTGATACGGTTCCGCTTATGCTCAGGTTTATCGCGCCGCCAGCCGAAATTGCAGAGGTATAATTACGGCCATCAGCACTGACCGTTCCCGAAATCGCAAGAGGCAGCCCTTCATTGCCACCATTGATAGATCCATTTGAACGCAAACCGAGAGCCGTGTTATGCCCGGAGAATGCTGAGATCGTCCCCGACAAACTGCCGATTCCTATATGCTGCGCTCCTCTAAAACCATTGGCAACATCATAGGCCGTAACCGTAACCGTACCGGACAAGTCACCGCCAACAGTTATATCCCCGGACAGGGAGTCAATACCAAACGCACCACTTCTCGAAGCATCAACAATAATCGCTCCAGACAGTGCACCATTGATCAGTACTGATTGAGCCTTTATCCCTTCAGCAAAATCATCACCATAAACCGCAATGGTGCCTGACAACGCTCCAAGCGTCACCAATCCGTTTTCAGAGGCCATGCCACCAGCCTCGGTAGCCGTCACCGTAACGGTTCCAGCCATATCGCCTTTGATCAGAAGATCGTTCATGGCACCAATGGCAACACCATCATCCGGCGACTCCTTGGTAACAGTAACCGTAATTGCAGCCGTTTCAGTCACATCGCCCTCAATGGTGAGATTATTGGCGGCCATAACGCCAAATGCATACCCCTGTGCAGAGGTCAATGTCACATCTCCGGAAAAATCACCTCCAATGGTGAGATTGCCGGAAGCAACGGGAACAAATGGATTCTCTTCCAAAAAAGCGATCCCTGCGCCAATACCGATAACCGTTGTGTTGCCGGTGATCGTAATCGCACCGGAGTACCTGCCAAGATTAACTTCATCGGTGCTCGTGCAAATCCCATAAGCCACTCCATTCGATGAAGTGACCGTAACGCTACCTGCCATATCGCCGGTAATATCCAATGTGCCATTATGAGCATAGAGAGCAACAGAATGATCCTTTCCTGTTACCGTGATTTCAGCATCGCTGGTAACACTACCGATAAGAAGATTATGTTCAGCACCTAACCCATACGCTTCACCTGCATAGGAGATCGCTGTTACCAAGCCAGAGAGTTCCCCGTCAAGAGCAAGATCGCCAGCAGGAAGCAAAATTAACGACTGAACCCCTCCATTGACAGGGACTGGGCCGGCATAGAGCCCTGCGGCAAATATTTCACCCACTGCGCTAACCGTACCGGATAGAGCCCCGATGGTAATATTGCCCGCATTGGCACGGATACCCGATGCTGATCCATGATCACCTCTTGCCGTTGCTGTTATTGTGCCCGACAGATCGCCGGTTATCGTCACATCAGCTTTAATGGCATTGATACCAATGGCATCGGTGTCCGATTCTACCGTAATACTTCCACTAACATCTCCGTTAACATCAATATTGTTTTCACCAGTGAGAGCATACGCCCCATCAGGAGCAGATGCACTTACTTTGCCGGAAAGATTGCCATTGATAACAAGGTTATCGCCCGCCGCGATACCCATTGCCCGATACAACTGAGCAACATCACCACCGTCAGCAGAAACAGCAGTTACCGTACCAGCCATCCCGTCGAGGATCAAGTTACCGCTACCACGAAGCCCAAACAGTTCACCCTTTCCGGCGACACTTAACGCCAGACCCTCCGGGATGGATATATGGACATCGTCGTCAACCAGTAAAACCTGAGCAGATGATAAGGCATTTTCGAGCTTGACCTCAACCGCATACCCATTCATGTCAAACGAAACCGATCTGGTAATTGCTGGCAACAAATTTTCCGGGTCAACAACTATGGCACTAAAGATATCCCAAAACTTAATGAGATTATTTGTATCGTTTTCATTGATATATGCAAGAGCAGAACGAAGCGACCCTTCCCCACTATCCCCAGAAGTCCATACTGCAGGCATTTCAGGCTTGGTCCAAAAACCATTGAAACGTACAGAATTCGTCAGAACAAGCTCTAATGACCCACCCTTTCCATCCAGCACAGAGTAACGCAAATCGACCCAACCGGATCCATCAAATTGGAATTGCAAATCTCCACCAGCAATTTGCAAAACATCACCGTCTGGATCCCAAAAGCCCGGCAACAATTGTTCTGAAGGAATCGTAATGGTTTCACCAAATTCAATCTTCGGATGTGACTGTATATAATTCAATAACCATTCGTTAAAAAGAGACGCAGTAAAAAAAGACTCTCCCACTGGCGCCCGATTGATATGAATGCTCAGATCAGCAATCGAGGTTGATTGAATATTCGTCTCCAGGTTGCACAAATTTACCCATTCGTTTTCGATAGCAGTGACATCTTCGCCTCCAGCAAGAGCATCCGAGATTTGTTTGTTTCGGGTAAAAATTTTTGTTGCCCAGTCGGGAATGGTACCATGAGGATCAATTGCGAGGATGGTGTAGAGATCATCACGATTGGCAAGATCCAAACTCTTGTTGTGTGCAGCGGCATCAATAATGGCCAAGGTGAGATTCATGCCGGTATCATCATCAGAAAGTGCCGCCAGAATGGCAACCTGGACGGCAACCTTCTCAACGGCGAGCGCCACAGCATCATGCGGATCAGACTGTAACGCCCTATAGGCGCCATAATGTTGCAAGGTCACCCCAGCAGGAATTCCCAAAACACTCTTGACCGCAATCGATGCGATGTTGGGCGACAGCCCAAGGTCAACGGCATTTTTCAACAAGGTTGTCAGTGGACTGATTTCACTGCTCCCCGAAGGAGTATCAAGACTCATAAGTGTTACCAATGAGTCGCCACTCCAGGGGGCATATATGGATTTTGAAGCGCTAACCACAGACTCGTCAAACAGTCTTCGATCAGTATAGTTGGTAACAACATGGACAAGATGTCCTTCATCCAAATCAGAAAGCAGATAGGTACTGTTGACAGCCTCGGAAATATCAGCCCATGAAGCTCCATTATCACTTGAAAGCTGCCACTGATAATGGATGGTATCTGTAAAAATGCCGTCCGGATCACTCACCGTTGCGGTCAGAGTATAGCCTGTTGAATTGATCCCGTTTATAAAAACGATGCCAGATTTATCAATGGTTGGTATAAACGGAATTTTCGATAGTCCATCTGGAGTGAGTTCAAATAAACCATCACTGAATTTGAGATGTTCAACATTTGTCAGAGTATCTGTGCCCTCCGATGCGGTATCTGTATTGTGGTCAGTGATCTCATAATCTTTATCGGTAGAGATGTATACTACACTGTAACCAGTACTCAAACCAGCATACACTGCGGTATCTGAATCTCCATCACCACCATTGATGGTATCATTACCTCCACCACCCATTATAACGTCGTTGCCAATGCTTCCAAAAACATCATCATCACCAGGCCCGGCAACCACAATATCATCCCCACCACCAGCAGAAAGAGTATCGTCTCCACCTTTCAGATCAAAATACTCATCGGTCATCGATCCCGACAAAAATCCCGCCTGCTCTGTACCCCCACCAGGTTGCATGACAACACCAGAACCTGGCAGCGTTCCAGCAGAAAAGTTGGATACAATAATTCCGCTGTCCACAATATGATCACGAGCATCAGCGATACCGATCTTGATGTGGTTAGGTGCACCACCAGAGACAATTGGCACAACCATTTTCAATACATGGCTGACAGCATCGTATTCAATTGGCAGAGGGCTTAAACCTGTCAGCGGAACAACGGTATTGTCCTGAAAATATCCATCACTAACAAAGGTGCTCGAAGTGCTCAATGGGCGCATTGCATCATGACCGAACAGTGCATAGTTGACACCATCAACGGTGACGACCACAGAATCTGTAAATTGATCGCCCCATTCAAAAAACTCATCTGAACCAAATACAAGATCAAAACTTACGGAGGTAGCTGTGGTGTCCGATACCGTAAAATCAAAAGAAAGGGTTGTGGCATCGTAGGACTGACTGTGAGAGGCCGTGTATACAACAGCGTCAATGTCCGGATCACCATTATAGAAATCACCAGATATCGCGCTGTTATCCAGACCAAACTTGGGAGCCGTGTTCGTGATTGCGGGTGTTGTGCCTGACGTAAGCAATAATCCGGGGCCAATGCCAAGCGCCGTAAGTGAGCCATCATAAAAATTAATGGTATCAGTACCCGATTGCGACAATGCAATGGATCCAGGGACAACCTCTACCCCTGATTCCGGGGCTAAAAGCGATGTTAGAAGTGCGGTTTGGTCGCCACCTGTGTACAAAGTAAAAGGATTTATCATATCGCATGTCGCTGTTTGAGTTATTTAGGGCTCCAAAATATTGGTTCACGCTTTAGCACTCTGTCCGAAGAAAATTATGACAATTTGTTCGATACTATCCCGGTGTGCATCAAGCACCTGAGACACACTATTGGGAACAAATTGTGAGATCAGGAGCTCATTGTCATAGAATCGGTTAAAGTCATAATCGCAGGCAAACAGCCGCCTGAAAAATCATATATATTTTTTGTACTTATTCGTATTTTTATATATATTTTGGTTATACTGGGGTTGGTGGGCTTGGAAAAGTATTTTGACGAAAAACTACAAATCATTCAGGCAATTTTCTTGATTGTGCAAGGTTGGCACAGATCCAAAAAAAGAGTCCTCTGCCCGGCGGATAAGGTCGGAGAGTGTCAGTTGTAACGCGTGGGCAATTTTTGAACAATTGAAAATGGTGATATTTTTTTCACCTCTTTCTACCACTCCGATGTAGGTTCTGTGCAAGCCCGATTTTTCGGCTAACACTTCTTGCGAGTAGCCTTTTCTGCACCGTTCAGCCCGAATATTACTACCAAGAGCAGCCAACAGACAAGTATCGATACCTTGATTTTTTGGTATCACGTTAAAATCCGTATAACCATTACCAGGGAAAAAAGTTTCCTATTGCCCAAAGGCTATTCTCACTGAAAGACTACCATTTTTTTCCGACATATAACACAGTCTATAGAATTCATTGCGTTTTTTTTCTTGGATCAGGTTTGAGCCCTGGGCTTTGATTAAAACACCCGATGCTTCGGCCTGTATAGATGAACCGGGGAAAATAAAAACCAGTACGACCACTTTCGCTGCAGGGCGAAGTGACCATACTGGTTTCAGGATTTTATAGCGGGGAACTCTCTTGTTCAGGAACGGTTGCCATCCGTGACAGCAGGACGTGCGGCTTCATCTTTCTTCAGAATACCATCTTCAACCATTTTGTTGATCGCCTGCGAAAGTTGCTCGTGGGTACGAAGCAGCGCTGGCAGTGACAGGGCCAGTGCGCCAACCTGCCGGATATTGGCTTTGTCATTTTCGATTTGTGTGATATTGACGAGATCAAGACGGATAATCCCGTCAATCAGCGTAATGTTGGCAATCCCGTCAGTATAGATAGTCTGCATCTTTTTTCTCCCTTGGAAATGATTGGTATTTTGATTCATGTAGCATAACGAGTTCGCAATATATTAACTGCAAGTGTTTTATTTTACAGAATAATTCTTCGGGCAGGCTGGCGATCCCACTCGCCACAACCAGATAATCACCCCTCTATGGGCGAAGGTGACAGAAAACGAAGCAGAATAAACGCTATGGCGATTTTCATAGCCGCACCGGCAAGGGCATATCGGCCCATCTCCATAGCGTTACAACAGGAGTAGTGTTCATGATGGCAGCAATCTTTTTTTCCATACCTGACCTCCGCATCTTCTCATACGGTACCACCATCGCCGCAGGAGTGCTTCTCTGGTTCATCGAGGGCCTCAACCCCTGTTTCACCAAAGAGAAGCGCCGGGGACTCCATGCAACGCCCAACCTCTCCGTGGCCGCTCTCAACCTGCTGATTCTGCTTCCTTCGGGCGTACTCATGGCATTCATGCTCGGTTGGTCAAAAAACGCCTGGGCGGGAATCGGGATGCTGGCCCTTCCCCCTGTTGCCGAAACCATCGTGATCATCCTGCTCATCGACCTTTGGATGTACCTCTGGCATCGTCTCAACCATGAAACGGCATTCCTCTGGCGCTTCCACTCCGTACACCACAGCGACGTCACCCTCGATGTCACCACGAGCTGGCGCTTCCATTTTCTGGAGATCCTGCTTTCGGAACTGCTGCGGCTTCCCCTCTTCATGCTGATGGGGGCCGGTGTCGAACACCTGCTGCTTTACTCGCTCCTGATGACACCGGTCATCGAGTTCCACCACAGTAACATCTCCATTTCGCCCGCTCTGGATCGTCTGGCCCGGCTCATCATCCCCTCCCCCATGATGCACCGCCTGCACCACTCAAGGCTCAGGAGCGAACACGACACCAATTATGGCAGCATGCTCTCCATCTGGGACCGTCTTTTCGGCACCTTCCTGATGCGCGACAATCTCGACGACCTCCGTCTCGGTCTCGACCATGAAAGCGACTCCGACAAGCAACAACTCTTCGCCCTGCTCAAGAGGCCCTTCCAGGCGTAGCCCGCGCTACCGGTGCCGTTCGACCATCACGGCCCAGAGTGGATCGTATCCGTGGATATCGTTCGTCATACCTGACGCATCGACAACCGGCTTGCCCTCGTTATACCAGCGAAAGATGCCGCCGCGCAGGTTACGGCAACTCTTCGCACCCGCTTTCCTGCACACACTCTCCACCCGCTCAAGCAGTGCCGAGCTGCGTTGACCAATCGAACAGTAAAAGACAAGGTCACGCCCCGTCACAAGGGCGGCGTAGCGAGCCGCGAAGTCATCCGGGCCGGCATTTGGATCGAGACGCACAGCCGTTGCGATACGGCTCTTCTCGAACTCGTCGGCAGTGCGAATGTCGAACAGCAACGGCGGTTCCGCTTCGGCAAGCAGTGCTGCCAGTTCGTCAGTCTCCAGGTTTTCCACCCGGTGCGTACGCTCGATCATCATGATTGCGGCATCGAGCAGCCAGCCGGAACCGATCATCGCTTACTATTCTTTTGCAAGTGAGGAAAGATAGCGGTGAACATAGAGTTTGTCGACTCTTGAGAGTTCACTCAGTTGGGCAAAGGAGATCATCGAAATCCCATATAGCTGGCGAATCCGTTCGATCATCGACATCCATACATGCGCTGTCATCTCGGCATCTGCCTGCGCACGGTGAAAGATTCCGCTCTGCAGGATGCCTGTATATACTGTCTGCCAACGTTTGCTGCATGAAAGAGTTCCCAATTATCATTACACCAGCTCCGGCTGACGTCAAAAGCCATGAACGATCATCACGGACAAGTTACTTCGAATCATTATCAACAGCATCAACCTTGAATTCATTGCCGTACGGTCACTGTCATGTCTCATATCTCATTAATAGAGGTATGGAATAACCCGCCGCGTTTGTGCCGCATAGGCTTCATATTCGGGAAAAGACTCCTTCAAGACTTGTTCTTCATAATGCATACGCACAAACTGCATCACCGTCTGCGCAATAAAAAGAAGTATCGCCTGCCATGAAAGAAAATTGATTACCGTTCCCAAAATCCCGACCATTTCGATCAAATATAACGGATGACGCACAATGGCATAAGGACCACGCATCACGAGCTTTCGTCCTTCTGCCAGAATCGAAAAAGAGCGCCCAAGCCAGAACAATATCCACACGGCAAGTATGTTGCTCACCATAATAAGAAAACAAGATAAAATGCGCGCCCATAAAGGCAAATCTTCGCATGGCCCTATTAATATTAAAGGCCACATCATATAGGCTCCCAGAATTGAAGCTATTGCAGGAAAAATGCCAGCAAATTTACTGACTGTACGCAAACGCACGGCGTACAGCACTGCAATGGTCAACGAAAATAGACCCATTGAAAAACCAGAGAGCGCATTACTTATAAAGTAAATTTGTGGAAGGACAGGATCAAAAGCTTTCAGGTATTTTATGCCATATTGCAGACAAACCCCTGCTGAAAAGGCGAAATAACCCCCTGCCAGACATCGGATTATAAAATCACGCCAGAACGCACATTTTTTTTCACTCTTATTAATATTCAAAAAAGACATCAAACAGGCCTCCCCTCTATATTTTTGAAACAAACCAAGACTCCCTGTGACCGTACCGAATAAGCAGCCTACAAGCCCCATAGGAGTGCAGCCACCACAATAGCGGGACCAAATGGCCATTCGGTCTGGATGCCAAGGCCTTTGAAACGACGCCACACCAAATACCAGACCACGGTAAGCACACTGGCCCACAACACCACGTAAAGCACGCCAACAAGGCCCCACCAGGTGGAAAGTGCAGCCAGAAGTTTGAGATCACCACCACCGATGCCACTTTCGCCTTTGATGCGCTGGAACACCCAGGCAAGCCCACCCAGCAAGCCCAGTACCACGACGGCAGATGCTGCACTAACGAGCAGGCTCTGCGAGGTAAACCCGGCACAACTGCTGGCCAGGCCTGCTCCACCCAGAGGCAAAACAATCCAGTCTGGCAACATGGTTGTATCCCAGTCAATGAGGGCGAGCAACACCAGAGTGCTGGCCAAACTGGACCAGAGGAGCGCAGCCCGAAATGGCGGATGGCTGGCGGTATCGGCCGCATAGGCCCACAAGCTGGCGTTGATTATCGGCACCCATAGACATCGGGCCAGCGGAATGGGCTGCTCCAGGCCGCCACCAGGGCCCTGCCATGCGTGCAGGGGAGCTTTGGAGCGCTGCAAAACCTTTCGCGGAATGATGCGGGCCAAGGGCACCAGCCACAGGCCCACCCCCGCACCGGCCAACCACCATGGCCATTGTACCCACAGAAAACGCAACATGGAGCAGAGACTCATGGCGAGGAATTTTTGGAGAATAGTTGAATCAACTGAATGATTGCTGGCCCCAGCAGCACCATCATGAGTGCCGGGAAAATAAACAAGATGAGCGGCACCGTCATTTTAACGGGGATTTTGGAGGCAAGCTCTTCGGCTCGTTGGGAACGGCGTGAGCGCATCATGTCTGACTGCACGCGCAATGCTTCGGCCAGGCTGGTGCCAAATTTGTCGGCCTGTATGAGCACGGATACGAGGTCTTCCAGGTCTTCAAGACGTGAGCGCAGTGCCAGGTTTCGCAAGGCTTCGATGCGGTTGGCGCCAGCGCGCATTTCGAGGGCCGAGAGGTAAAATTCTTGCGCCAGGTCGGGGTTGTTGCGGGCCATTTCGCGCGATATGCGGTCAATGGCGGAGTCGATGCCCATACCCGATTCGGTGCAGATGACCATGAGGTCAATCATGTCGGGCAGACTGGTGCGCATGCGTTCTATACGTTTATTGGTGATGAAGCGCAGCAACATTTCCGGCAGGTAGTAGCCTGCTGCGGCTGTGATCAGCACCAGGATCATGACACGAGTGAAGGGAATGTTGGACAGAATGAAATGCATAAACAAAGCCAGCACCACCGGAAGCACCAATGATAGCAGGGTTTTTACGGCAAAATAATATTGAGGTGCGTTTTTGTTACGAATGCCGGCTTGCAAAAACTTGATATTAACGCTTGAGCTTTGCCACCCTTCTTCCGGGAGCGAAAGTTTAGAGAGAATGTTGATGACCGTGGCTACTTTGTGGGGGTTTGCCGTCTTGGACAAGGAGGGGTCGGCTTGGGCCCTGCCTTGGCGAACGATTTGGGTGATACGTTTTTTGAGGGCGTTGTCGACCACCCAATTGTACAACGCGAGCACAATCGAGGCGACAGCGGCCCCCGAGAGTACGATGGCCAGGATTTTCAGGTTAGTTTGCAGGTTGGACATGGCGAGGGTTAAACCTTGATCTGGATGATGCTGTTGAGCAGAAAGAAGCCAACAGCCATGAGCCCGCCACCAAAGAGGAGGAGTGTATGGCCCTGGGGAGTAGTCCAGAGCACCGACATGTAGCCGGGGTTCATGAGCGTGAGCATACCGGCGAGAAAAAATGGCATACTGCCCAGTACCCATGCTGATGCGCGTCCTTCGGATGAGAGCGTGCGAATTTTGCCGCGCAGTTTAACCCGTTCGCGCAAGGTTTTGGACAACCCATCGAGTAGTTCGGTGAGGTTGCCGCCAGTTTCATGCTGGATCTTGAGCGAGATGACAAAAAAATTAAGGTCGTAGCTTTGAACACGATCGGCGAGCTGGCCAATGGCGTCTTTGAATGAGATGCCGAAAGAGATTTCGTCGAAGACTGTCTTGAATTCGTGACCTATGGGGTCGGGGAACTCCTTGCCAACCATGCCGATGGCTGAGGTAAGGCTATGGCCGGCGTGCATTGCGCGTGAGATGTAGTCGAGCGTTTCCGGAAGTTTGTCTCCAAAGGCCTGACGGCGATGGTTGGCTCGACGAGATAACCACAGAATCGGCGTACTGGCGATGGCGACGGCCAGCACGAGCAGGAGCAAGGGGTTTGTTTGGCGCAGAAGACAGAACACCACAACCACCGTAAACAAGGAGAGCATGATGCCCATTAAGCGCCAGGCAGTGAGCGGGCTGTGGGCGCGTTTGACCAGGTTTTCGAGTTGCTCAAATATTCCGGAACGTGAGCGTAGCCAGGTTTCGAGTGTACTCTCCTGCAACACGGTTTGCATGCTGTTTTGGGTTTGCCCACCACAGTTAACGGCGTTGTAGATAGCCTGCAAACGCTTTTTTTTTGCTTTGTTGCGGGGGTCAAAAAAGTGGCCCCACACACCAAAAAACAGTAGCATGATCAGCATGACTGCCACAAAAGCCAAAAAAGAGATCAAAAATGTACTCATGACGTGCACAGGTTAGTCGTTTGGGCCGGGGTCGAACATGCCCTCACTGAGGCTGATGCCATAGGTGAGCATTTTTTCATACACTTTTGGACGCACTCCCGTAGCTCTGAAAATTCCTTGCACCGTTCCGTCCGGGTTCGTGCCAGTGCGCTTGTAGCCAAAGATTTCCTGGGTAGTAATGATTTCGCCTTCCATACCGACGATTTCTTCGATGCTAACGATCTTGCGGCTACCGTCATTTATTCGTGTTTCCTGGACGATAAAGTGAATCGACGAGGAAATGAGCTCACGCAGGGCTTTGCCGGGTATAGTGAGGCCACCCATGCCCACCAGGTTTTCGAGCCGGCCCAGCGCATGCCGCGGGCTGTTGGCGTGAATGGTGGTGAGCGAGCCCTCGTGGCCAGTGTTCATGGCTTGTAGCATGTCGATCACTTCGGAGCTACGGACCTCGCCCAGCACGATGCGGTCTGGTCGCATCCGCAAGCAGTTTTTCACAAGTGCGCGCATGGTGATTTCGCCTTTACCTTCAATATTGGGCGTGCGCGTCTCCAGACGAATGACGTGATTTTGCTGAAGCTGAAGTTCAGCAGTGTCTTCGATAGTGACAATGCGTTCGTTATGTGGAATAAAGCTCGATAGAATGTTGAGCAGCGTAGTTTTACCAGAACCAGTGCCTCCGGAAATGATGATGTTGCTCTTGACTTTAACCAGCGCTGACAACAGTTCAGCCATGGCAAGTGAAAGTGTGTTTTTATTAATGAGGTCGCGCATTTGCAAGGGCACAACCGCAAAGCGCCGAATGGTCAGGACTGGACCATCGATAGCCAATGGCGGAATGATGGCGTTGACGCGCGATCCATCGGGCAGGCGGGCATCGGCCATAGGGCTGGATTCATCGATGCGTCGCCCCACACGAGAAACAATTTTGTCGATAATTTTCATGAGGTGTGCGTCATCGTTAAAGCGGATATCGGTGAGCTGAATGCGTCCGCTTTTTTCGACATAGACCTTTTGATAGCCATTGACCATGATTTCAGAAATGGTGGGATCTGCCAACAAGGGCTCCAAAGGGCCCAGACCCATGATTTCATTTTTGAGGTCGGCCACAAATTTGGCGCGCTCTTGATCATTAAAGCGGATGTCGTCTTCTTCGATGAGCGCGACAAGCAAGACCCCAAGTTCGTTGCGCAACTGCTCGGGGGTCATGCTTTCGATAGAGTTGAGGTCGATGCGGGTAAGCAGCTTTTGATGCAACTTCATTTTGGTCGCGTAATAGTCAACCCCAGGGGATGTGTTGGTTTTTATCGCCTGTGCTTGTGCAGGCGAAGTTCGATCCTCAACGACCTGGGGTTGTGGCTCTGCCGATGCAGGAGAAGCTACAACCCGTTTGGTGGAAAGGTTCCAGCGAACTATTTGATCTTTAAGCGTTGCCATAGCGATGGTTTCCGATGACTGCGACCAGTAAAGTGCGCGGCCCAGTCGACAATGGTTTTGGAAAGTTTTGATTTGGGTGCCACTTGCAATAAGGGCCGACCAATCAAGAGTGATTCTTGAGCTGCTTCGGCGTCAGAGGGGAAGCGATAGTTAATTGGCCTGCCGATGACTTTTTCCATTTCGGTAATAGAGATGGGAACACTTGTGTCAGCGCGGTTAAGGATAATTTCGATGCGCAACATGGGTTTTTCAAATTCTGTCCAAAGCTTGAGCAGTTGACCCGCCCGGCGCAACGAGGGCAGCGATGGGGTGGATACGATGCAGAATTCGTCAAGATGATCAAGAGCCAGGATGACGACCTGGTCAAAAGATGAACCAAAATCAACAAGAATGTAGTCGTAAAAGTTTGCGGCAATGTGAATGAGTCCGCTCACGCGCTCGGGTTCAATATGAACAATTTTTTCGAACGTAATGGGTGAGGGGATGAGATCGAGCGTAGGGCTGAGATGCTGTACCATACTGTCGAGTAGCGATTTATCGAGCCGGTCGGATTGACCGGAGATGTCAGCCAAATCTTGAAGATGGTTATCTCCGGTGAGGTACATGTCAAGGTCGCCAAAGGGTAAAGAGATATCGACCGCCAAAACGCGGGTACCGGGCTCTTGAGAGAGCGCAAAGGCCAAGTTGGCTGCCAGGAAAGAGCTGCCATCCCCCCCTTTGGAAGAGACAAATCCAAAAACACGCCCCCGGCTGATGATCGTACCTTTGGCATGAAGATGAGCGCGTTTGATAACTTGTTGCAAGGTTTCGGAGGCGCTGTCGACAATGACTTCACGCACACCAGCGCGCATAAGAGATAACAAAAGTTCTGACTCTGTTTGTGGGTGCAGAGCCACGATGGCGACATGCGGCAGAGCGAGGCAGAGTTTCTCTACCTCTTGAATGTAATGGGGCAAAGCGGGTTCAAAGCCCACTAAAAATACAAGGTCAGATTTTTGGGCTGTGAGTTGGCGCACCATGCCCCCTAACTCGCCAACCAGTCGGACTACCTGGTGTTGACCCAGTTCAAGTTGTGTATCAGGAACCTCCCAGGGTTGGGGAGAGTACGTAACAATGTTCATGTGTTTTTATTGTACCAGTATGGGTGGACTGTAGGCACCGTATGGCACCCCGTTGCCAGTGCCCGGATTGGTGGTGCCGACGGACACATTTTTTATGAAATTACCATAAACAAGCTTACCGCCTTGATTGTACCCACTGATATGAAAACCGGCAATCGCAACGATAGGTTGCAAGCCAGTTGCAGCATTGTCAACCACGAATATCGCTTTATCTGTACCGACGGGGACTTCGGAGTACAAGGTGGCTTTGGCACCTGGTTGGATATAAATGTTCATGCCGATGGATAATTCGGTGGAGTTGCCATTTGCGATGAGACCCCTTATGGTTGTGACGTCATTGGCTGGATTCAAAAAGGAGGTCCAAGTTCCTGTCAACTGGCTACTACCATTGTTGTTGTAGGTGCTGCCAATACTGATGGTAGGGGCTACGCCATTTTGCAGAACAGGAGTGCGTGTTGTTGAGTTCCAATAACTGTCCAAAAAATTTTTGCTGACAACCAAGGGGAACAAGCCTGTACCGGCCGCGGCTGCGGGTAGCACGGCAATAGCACTGGCATGAACGTTGCTTCCGGAAATACCCAGAAAGGGTGCGAATAAAAACTGTAAAGACATTGCGGTCGTGGCGCGGATGGCGGCGACATCTCCTGCGCCAGGCGTGCCGGGGTGATACAAACCGAGCGCTGGATTATTGAGGTTCCAGTAACCCGTTTCAATGGTCGCAGACTGAATCCGAACGGCATTGGCGAAGTTGCATTGTGCTACAAATCGCGCAGTGGTCGTGGCCGCTGACCAATTGTAAGGCTGGTCTGACGCAACAGTAGATGGATCGCAGAGTGAACGAACACCAGCCAAAGCAGCAGCGTCGGCCGCGTTTTGAAGTTCAACTTTGGTCAGGTTGAGGCGGGCCAGGTCAACCGCCAAAGCGGCAAAGCCCAGCAAGACTGGCAAGAACAGGGCAAACAAAATGGCGACACCGCCACGCTGGCCGTGCAGCAGTTTGATAATGTGGCGTGAGGGGGCCATAGTTATTCGAGCTTCATGCTGGTTTGGGCCGAGATGAATAAGTTCGAAAAAACGTAAAATCCGGTGTAATTGAAGTTAGCCGAGACGGTGAGGATGTTGTTCTGAATAACGGTCGTGACATTGGGGGTCAAGCCTCCCCCCAAAGAGATGAGGTTGTTTTGACAGACCTGCAAGGTAGCAGTTCTGGCGCTGCTCGCGATGATGGCGTCGGTCCGGTTTGCAACGAACTTGACTCCGGCACGCGCCCCCTCCCGGGTTGCTATGGCTAACACGGTTTTATCGTACAGGGCTAAAGAGACATTAATCACCCCAAAGAGGAGAAGCAGAAACACAGGCAGAATGAGCGCAAATTCGACCAACAAACTGCCCTTTTGTGATTGAACGTGCTTCGTTATCGGGGTCGGAAGCATGGCAACATCTGAGCGCATAGTGATCATTTTACCTGTGAACCTTGAAGCTTTCCGTCGATGAAAAGCTCTTTATCAGTAGGCGGAACAACCCTGTCGGTGGGGAGTTCCGGCACCGTGGTGCCAGCTTTCACCAGGGTAGGGCGAACAACAATCAAAAGTTCAGTTTTTTCAGATGCTTTATCGGTACGACGGAAAAGTGCACCAAGAATGGGGATTTGACTCAGCAAGGGCACGCCTCGTATGGTTTCTTCGAGATTGTTTTGCAGAAGGCCACCAATAACAAGGTTTTCACCCTCTTTCATCTGGACAGTGGTGCACGCGATGTTGAGTTTAAAAGAGGGTAGACTGGTTGTGGTTCCAGCAGTGACAGCTTCTTTGAGCGGCGCAGAGACCTCGGGAGTAACCCTGAGCGAAATACGCCCGGAATCCAGTACAGTAGGAAAAAATCGAAACCCAACGCCATAGAAGCGTTCGACGTAGTCGACTGAACCGTTGGAGCCGATAGTGGGTGTATAAATTTTGCCGCCAACCAGGAAGTACCCTTCCTGACCACTCATGGTTACAATGGTGGGTTCGGCCAGCAATTTAATGAAACCCTTTTTGCTCTCGGCTTCCACCTTGAGCTGGTTGCCATTCTTAAACAAGAGGTTGAGTGTGCTGTTGCTGACAAACCCCGACATGAGGCTGCCCTGGATATTGCCCGAGCCTTGTGTCCAGCCGAGGCCCAACGTTTCGATGTAAGACCTGGAAACTTCAGCAATGCGGATTTCGAGGCGGACTTGCTGCGGATCGCGCACTTTGAGGAGGTTAACCACGCCAGGTATGCCACCCGATCCAGCAGAGCCAGAGTTAGAAACGGAACCGGAGCCAGAGAGACTCTCAATCTTGGTCATGCCAGAAACACTGGGCAATGCCGGATAGACAGGCCAGCTATTGATCAAGGTGTATTCGGGGTTGTTCTCCGAAGCCTTGCCGCCAAAAGAGGCACTTACGATGCGCCAGGCTATTTCTGCTGCCAGAGCGTTAGAGACTGAGCCCGATAGTACGACAGTTGGTCCCAGGGAGTATATCTCAATGTCTCGCTCGTTCGGCAGGGCGGCTGTCAGCAATACTTTTATGGGGTTGGTATTGCGGTTGACATTCAGGGATGCGGACGCGAAGTTACCATTCTGGTACCAGAGAATAAGATTGGTTGTGCCTGGTTTTTTACCCACCAGATAGATCTCGGAGGGGTTAATCATAATAAAGTCTGCCACAGCAGGATTGCCCACAGCAACACGGCTAACAGGTCGTTCGAGCCGGTAGACCCTGGACTCGCCCTCAGGCACAAGGTAGGTCGAGGGAGAGGCCATTGCAGCAACGGATACGGTGCTGACAAGAAACACCACAAGAGCAATCATCCTGCAGGCCAAAGGCATCAGGCATGTAAAATTCATCAGCATGTTGGTTAGGGTGTGGTAACAGATTGGCGACTGCTGCCACGTATTTCTTCAGGTAAACTGCTTTGATGCGAAGGTGCCGCCTCATTGTGGGGAACCGGTGCCAGTTGTGCAGTCGGCGAAGAGGCGGTGGCACGAGCGGACTGTGGATTCACAATATCGAGAAGACGTACACCTGCGGAGTTTATGACGCCGGTATCGAGTTCGTTGCGCAAAACAAGAGAAAGTACCCCGATGTTGCGGGCCAGGTCGAGCTTTTCGGATTCGAGTGGCGTCAGCTCGAGGGTTACGGCATTGACCACTTTTGGTTTATCGGGGTCTGCAGTGGTTTCCTGGGCCACGGCCAATACTTTAAGGCGCGAGAGCACTGTTCGCGAAAAAGGCTGCTGGTCGGCGTCTTTGCCGCTAACCAAAACATCCACATAGCTGCCTGGCAAGGCAAATCCGGCAACTGCAATCACCTCGTTTACACGAACTGTAATGGCGCGCTTACCCTCCGGGATAATCGAGGATAAGCCGCCAATCGCATATTTTGAAGCCAATTTGCCAAGGAAAACTGGCTCACCCGGGATCATGGACACGCGGGCGATTCGCCCCACCACGCTGGTTGTGAGAGTGAATGCATCGTTCGGAACGGCCGAACTGGGCCAATCGATGCTTCTGATTTGATCAGCCGTAATAGCTTTGCCAGCTTCGATGGGCCGCGCAACGATTACGACCTTGTACACTGAAGTTGGGGTAACGCTCATCCAGCGGGCAGCGATAAAAGCTGCCATCGCCCCCAAAGTGAGTGCGATGGCGAGAGCAAAGACCGATAGTTTCACTGCTTAGGCTGTAAAAGAGTTTTTACGGAGTTCCACCACCCTTACTTAGAGGGCACCTGCAATAGTGTTAAAAATAGTCGTCAAATTCGTTCCAATAAGAGTAATAGCTCCAATCGCAACAACTGCAACCAAAGCAGCAATCAAGGCGTACTCGATCATGGTTACGCCTTTTTGTGATTTAACGGAGAAAAACTTGTTAAGCATAGCGTTATACTCCCTATGAATTATTAGTTAATCGTTACCCCGACGAAAACATGGCCCTGTGAGTGTGCCCTATTTATATCCACTTATTGGTCGGAGGAACCTGTGAAGCTCATATAAACAAATCAAGTGTGAATATGGGTTATAATATATATGATCAAAAGGGTAAAGTCAATAAACAGACCTGCTATATTTTCATCGCCACCGCAGGAAGCCCTGCCCCAACGCAAGCAATTTACAATAAAAAAAGCACTCAGCCCCTGTGACAAAATGTTGCTTTGCAATGAGTAAACTCAAAAATCTCCATTCAAGACAACACAACACAACAGGTGGAGAGTTCTATACATTAAGGTATAAAAGGATCGTACATAAAACTGAGAAAAGGTGTTGCAGGGTGCCCTCAAAGAGAGTTATACTAACATGAGAGCATACAGATATCACAGAAATCTTTCATCCTGCTGTTGAGGATGCCAAGCTTGGCCACCACGTCATTGAGGGTAATCATGAATGGTATCAAGGCAACAGTCGAAAAGCACTCCTGGCCGAACGCCATCGCCGAACATGGATTTCACAACGTCTATACTGGTCAGCTTCTCCTGGAAGAGGAGAAAAACGCCATCATCGGCACAACTCTCTGGACAGACTTTTTTGGCGGCAACCCCATCACCACCCCCCACTCCAGGGAATCGCCCCTGGTTACCGAAACGACCTCCTGAATGCGGCATACGTATCAGACCTTGAAAAAGAGGTGCTCTCCCATAAAATAGACTACTGGATCTGTGGTCACTGCCATACCGCCATGGAGTATTCAATCGGCGAGACCAGGGTGATCTGCAACCCCAAAGGATATCCTCACGAATACGGCAACGGTTTCGATCCGCTCAAAACTCTTAACGTTCAGTGATTTAGCATTTGGAGAATGTAGCAGTTATCGCCCCTTTTATAAGATGAGCCACCCCTCCTTGAAATCCATGATAAGTGTGAATACTGGCTCGTTTATACCAACTTATAACTGGTTATAACAATTTTACTCTATAAACAGGTATAATCAGACGACACTCCGAACCGGCGACCTCCTTATGTAATCGGCTGCCTTCTGAACTCTCGATCCTGCCTCATGTAATTGGTTTGATTGAAGACAGTAAGAGTTGCAGGGGTACTTCGTTCAGAACCGTAACTGAATAGAATGAATACCATCCCTTGTCTCACTTGTTGGATACTGACATCAAGCTTTACCGATATTTCTGAACTTGTTGCAAAATTGGCAACAACTGCTTGAAGTTACCGTGGTGGAGACTCTTTCGACTCTTCAGAATCCCACATATCTCGGCAGGTGTATCCAACCGGGATACCGCGCTCTTTGCAGTGCCGATTTTTTGGGCAATCAACTCCTGAGTCAACCCCGAGTGCTTCGGAACACCTCGTCCTTTTTCGATTCACGAAGAAACTCTTCATGATCGTGAGAAACCGGTTTGCAGGTCATTTTATCCATGATGAACCACTTTCATGCCTTATTGAATCACTACGGTAAGCTTTTTACCCAGAGCTTCGGCATAATTGCTCAGCGTCGAGAGCCGGATGTCTTCCGAATGGTTCTCGATGCGGGAGACTGCCGATTTTTTGGTGTGCAGTTTTTCAGCCAGATCTTCCTGGGTCAGGCCTGCACGTTTTCTTGCCTGGCGCAGTAACTCCCCGATCCGGAATTGTTCGTAACCCTGTTCAAAATTTTTTGCGAAATCCGGGGACTCATTTTTCCGCTTCTTAATGTATCGTTCAAGATC
>SESG01025880.1_pt1 | contig 19979 bp, 20 predicted proteins | sample 3171421 | NCBI WGS metagenome assembly SESG01 (sample SAMN10866946, study PRJNA518727) | freshwater metagenome | biome: subpolar coniferous forest; feature: holomictic lake; material: water; isolation source: holomictic Lake 227, 6 m and 8 m depth | place: Canada: near Kenora, Ontario | collected... | reverse complement strand
ATAATGAGCCATCTACCATGGCATGGATGGCGGTTCCTTCGGGCAGGTAGCTTTCAGAAAGAATCTCACCTCGTTCATGAATTGCCGAAACTAAGTCGCCTCGGCTAAAGGGAATGACCAGATTGATCTCAACGCGCGGCCGTGGGAGCGAGGATTCAATGGCCTTGATCAAGGTGTCGATACCAAAGCCGGTGCGGGCCGAGAAGGCAAAGGCGTTGGACTCTTCGCGCAGCAGCTGCATAATGATTTCAGGTGAAGCGATATCGGCTTTGTTGATGGCAATGATTTCGAGGATATCTCCCCCGCCAACATCGTTGATGACTTCGCGGACGGAACGAATCTGTTGATGTGGATCGGGGTGGGAACCATCAACGACGTGAACGATTAGATCGGCTTCGGCAACTTCTTCGAGGGTGGATTTAAAAGCTTCAACTAATTGATGTGGCAGGTGGCGAACAAAACCAACGGTGTCACTGAGGGTGTAGATCCGGCCATCTTCGGTGGTGGTTTGGCGAACAGTGGGATCCAGGGTCGCAAAGAGTGCGTTCTCGACCAAGACGCCAGCATTAGTGAGTTTGTTCATGAGTGAAGATTTTCCGGCGTTGGTGTAGCCGGCAATGACGACGGATGGAATGTTGTGGCGATGGCGGTCTTGGCGTTTGGTATCGCGGGAAACTTTCATCTCTTTGATATCTTTGCGAAGTTTGGCCATCTTGTCGTTGATGCGACGGCGATCAGTTTCGATCTTGGTTTCACCAGGGCCACGGCCACCGATGCCACCGGCTTGGCGAGATAAGGAATCACCCCAACCACGAAGGCGTGGAAGCAGGTAAGTCATCTGGGCTAATTCAACTTGGGCTTTACCCTCGCGGCTCTTGGCATGCTGGGCGAAGATATCCAAAATCAATGCGGTGCGATCGATAACTTTTACCTTTACTTTTTGTTCCAGAGTTCGAAGTTGTGCGGGTGAAAGTTCACCATCGCAGACAACGGTATCGGCGCCAGTGGCGACAACGACTTGGCGAAGTTCAACAACTTTGCCAGAGCCAATAAAGGTGGCGGGGTCGGCTTTATCGCGGCGTTGGATCAGCGCTTCCATAACTTCCGAGCCAGCGGTTTCGGCGAGCGCGGCTAATTCCGACATCGAGTTCTCGGCATCTTGGGCGGTGCCTTCGGTCCAAACGCCAACGAGAACAACTTTCTCTAGACGAAGTTGTCGGTATTCCGAATCGGAGACATCCTGCATTTCGGTGGATAGGCCGGCAACCCGGCGTAGCGCTTGGCGATCTTGGAGGTCCGGTTGGTTGGCTTCGTAATCGTGAACGCTATTTTCGGCGGCATCGTATTCAGCAGCGACGCGCGCGGATTCGTTGATGAGGGCATCGATCTCGGCATCGGTTTGGTTACTGTTATTAGGAACTTTGGGGGGTTTACTCATTACAGGTATGGATCCAATTCATAATCTTTAATTAGGAGTGCGGGACCAGTAAGGATCGCATTGCTGTGGGCATCGATTTCAACTTTGAGTTGGCCGCCGGGTGGATTGATAATCCAGGTGGCGGGTAGTTGCTTCTTCATCTTTAGGGTGGCTGCGAGCGCAACGGCGCAAGTGCCGGTTCCGCAGGATCGGGTTTCGCCGCTACCGCGTTCGTGGACGCGCATCTTTAACTCCCCGTTTTCCAGAAATTCTACGAACTCGACATTAACGCCATCTGGGTATTCATCAGCCGGTTCAACTTGAGGTGCGGTTTTTAGATCGCCAGCTTCTTGAAGATCATCAACGAAGACCACGGCATGTGGATTACCGATCTCAATGTTGTAACCGGTCCAGGTGTGGCCATTGGCAGTGGCGGTGATCTCGCCGTAAACCTCTTGGATCTGGCCCATGTTTACGGTGATATCGCCATCATCTGGAACTTGAAGGAATTTCATGCCGGCGCGAGTATTGATCCGAAAGATGCCGGAGGGTTGGTGACCATTGGCAACCAAGTAACGAGCCATCACGCGGATCCCATTGCCACACATTTCAGCGACCGAACCATCACTATTGCGGTAATCCATAAACCATTGGTTATTTTCTTTGGTGATCCGAATGATGCCATCGGCGCCGATTCCGGTGGAGCGATTGCAGATGCGCTTGATCTGGTCTGCAGTAATGGTGATTTGATCGGTGGGGTCATAGATCAGCACGAAATCGTTCTCGGTGCCGTGGCCGTAGGTTCCAATCATGCTTTGAGAATAGCCTGAAGTAGGTGGCTCAGGTGGGTGGAAGTTGTTGCTGGCGCCAGCCATGTGATGCGATCGTCGCGGGAGAACCAGGTTTCCTGGCGACGGGCATATTGGCGAGTGGCGCGCTTGGTATCTTCTTTGGCTTGCGCTTCGCTCATGAGACCGTGTTGCATCCGGATGATCTGGGCATAGCCCAGCGCCGCTTGGGCGGTCTTGCCTTCAAGAAGTCCTCGGTCGATCAGATTTTCGGTCTCGGCAACTATCCCAAGCTCCCACATCTTTTCGACTCGTTGATCAATTCGGGTATCCAAATTGGGACGATCTAGGGCTAGACCAAATTGCTGGGCTTGGGGGTACTTGGTGGAATCTACGCGGGGCAGATTGGCGGTAAATGGCAGGCCGGTAATTTCGATAACTTCCAGCGCGCGAACGACCCGGCGCACATTCTCTTTGGGAATGGCAAGCGCTGCGGCTGGATCCAAAGTTGTAAGGCGTTGATGAAGTGCGGCGGCGCCGATTTGTTCGGCTTCGGCGCTGAGGCGGTCGCGGATAACGGGATCGGTATCTGGGAAGTTTAGGTCATCCAGAATTGCTTTGATGTAAAAGCCAGTGCCGCCAACAACAATGGTGTTGATATTTTGTTCGAGCAATTGATCAATAAAGTTGCGGGCATGTTCTTGGTACCAAGCCACAGTTACATCAGTTTTAACATCGACCATATCGAGCATGTGGTGGGGAATTCCTTGGCGTTCTTCCAGTGAAAGTTTGGCGGTGCCAATATCCATACCCTTATAAAGTTGCATGGAATCGGCGTTGATGATGTGAGCATCTAGTTCTTTGGCCAGGGCAACGGCCAGGTCGCTCTTGCCAGTGGCGGTCGCTCCCCCAATAACAATTAGCTGTGCCAAATTATTTAGCCATATTTTCTTTTAGCTTTTGAAGGGTAGGCATACCAACCATGATCGGTTGTGGCCCGGCCTCTTTGGTGCGCGCTTCTTGGGCATTGCCGCCAGCCGTTTGTCGAATTGAAATTGGAAGCTCTTCGGCTAAAACAAAGTTAGGTGATGCGGCGGTGACTTTAGAAATTACGGCATCGCCGGGGCGCGGAGCGTTATTGGGATCAATGGCAAAGTGAATCAAGCGGAAATCTTTGGTGCGGCCAGACATCCGGGCACGCTCGGAATCATGGCGGCCTTCGTGATCGACGACCAGGATCTCTTGGTTAGTGCCAATTACTTGTTGATTGACTTCGTGCGACATCCTTTGTTGCAAAATATGGAGCGCGTCATAGCGCGCCTTCATAACATCATCGGGAATCTGATCCGGCATCGTGGCGGCGGGAGTTCCAGGCCGGCGCGAATATTGAAAGGTGTAGGCAGCCAAGAACTTGGCTTCGGTTACCACATCCATGGTTTCTTGGAAATCTTGGTCAGTTTCACCGGGAAAGCCAACGATGATGTCGGTGGTGATAGTGGAATCTGGCATTGCGGTGCGAACTTTTTCGATTATTCCCATGTAGCGATCGCGGCGGTAAGAGCGGCGCATGGCCTGCAAGACGGTGTCGGAGCCAGATTGCAGTGGCATGTGAAGGTGTGGCATAACGTTTTCAGTTTCCGCCATGGCAGTGATGACATCATCGGTGAAGTCACGTGGGTGTGGTGACATGAAGCGCACCCGTTCTAACCCGACCACTTTGCCGCATTCGCGCAAGAGTTTGGCGAAGGCTTGGCGGTCTCCAAAATCCACGCCGTAGGCATTTACATTTTGCCCAAGCAAGGTAATTTCAACGACACCTTGATCAACTAAGGTTTTAACTTCAGTCATGATGTCGGCGGCGGGGCGATCTTTCTCAATTCCACGAAGTGAGGGCACGATGCAGAAGGTGCAGGTGTTATTGCACCCAACCGAGACTGATACCCAGGCACTGAAGGCGGAATGTCTGCGGGCGGGCAAGGTTGATGGGAAATGTTCGAGCGTCTCTTTGATTTCAACTTGGGAGGCTTCCTCGATCCGAGCTCGCTCCAATAGCGCCGGCAGGGAACCAATATTGTGGGTACCAAAGACCACATCAACATATGGGGCGCGCTTAACGATGGAATCTTGATCTTTCTGCGCCATGCAGCCACCAACGGCGATTTGAAAATTGGGGTCAGACTTTTTACGCGGGGCCAAAAATGAGAGATTGCCGTAAAGCTTGTTGTCAGCATTTTCGCGGACGGCGCAGGTGTTAAAGACCACCAGGTCGGGATCGCTACCTTCCAGGGCGGCTTCATAGCCAGCGGCCAAAAGGAGGCCGGCGATGCGCTCGGTGTCATGGACATTCATCTGACAGCCGTAAGTCTCGACCACGAAGGTTCTGGGAGATTGCGGCACGGGCTTAATGGTAGTGGTGAGGCTTAAACCCTGCTAAATCAAGGTAATAGTTCGCGCAGAATCCGATTGGTGAGGCTGTGATCAAAGCCTTTACGGGCTAAAACAGAGTGAACGCGACGATAGATAACTTCAGAATCTAAGTGCGAGCAAGAGCGATATTTTCGTTCCGCCAAATCAAAGGCCATCTGATATTCAACGTCAAGATCGATCTCGGAGATTACATCTTCGATGATATCCGCGGCCACGCCCTTAGTACGAAGTTCTTGGGCAATGGTGCGCTTGGATAATTTCTTTTGGCGCTGACGAGATTCACTCCAGGCCCGGGCAAATTCTAAATCGTTTAATAACCCTTGTAGCTCAAGGTTATCAAGCACGGCAGCAGAAGTAGCTTCATCGAAGCCGCGCTTGATCAAATGGTCATGGAGCTCAGACCGACTGCGAGCGCGCGGAGCAAGTGCGTTTAAAGCAATGCTCTGCGCGTCCGCGTAGGAGTTGGGCTCTTGTTCTACCTTAGAAATCAACTTCGGCAGTTGCTTCATCAACGGCAGCAGCAAGTGCTGGATCGATAGAGGTTGGAACATAGAAGGCGCGAATCTTTGCTTCGATATCGTTAGCAAGGTCAGGGTTATCAAGTAAGAAGGCGCGAGCATTCTCTTTACCTTGACCAAGTTGATCGGCTTCGTAGGTGTACCAAGCGCCAGATTTCTTTACGACGCCAACTTCAACGCCTAGGTCAATAAGTGAACCTTCGCGTGAAATTCCAACGCCGTAGATGATGTCGAATTCAGCTTGCTTGAATGGTGGCGCCATCTTGTTCTTGACGACCTTTACGCGGGTACGGTTACCAACGGCTTCAGTGCCATCCTTGAGGGTCTCAATGCGGCGAACATCAAGTCGGATAGAGGCGTAGAACTTCAGCGCCTTACCGCCAGTGGTGGTCTCGGGAGTACCGAAGAAGACACCGATCTTGTCGCGCAGCTGATTGATAAAGATTGCAGTGGTATTGGATGAGTGCAGCGCTCCGGTGATCTTTCGTAGTGCTTGAGACATCAGACGGGCTTGTAGACCCATATGCGAGTCACCCATTTCGCCTTCGATTTCAGCGCGAGGTACAAGCGCTGCGACGGAGTCGACGACGACGATATCCAAAGCGCCGGAGCGAATCAACATATCCATAATTTCAAGTGCTTGTTCACCAGTATCTGGTTGGGAGACAAGGAGGGCATCAATATCTACGCCAAGTTTGCGGGCGTACTCTGGATCCAGCGCATGCTCAGCATCGATGAAGGCAGCGATACCACCGTTTTTCTGTGCGTTAGCAATTGCATGAAGTGCAACGGTAGTTTTACCCGAAGACTCTGGACCATAAATTTCAACGATGCGACCACGGGGCAAGCCGCCGATGCCGAGTGCAATATCAAGTGCGATGGAACCGGTTGGAATAACTTCTACAACCTGTGGGCCACGGTCACCCATCTTCATAACCGAACCTTTACCGAACTGACGCTCGATCTGGGCAAGGGCGGTATCTAGGGCTTTGGTGCGATCTGCTGTTTTTCGATCTTCTTTATCGATAGCCATGAGAACCTTTCTAAGTTCTTACCTCGCTGCCTGGGTTAGCAAGCTCGAGTCGTTGTCGGTCCAGAAGGTACGGAAGGCCACTGACGGCACGAAGGGATCTCGTACGGAGATGTGGAACCGCTCTGGTTGGGTATGAGAAGAGTATCCGAACACCTGTTCGAAAGCACCTTTTAACCGATTCCGACACGCTCAAACTCCCCGCCCGGGCGCCGATGGGGTGGGTAAGTTGGCTCCATGACAAAGCCGTCACGAAATCTTGCCCTGGAGCTAGTTCGAGTTACCGAGACTGCCGCGATCGCCGCCGCCAGATGGACCGGTCGAGGAGATAAAGAGGGGGCCGACCAGGCCGCGGTCGATGCCATGCGAACCATGATTGGCACCGTCTCAATGGCCGGTGTCGTAGTTATCGGCGAAGGCGAAAAAGATAACGCCCCCATGCTCTACAACGGTGAAGCGGTGGGCGATGGCAGCTCCCCCGCGTGTGATGTGGCGGTAGATCCAATCGATGGCACCACCTTGGCTGCCAAGGGAATGAATAACGCCATCAGCGTAATTGCACTGGCAGCCCGCGGGGCGATGTTCGATCCATCGGCCTTGTTCTATATGGAGAAATTAGTTGTTGGACCTGAAGCTGCCCATGTGGTTGATATCGAAGCGCCGGTGCGCGATAACTTACAGAAAATTGCAAAAGCAAAACATATGGCTATTTCCGAGCTAACAGTTGTGGTTTTAGATCGACCGCGCCATGAAAAGTTAATTCGCGAAATCCGTGAAGCCGGTTCGCGGATCAAGTTTATTTCCGATGGCGATGTCGCAGGCGCCGTTGCGGCAGCTCGCCCGGACACGGGTGTAGATGCACTTATGGGAATTGGCGGCACGCCAGAAGGAATAATCGCGGCCTGCGCCATGAAATGTTTGGGCGGGATGATTCAAGGTCGGTTATATCCGCGCGATGAAGCCGAGAGGATTCGGGCGATTGAATCGGGCTTAGATTTGAGCCAAGTGTTAACTACTAATGATCTGGTTTCGGGCGAGGATGTTTTCTTTGCCGCCACGGGAATTACCGATGGCGAACTCTTGCGAGGCGTTCGTTTTCACGAAAATATTATTCAGTCGCACTCTATTGTCATGCGCGCCAGATCTAAGACAATAAGACTTATAGAGACGGAGCATCCCGTAGAAAGATAGTGATTGGAGGCACCAATGTCCCAGCAAGGCATAGCGTCGCAGGTTGCAACTCTCTTCTCCGAAGATTTACCAATTCAGATCACCGCCTATGACGGCAGCACTTCTGGTAATTCAGGAGCGCAAGATAAGTTAGAGATCCGAACGCCGCGGGCGTTAAATTATTTATTAACTAAACCAGGCGATTTAGGTTTGGCACGAGCCTATATCACCAGCAACCTAGAGATCGAGGGCGATTTCTATCGAACCTTAATGCATATGCGCGAACATATTAAGCGACCATTTCAAGTTCAAAGTTTGGCGCGCATTGCTTTGGCTGCCGGATCCACAGCATTTATTCGCCCAACCATTCCGGTTGAAGAGGCGCCGCCGCGATGGAAACGCGGAGTGCGACATTCGTTGATGCGAGATCGTTCGGCAATTCATCATCATTACGATGTTTCCAATAAGTTCTACGAAGCAATACTTGGACCGACGATGGTCTATTCCTGTGCGCTCTTTAGTGATCCCCGCGGTTCGTTGGACGCGGCTCAAATCGCAAAAGTGGATTTGATCTGCCGCAAGCTTGATCTAAAACCTGGGATGAAGTTATTGGATATCGGTTGTGGCTGGGGAACGCTGCTAACACATGCCGCAAAGGAGTATGGCGTGCAAGCCGTAGGCGTGACCTTAAGTACCGAGCAACAACGGTTGGCTTTGGAGCGCGTAGCCGGCGCCGGGTTATCAGAAAATGTAGAAGTTCGACTCCAGGATTACCGCGAAGTAAGTGGCGAAACTTTTGATGCGATCTCATCGGTTGGCATGAGCGAGCATGTTGGCGATAAACAACTTCCCGGGTATTTCGAGCACTTGTATGGCTTACTAAATGACAATGGCCGCCTGCTGAATCACTGCATCACCAGACCAAAAGGCGGGCTGCAGCCAAAAACCGGCGCCTTCATTGATCGGTACATCTTTCCAGATGGTGAGCTGTCGGGCCCTGATCGAGTAGTCGAAGCCATGACCGGCGCAGGTTTTGAATTGCGACACAGTGAAAATTTGCGCGAGCATTACGCGCTGACGCTAACCAAGTGGTGTCAAAACTTAACTTCCAATTGGGATGCGGCAGTTAGCGAAGTGGGGCTGACGCGAGCGCGGTTGTGGAATTTGTATATGACCATGAGCCGAATTGGTTTCGAGAGCAACGATATTCAGATCCATCAATTCTTGGGCGATCCAACTTCGAAGAATGGGATCTCAGAATTTCCGTTGCGGCCGACCTGGTGAGGCCTAACGAAACTTAAGTGGCATCTCGGGGTTATGACGAATAACGGCTTTCCAAATATCACCGGGTTCTTCCCCAGCAGCTAGCGCTTCATTAATAGTGCGACCACCAAGTTCGGAATGAACCATGTCACGGCTGTAGGTATCGGGGTCAGCGAAATAGTCACTGATGCGCGAGCGCAGGTCCGTTATCCGCATTCGTTAGTGTGAAATCGCCACGACTAGTTGATCAGCCTGATGACGAGAGTCAGTCTCAGAAAGCGGGGCGGCAATTTGGCTGATCAACCAGTGCAAGATCAAACCAGAGTTGCGTTCGCCAAATATTTTTCCTAAGGAGTGGCGAATTTGGTTCCAGATTTTGTGGTCGGTGACAGTCACTAGTTTCGCAATATCGGTTGGGTCGGTCTTTGCCATTGTTCGAAGCGCTGGATCGGTGGAGATTTCGCGCGAGATCAAATACAAAGCATCGCCGGGGTTTTCAGCTTTGGTTGCCAGCGCAGCCAGACGCTCAACTTCAGATTCGACCAAAGTTAAGAACATCTCATCTTTATCGCTGAAGTGGTTATAGACCGTGGCTCGCGATACTTGAGCATGCTCGGCAATCTCCAACATATTGGATTCATAGCTTCCGACTTTGGCAATTACCTCTTTGGCACCAGCGAGAATCGCGATGCGGGAGCGTTGATGAGTTGCCATTTGACGAGCGTATATCGGAACCGGTGACGACACGTTATGCCGCGTCGTCCACCACTGTCAGGACTGGGGTTTCTTGGCTCTTCACTTGAAGAAGGACGTCAGATAGAACCATGGAGAGTGAAAGGTCCAAGGCGCTGCAGATTGAATTTAAAAGTTCAGAGGAGGCCTCTTTTTGGCCACGTTCCACTTCGGAGAGATAACCCAATGAGACGCGAGCAGATTTCGCAACATCGCGAAGGGTGCGACCTTGGCTCATGCGGACAGCGCGAAGGGTGCTACCGAGAGCGCCGCGGAGAAGTGTCACGAGAGAAGAATACGCGCAAAAGTGGCTAGCGCGCTCTCTACGCTGGCGTGGCGAATTGCCGCTCGATCGCCGGAAAGCGCCAATTGCACGGAAAAAGTCGATTTTTTATTGGCGATGGCAAGCCAGACCGTGCCTGCTTTTTGATCATAAGCCTTTCCAGGACCGGCTACACCAGTGGTTGCAATTGCAAAGTCGCTACCAAACTGGGCGCGGACTGATTCGGCCATGGCAATCGCCACGGTTTCGGAGACGGCGGTGTGTTTCGTGAGGATTCGTTTTGGAATCGCCAGAAATTTAGTTTTGGCGGTATCGGAATAAGTAACTATTCCACCCAAGAAAACTAATGAGGACCCAGGAACATCGGTAATGGCGGCGGCTAGCGCTCCCCCGGTTATAGATTCAGCAACGGCCAGGGTCAACTTCTTCGCTTTTAATTTCTTAACAATCTCTTTGGCCAACGGATGCGGCAATACGGCGGCGCTCATTTCTTTTTCAAGACCTTTGAAAAGTAATCAAAGCCGGTAGTGATTGTAAGAATAACGGCGGCGGCCATAAATAGATCGCGAGGGATAAAGAGCCAGTGCGGTAACGGCAAGATAAAGAAACCAACGCCAAATCCTTGGAGCATGGTTTTTAACTTTCCACCTTTGCTTGCAGGAATCACGCCATCTTTAAGAACCGCAAAGCGCAAAACGGTGACGCCAATTTCGCGAACCAAAATTACGGCGGTGACCCACCACGGCATCCGATGCAACATCGAAAGTCCGATGAGCGCGGTACCAATGGCAGCTTTATCGGCGATGGGATCGAGCAGGGTTCCTAAGCTGGTTACTTGGTGGCGCGATCTAGCCAGCCGGCCATCGAAGAAATCAGTAAGCCCAACGAGAAAGAAACCGATCCATGCCAAAATCCGCCACGAAGTTTGATCGCCACCATTTTTAAAGAGCGCATAGGCGCAAAATGGGAGCGCCAAAAAGCGCAAGATCGTTAGAAAGTTGGGCAGATTTATTACGGTCATAAGGGCTGGGCTACCAAATCTGCGCCAGCTACATCAGAGACAATCGCGTCAACGTATTCACCAACCCGATATTTGGTGCGCGATTGAATAAAGGTGGAGCCATCTACCTCTGGTCCTTGGTGTTCCGCCCGACCCTCTTGTAGCTCTTCATCTTCGATCAGAACGCGAACTTGTTGGCCGATTCGCTCTTCGGCGCGCTGGAATAACAATTCATCTACCAAAGTAGAAAGTTCTTCAACGCGGGCGCGAATAACTTCTTCGGGAATCTTATTTTCTAGCGTAAGCGCTTCGGTCTTATCTTCATCGGAGTATCCAAATACGCCAACGGCATCAAGATTGGCAGCGGAGATAAAATCAACGAGCTCTTGGTATTCGGCAGCGGTCTCGCCGGGGAAACCAACGATTACATTGGAGCGAATTCCAGCTTCCGGTGAGAGCGCTCGAATCTGATCAATCAGGTGCAGGAATTTTTCGCCATCGCCAAAGCGGCGCATCCGGCGGAGTACCGTTCCGCTGGCATGTTGGAACGATAGGTCAAAGTAAGGAACGACCTTTGGTGTGGAAACCATGGCCTGAAGTAGCGATGGTCGAATCTCGGCTGGTTGCAAATATGAGAGTCGAATTCGTTCGACGCCTTCGATGGCAGCCAAGTCTGGAAGCATGCGTTCAAGAACCTTCAAATCGCCAAAATCTTTACCGTAGGAAGTCGTGTTCTCGCTGACCAGGAAGATTTCGGAGACGCCTTGTTCGGCCAACCAGCGGGCTTCGGCCAGGATTTCGGTGGGGCGACGAGAGACAAAGGAGCCACGAAACATTGGGATGGCGCAGAAGGAGCAACGGCGATCGCAACCTGAAGCAATCTTTAGCGGCGCAACTGGTGAAGATTCCAAGCGCTTTCGCAAGATTCGAACGCCTTGACCCATTGGGGCGGCAACATCGGCAGCGATTTCCGCACGTGCCGCTTGACGATCGGCTGGTGAAATCGGCAGTAGAACGCGGCGATCTTGCGGGGCATGAGCAGCAACCGAGCCACCGCTAATAATGGTTTTAAGTCTGGCCGATATATCTTGGTAGTCATCGAAGCCCAAGATGGCATCGGCTTCCGGAAGCGCATCAGCTAACTCTTTACCGTAGCGCTCTGCCATGCAGCCAACGGCAACAACAGCTTGGGTAATTCCATTTCCTTTTAAGGAGTGTGCTTCAAGCAGTGCATCTACCGAATCTTTCTTGGCACTTTCAATAAAGCCGCAAGTATTAATAACGGCAACTTCTGCCAGCGCAGGATCGGAAACTAAAATCCAGCCATCGGCAGCTAATCGGCCGGCGAGCTCTTCGGAGTCCACCTCATTGCGGGCACATCCCAAAGTTACTAGGGCAACGGTGCGAGCTTTGCCTTCCAGCGGTGTTTCGATGGCGGCAGTATCTTGTGGGCTCATTGCCCAAATCTTACTCATTCTCCCTTAGGAGAATCGGCTGAAGTTAGCCTTGAGAAGAAGCGCCTGGGCCAAATTGCAGGTGTACGACCTCACCGATTGCGCCTGGTGCACCTAAATGTTGCCCATTTACCGTCAAATCGACGGCGCCGGCATTTCCAATTACAAAATAGAGAAGTTGATTGTCGGCAAATGTTTGGGTCTGACCAATGCTCAATTTCCCGCTGAATACTTGAGCGCCGGAACTATCGGTAATACCTAACCACGTTGAACCAGTGGCCGCAGTAACTACGACGCTGACATCTGAACTCTTGGTGGCGACAACAGCAGCGACTGATGAATCAGAAGGTGTTGGGGTGGGGGTTGCAACGGGAGCAGAATTTGTGTTGGCCTTTAGCGCGCTAGCAGTTGGTGTCGAAGATTTCGTGAAGGAAGAAATCGCTGGAGTCAGAATCAGCGCGCCTACAACAACGGCAGCTGCGATTGACATCGACTTGTAAGAAATTTTTGACCGCTCACTTGATGTATTGGTGGCGAAGTTTTCAGTAAGCAAATCAATCATCGGACGATCGGTCTCGCCAGTGGTCGTTTCGAGTTCAAGAATCAAAGCGTCGCCATCGGCGCCAACTAATTTTGCAATTGTTCGAATATGTCCGCGGGCATAAGCCAAGCCACCGCATGAATCGAAGGAATCATTTTCTAAATCTTTAATGACAGCGGTACGAATTCGAGTAGCTTCCGAGACGGCAGGAATCGAATATTTAGCCGCGATGCGAGCGGCGCGTAGGGAAGTGCCAAGAGTCACGAGATTAAACCTCTTTAGAGTTGCTCATTGGGGATGATGAGGGTCAAAGATTACGGCCTGATAGCGGCTCTAATCAAGCCGCAGAGGTGAACATCGGCTGAACCAACGGTTTACTGAGGGGTAGTCGACATCAAATTACAAGTTTCCTTGCAACTGCTCCAAAATATCAGGCATCTGCTCGGCGCCAACCAGAACAATGCGAGCTTTTGAGCCTTCGGAGGGGCCAACAATCCCCCGGCTCTCCATGAGATCCATCAACCGACCAGCCTTGGCAAAGCCAACCCGCAGCTTGCGCTGCAACATCGAGGTGGAACCAAATTGCGTTGAGACCACAAGCTGCACCGCTTGCAGAAGTAAATCCATGTCATCACCAATGTCATCTTCGATCACATGTGCTTTTGCCGGCGCTGTTAAATCAATCCGATAGACCGGTTGCATCTGCGCCTTGACGTGATTAACAACAGCTTCAGTTTCGCGTTCGGAGACATAGGCGCCTTGAATTCGCACCGCCTTGCTCGCACCCATTGGCAAAAATAAGCCATCACCTTGGCCGACAAGTTTTTCAGCACCCGGTCCATCCAAGATGACGCGCGAATCAGTAAGGCTTGATGTTGCAAATGAAAGTCGGGATGGCACGTTGGCTTTGATCAAACCAGTAACGATATCAACGCTTGGGCGCTGTGTTGCGATCACTAAGTGAATACCAGCAGCACGTGCTAACTGAGTGATTCGAACGATCGACTCTTCAACCTCTTTGGCGGCAACCATCATTAGGTCCGCGAGTTCGTCGATGATAATTAACAAGTATGGATACGGTTCTAGAACTCGTTCGCTACCAGCAGGCAAGGTAACTTTGCCAGCCTTAACTGCACGATTGAAATCATCAATGTGGCGGAAACCAAAGGTTGAAAGATCGTCGTAGCGCATATCCATCTCACGAACAACCCAGGCTAAAACATCTGCGGCTTTCTTTGGGTTGGTGATGATCGGGGCCATCAAGTGCGGAATACCTTCGTAGCTGGTGAGTTCAACCCGCTTTGGGTCGATCATAACCAAGCGAACTTCATCAGGAGTTGCGCGCATCAAAACTGACACAATTAACGAGTTGATCATCGAAGATTTACCGGCGCCGGTTGCACCTGCAACTAATAAGTGTGGCATCTTTGCCAAGTTGGCACAGATGAAGGAACCTTCGACATCTTTACCCAGCGCCACCACCATTGGGTGTGGATCATTTCCTGATACCGGTGAGCGAAGCACATCGCCAAGCGCGACGATCTCACGATCGGCATTTGGAATTTCAATACCTACGGCGGACTTACCGGGAATCGGTGACAGGATGCGAACATCGCCGCTGGCCACCGCATAAGAAATATTCTTTGCCAGCGCAGTGATCGCCTCAACTTTCACGCCACCAGCAAGCTCTACTTCATAGCGCGTAACGGTAGGGCCACGCATAAAGCCGCTGACGCGAGCATCCACACCGAATTCTTCGAAGACCAAAGTGAGCGCTGCAACTACAGTTTCGTTGGCCTTCGACTTCGATTTAGCCGGCGGTCCGGAGCGAAGCAAGTCCATCGAAGGCAGTAGGTAAGGTTTATCGCTATTTAAAATCAACTGATGAGCTGGATGCTCCATAGTGGACTTATTGGCAACGGCGGTTGCTTGCGGCTTCTGAGCTGGAACTGGTAGCTCAATACTAAATTCTTCATCGAAGGACTCTTCATCTAGTTCTTCTTCCGGTTCAAAGTTGCGAACCAGCGGGGTTTCGAAGGGTGGCGTGTCAGAGATTTCGAAATCATCGTCAACGCGGGCCTCGCGGGCATCGGCAACTTTGCCCCGTCCCCATGAGAAGAGTTTTGCAATCTTTGAACCGACTGCTGATACCGGAGTTGCGGTAACTACCAGGACGCCAAAGAAGAACAGGATGAGAAGGATTGGAGTAGCCAGCACGCTGGTAACTAACTTAACGAGCGGAGTAGAAACCGCCCAACCAAGCCAGCCGCCACCATGTTGCAACGCCTGAGTATCGGTGCCGCTGGAACCATTAAAGAGGTGAAGCAAACCAGTGGTCGTTAGCAACAAGACCAGGGTGCCAATAATTATTCGCCCAGTTGCCCGACCCTCTTCTGGGGTGCGAAATAAGCGGAAGGAGAAATAGACCAGGACCACTGGCATGAAGAAACCAAGACGACCAAAACCATCGTAAAGCCCGGTGTGAATTCCTCGGCCCACAACATTGTTTAGGTGAAACCAGACCCCGCCTGATGCGATTAAAGCTAGGATGAAAATTAAGAAGGCGTAGCCATCGCGTTGATGAGCTGGATCTAGATCTTTGGCGCCACGGAAGATGAACCGAATCGCGCCACCAATAGCCTTCGCGATGAAACGCCAGATGGCACTTAAGCCACCCCCAACCTTGGCGGCAGGTGAGCTACTTTTCTTTCGCGCCGGAGCACGTGTTTTTCTTTTGGCCATGGTTATCCAAGCCTAAAGAAGAAGTTAGCGATCACGCAGTTGCCTCGCCGCTAAACCTCGATCACAATCTCTTCGGTGATCAAACCTCGATCACAACTGGAACGATCATCGGCTTTCTCCGATGCTCCTCCCCTACCCAACTTCCCACAGTCCGTCGCACTACCTGAGCCAATTGATGTGTGCCATTAATGCCATTACCTACAGCAGTTGCCAACGCCTTCTCGATCATAAGCTTTACCTCATCAAAGAGACCATGATCTTCGGTAAAGCCACGAGCATGAATATCGGGACCAGCAACGATCTTTCCGCTTTGGGAATCGATAACCACTACAACTGAGATGAAACCTTCTTCACCCAAGATTCGTCGGTCTTTCAATGAACTTTCGGTGATTTCACCGATGCTCTGACCATCGACATAAACAAAGCCAACCGGAACGGCGCCAGCGACATCGGCATAACCATCGGCCATATCAACGACGATGCCGTTTTCAACCACCAAAGTGTTGGTACGAGGAACTCCAGTTTTAATGGCAAGTTCCGCGTTAGCCCGAAGATGTCGCCATTCACCATGAATTGGCATGACATTCTTTGGCTTAACGATGTTGTAGCAATAAAGGAGTTCGCCAGCGGCAGCGTGACCGGAGACGTGCACCATCGCATTGCCTTTGTGAACTACATTGGCACCAAAGCGCGTCAACTCATTGATGATTCGAAATACTGGATTTTCATTTCCAGGAATTAAAGATGAAGCAAGAATAACGGTGTCACCTTTGCCGACGCGGATCTGGTGCTCGCCATTGGCCATACGCGAAAGCGCCGCCAGAGGTTCACCTTGGGAGCCAGTACAAATCAAAACAATCTTGTCGCCAAAGTCATCGATGTTTTTGGCATCAACAATTAAACCTTCGGGAACATTTAGGTAACCTAAATCTTGCGCTAACTTCATATTGCGAACCATGCTGCGGCCAACGTAGGCAACTTTGCGGCCATGACTCTCGGCAACATCAATGATCTGTTGAATCCGATGAACATGTGAAGCAAAAGAGGCAACGATTACCCGGCGATCAGTACCACGAATAACGCGATCAAGGACTGGTGAAATATCGCGCTCACCTGTAGTGAAACCTGGAACATCGGCGTTTGTGGAATCCACCATAAAGAGATCAACGCCCTCGGCGCCCAATCGTGCAAAGGTCGCTAAATCAGTGATGCGACCATCTAGTGGCAGCTGATCCATCTTGAAATCGCCGGTAGCCAGAACCACGCCAGCTGGAGTTTTAATTGCCACCGCGAGTGCATCAGGAATCGAGTGATTTACCGCCACGAATTCCAATTCAAAAGGGCCGAAGTTAGAGATCATTCCGGCTTTAACTTCAACCTTCGGCGCTGTAATGCGACGTTCTTTTAACTTTGCTTCGGTAAATGCCAAAGTTAGTTTGGAACCCACGATTGGAATATCAGAGCGTTCGCGCAATAGATATGGAACTGCGCCGATGTGATCTTCATGGCCGTGAGTCAAAATAATTGCAACGACATCATTTAGCCGTTCGCGAATATAAGAGAAGTCCGGCAAAATTAAATCAATACCTGGCTGGCTCTCTTCAGGAAAGAGAACGCCGCAATCTACGATCAAGAGTTTGCCTTCGTATTCGAAGACGGTCATATTTCTACCGATCTCGCCTAAGCCACCGAGCGCCACGATGCGTAGCGTCTTTGGGGCGAGTTTTGCTGGGTAGGGTAAATCTGGATGGGGATGATTCATTAGTTAAGTTTGACTCCGCCTTGTTGTAGGTCCTCCCGCAATTGCGCAATCTGCGCTTCGGTGGCATCGACAAGTGGCAATCTAGTGGTTCCGCCAGGTAGGCCCATGAGCGTCATGGCAGCCTTAGTCAATATCGCACCTTGGGTGCGGAAGGTTCCGGTGAATACCGGCAATAGTTGTTGGTGAATTTCCAGGGCTCGTCCTGCATCCCCGCTAAACCAGGCATCGAGCATGGCCCTTAGTTGGGTGCCTACGGTGTGACCACAAACTGAAACAAAGCCAACGGCGCCGACGGAAAGTAGTGGCAAGTTAAGAATGTCATCGCCAGAGTAAACCGGGATGCCAGTTCGCTTGATTACCCATGAGGTAGAGGCCGGATTTCCTTTGGCATCTTTTAACGCAACGATCGTTGGCACTTCTGCCAAGCGGCAGATCGTGTCTTGTTCAATCTCAACCCCGGTTCGGCCAGGGATGTCGTACATCATGATTGGAAGGTCGGTAGCGGCGGCAACTGCACGAAAGTGCGCTTCGATTCCGGCTTGTGGTGGCTTGTTGTAATAAGGGGTAACGATCAATAAACCATCGGCTCCTGCAGCTTGCGAGCGCTTTGCTTGTTCAACGGTGTAGGAGGTTTCGTTATCACCGGCACCGGTAAGCACTTTGATATGTGCCGGAACAGCTTCCTTTACTACGCGAATAATTTCTAGCTTTTCGGAAGATTTTGTGGTTGGAGCTTCACCGGTAGTTCCATTGACGGCGATCGCATCGTGGCCGGTAGCAACTAAATGCTGAGCCAATTTTGCAACGCCATCCCAGTCGATAGCCCCATCCTTGTCGAACGGCGTCACCATTGCGGTGATTAGGCGTCCGAAGGGCGGCTGAATATGCATGATGTAACTCTACCGCGAGGCTTGGGGGTGGCACCTAACTATTGGGACTATTAGGCCAAAGTTAAGCGATTAAGGTGCGATTCGGCCGGACTTTTGAAAGGCGCCATAGGTAATCGGCATTAATTCGGCGAAAACCGCTTCCATTTTCTCCGCCACCATCTCGATCTCCCGTTGCGGATAGCTTGGGAACTGCGAGCCTTCGCGAGAAGTCCGAAGTGAAAGAAAGTTCATTAAGGCGCGGGCATTCATAGTTACATACATCGATGAATAAAGTGTTACTGGCAAAACGGCGCGGGCGACTTCACGGGCAACGCCAGCAGCCAACATCTCTTGGTAATTCTTGTAAGCCAAGGTGCAGCTCTCTTTGATAAGCCGAACTGTTAATTCATATTGCTCATCGGTGCCATCAACGAAGGAATAGGAACCGGCTTTGCCAATTTGAACTAACTTTCGATCTTTACTTGGCACATAAAATACTGGATTGAGTTCGCGATAGCGGCCACTCTCCTCGTTATATGAAGCGATGCGATGGCGCATAAATTCCCGGAAGACGAAGATTGGCGCCGACACAAAAAAAGTCATCGAGGTATGTTCAAAAGGACTGCCATGTCGCTCGCGAGCTAAATAATTTATGAGCCCTTCTGAGCGACTGGCATCAGATCCCACTGCATCAAGGGAGTTCTCCCCGGCGGTTGAGACTCGGGCTGCCCAAATGACATCAGAATCGCTGGCGCTGGATTTCACCAATTCAACGGTTACATCATCTTTAAAGATAATCGCTTGCTCGCTACCTTCGCTCATACTGGCGACCCTATCTATGGTGCCCATAAAGCCTGGGGATTAGGGCAGAATGTCGGCGTGTCAGTTAAGAGCGATTCCCTCAGCGTCGGAATAACGGTCGGTGCCTTCGGGAGCGCCTTTGGCGCGGCGGCGATCGCCTCGCATTACACGGTGGCTCAGGCCTGCGCCCTATCGCTTTTGACCTTTTCGGGAGCTTCGCAGTTCGCTGTCGTCGGCGTTTTAGGCGCGGGCGGTTCGGCATTTAGCGCCATTAGCACCGCCTCACTGCTGGGAATTCGAAATGGCCTTTACGGCGTGCGAATGGCACAGATCCTGCAGATCAAGGGAATCAAGCGAATCTTTGGCGCGCAATTAACCATCGATGAATCCACTGGTGTTGCGCTCTCGCAAGATAACGCCGTCGACATGAAGACTGGCTTTTGGTATACCGGTCTGGGTGTTTATATATTTTGGAATTTATTTACCTTGTTGGGTGCCCTTGGCGCCAATGCCTTAGGCAACCCGGCGGACTGGGGGCTGGATACCGCAATTCCCGCAATTTTCTTAGGATTGGTTTGGAATCGACTCAAAGATAAAAAGAGTTGGGCGATTGCAATTTCGGCGCTAGTACTGGCGTTAGCGCTCACACCATTCGCACCAGCTGGTGTTCCAATTATGGCCACCGTCATTTTGGCCGTTATTTTGGGCTGGCGCGAATGAGCTCACAATGGATCTCGGTAATCGGAACCTCGTTCTTCTGTTACGCCTTTAAGTATTTAGGTCATTCGCTTCCGGCCAGTTGGTTCAATCATCCGCGGGCACAGCGGATTAATACCTATATTCCAATAGTTCTGTTAATGGGATTGGTAACGGTGCAATCATTTACCGAAAAAACCAAACTGGTCATTGATCATCGCGCCGCCGGAATTTCAGTGGCCTTTGCCGCTTTGCTGGCAAAGGCGCCATTCCCAGTTGTAATTATCTTGGCCGGAGTTAGCTCGGCTTTGGTTTATCGATTCGGTTAAAGTCGGGAGCTAGCTGCGGAACCACCCGAAAGTCGCTGCGATAACCAAACAGGCAGCATAAATGCCACTAACAATATTGTGGCTACTACATTCACGATCGGTGCCTGATTTGGTCGGAAAAGATTATTGAAGATCCACTGTGGCAAAGTTTGAACGC
>SESG01000964.1_pt1 | contig 19999 bp, 20 predicted proteins | sample 3171421 | NCBI WGS metagenome assembly SESG01 (sample SAMN10866946, study PRJNA518727) | freshwater metagenome | biome: subpolar coniferous forest; feature: holomictic lake; material: water; isolation source: holomictic Lake 227, 6 m and 8 m depth | place: Canada: near Kenora, Ontario | collected... | reverse complement strand
TTTTGTAAAATGCTCTATTTCTTGAAGCGGCGGAGGCAGGAGCCCCCCGCGCTCAAGCCGCCAAGCAGAAGCATCGCCAAGGTGGCGTTGGGCTCGGGCGCCTGCGCGAGGTAGACTTCCTTGGTGCCATTGATCGCCTCCAGGACGACGCCGGGCATCGGGCCATCGGTGGCCGAATTGAAAACCGCAACCCGCGAGGTGTAGTTGTCCCCTTCGAATCCGCTGCTGCTGGAGTTCTTGAAGACCACGGATGACCAAGAGCTTCCCGCTGTGGCAAAGAAGTTGATGAAGGCGAAGGGTTCGCTTGGATCTTTCCCTGCATTCGTTCCCGTATTGGGGTTGCCATAATAGGCCTTCGGCAGAGTCTTGAGCAGGTTGGCCGTGGTAAATTGAGCCAACAAGGTGCCCGTTCCGTTTGCGCCGCTGTAGAAGTCGAGGACGTTGGCAGCGTCGCCTGCGGACCACCACATGCCGAAATAACTGCTCGAATGATCCAGGTTCAAAATGGTTTGGCTCACCGAACCGAGTCCCTCGACGGCGTAATTGGTGTTGCCCGCGCCGCCGTATTGGTTGGCGGCGAGAATATTGATCTTGTCGAAGGTGCCGACATCGTCCCATTCCACGTTGGTGTGGATGCCTGCGGAGAGGTCATTAAAGGTGAAGGTGGACGCGTTAACCAAGCTGGAAGTCTCGGCACCTGGCGCTTCAGCGTAGGTGACGATGACCGTGGCTCGGGCCTGCGCAAATGCGAAGACGGAGAGAATCCCGAGAGCAAGGATCGCTTTGTTTGTTTTCATGACGAGAGCGAGAATAGGAAAATGCGCAGAAATACGCAATACGTAGATGTGCGTATGATATACGTAGAAGAAAACGGCGCCCCTCCGAAAGAAGGACGCCGTTCGAAAGGGGGGCGTATGGGTCTTTTTCCCTGGCTTAAGCCAGGGCTTCGAGCTTGGCGATCAGGGCGTTTTTGCTCACCATTCCGCCGACGATTTGCTCTTTGACCTCGCCGTTTTTGAACAGCAGCAAGGTGGGGATGGCGCGGATGCCATACCGGGCGGAAAGCGCCTGGTTTTCGTCTACATCCACCTTGGCAATCTTGAAGGTTCCCGCTTTTTCCGCCGCGATTTCATCAAGGATCGGGGCGATCATTTTGCAGGGTCCGCACCAAGTCGCCCAGAAGTCGACAAGCACTGGTGTGGAGGCGGAAAGAACTTCCTGGTCAAAATTGGATTCGGTGAGTTGGAAAACGTTGGTGCTGGACATGAGTGGATTGGGCGGTTCAGTGGTGGGCGTTGTGGGGTGTTGCCAAGGTCTCTTTTTCGGATTAACCCGCGATGAGGGCTGTCGCGAGGGCGAAAAGAGCGGCCACAAGGGCAACAATACTGAGGGGGAGCATCATAGGATCTTCTTCTTCGGAGGTTGGAGTGGTGGTGGTAGCGACGCCCACAGTCTTGATGGAAGGCGCCGGCATGGGAGTGGAAAGGGGAGCCGTCTGGTTGAGCTTGACGGTTGCCTTGGGCATGGATTTCGGGTCAGGCGGCAGGGCGATGCGCGTGGTTTCCTTCTTGGGAGCGACCGGCTTTTGGGCTGCCACGGGAGCGGCTGCGGGTTTGACGGTAGCGGGCGCAACGGGAACTGCCGGCGCTGCGGGTGCAACGGGGGGCATCGGCTTGATGGGAACGGTTGCAGTCGGGGGAGGGATCATGGCTCCCGGAGGCTTCGGAGCCGACGGAGTGGCCGCAGGCGGTGGCGGCAGAACCGGCCCGGGCGGACGCGGCGGCATGGGAAGGTTGGAAGGGGGAGGCGGCAGGGTGCCGGGAGGTTTGGGCGGCATTGGAAGCTGGCCCGCAGGGGGAGGGGGAGCAAACGCGGCGGGCCGTGTGGGAGCCACCGGAAGGCCGCCTGCCTTGGGCAGTTCGATGGGTATGGTGGTGCGCGAAGCCTCATCGGGGCCGCCCGTCCGGGGTAGCTGGATGGGCATGGTAGTGCGCGAAGCCTCATCGCTGGTCTTATTTTCGGGAAGATTGATGCGGATGGTGTCCCGATTGGCACCTGCTTTCGAAGGGAGATTGATGCGAATGGTCTCCTTCTTCATATCGCCGATGCGAACGGTCTCTTTTTTGATGCCAACTCCCGATGCGGGTACGTTGATGCGGATCGTCTCCTTCTTTTCGCCACCGGCAGCGGCACCCGGCTTTGGAGGAAGGGTGATGCGAACGGTCGATTTCTTGGAAAGACTTTGCTCTTGAGGTGCAGTGGGGGTGGGCTCTTCTGCCATAGTCGGTTCCGTTTGTATCGCATTGAGCGTTCGGGGTGTCAACCTCTTGGTTGCGTGCACTTGCAAAAAACGTGGAAGACCCCACCCTCAGGCTCCGCCAAAATTTTTTGCCTTGTTGATGATCCGTGCATCCCCCCCCGAAATCCCCACCGAAAAGTTAGACGTTACCAAGTGCAACTTGGGAACGAGTTATAAATGAGCTAAGGTTTTGCTTGCCCGGCTTTTCGCTGATCTTTAGTTTGCGGCGATGAAAATCTTGGTGACAGGCGGGGCCGGCTTCATCGGCTCCAATCTCGTGGATCGCCTCCTGGCGGATGGACATGAAGTGGCCGTGGTGGATGAGTTTAACGATTTTTACGATCCGCAAATCAAGCGCGCGAACCTGGCGGCGGTTGCGGGCCGGGTGGTTGTGCATGAGGCGGACATCCGCGATGCCGACGCCGTGAACCGGATTGTCGGCGAGGGCAAATTCGACGCCATCATCCACCTTGCGGCGCGCGCCGGGGTGCGGCCTTCCATCAAGCAACCCAAGCTTTACATCGACACGAACATCACCGGCACGTTCAACCTCCTGGAGGCCGCGCGGCAGGCCGGGGTGAAGCGGTTTATCAGCGCCTCAAGTTCCTCGGTGTATGGCGTGCTCAAGACGGCGCCCTTCCACGAGGGGCTTTGTCTCAACCAAACGATCAGCCCCTACGCGGCGACGAAACTGGCCACCGAACAACTTTGCAGCAACTACTCGCACCTGTACGGGATGCGCACCATCAGCCTGCGTTTCTTCACGGTTTACGGGCCTCGGCAGCGCCCCGACCTGGCGATCCACAAGTTCACCAAGCTGATCCACGAGGGGCGCTCCATCGACCAATACGGCGACGGTTCGACCCGGCGCGACTATACCTATATCGACGACATTCTTCAGGGGATTGTCGCCTGCCTGACCTACGAGGGGCCGCTCTGTGATGTGTTCAACCTGGGCGAAAGCCAGACGACGACCTTGAGTGAATTGATCACCGCCATTGAATGCGCGTTGGGCAAAAAGGCGATCATCAACCGGTTGCCGGAACAGCCCGGCGACGTTCCGCTCACCTACGCGGACATCACCAAATCCCGCGAACTGCTCGGCTACAAACCCACCACGAAGATCAGCGAAGGCATTCCGAAATTCGTCGAGTGGTATTTGGCAACCTACGGGAAATAGGCGTCATGAACCGGCCTTCCAACGTCACCGAGTTGCTCCAGGCGCTGGTGCGCATCCCGAGTGTGAACCCGGACGGCGATCCCGGCACCCCATCCACGGGGGAGGCCGCGTGTGCGGAATATGTGGCGGAGTTTCTGCGGTTGGCAGGCGCGCGCGTGGAGTTGGAAGAAGTGCTGCCGGGCCGTCCGAACGTGGTCGGTTTTTTCCCCAGCAACGCGCCGGGCAAAAAGCGCGTGGTCTTCGCGCCGCATCTGGACACGGTGAGTATTCTCGGCATGACCATCGACCCCTTTGCCGCCGAGGAGCGCGACGGGCGCATTTGGGGACGCGGGGCGAGTGACACCAAGGGGCCGATGGCCGCGATGCTCTGGGCGCTTTGGGAATTGCGCGAGCAGCTTCCCGCGCTCGGCTACGCAATTTGTTTCGTCGGGCTGGTGGGCGAAGAGGCAGGGCAGCACGGCTCAAAGGCGTTTGTGGAGCGGCATCAAGCGGATTTTGCGGTGATCGGCGAGCCGACCGAACTCGGCATCGTCCATACGCACAAAGGCTCCACCTGGCTCCACCTCACCACGCGAGGCCGGGCCGTCCACGCCTCCGCGCCGGAGCGGGGCGAGAACGCCATTTACAAAATGATGGAGGTGCTCCGCGTGCTGCGCGAGAAGGTGATTCCCGGCTTGTCCATGTTCCGCGATCCCGTGCTGGGCGCTCCGACCGCCAGCGTCGGAACGATCCGGGGCGGTAGCAAAATCAACATCGTGCCCGACGAATGCCACGCGAGCGTCGATCTGCGCACCATCCCCGTGCAAGATCGGCCCGGGTTTGTCGAAGGCATCGTTGAGGAATTGCGCAAAGCGTGCCCGGATCTGGAAGCAAGCTGGCACCAGTCCCGCCCGTTGTGGACTGATCCCGCCCACCCGCTGATTGGCGCGCTCGAACGCGCCGGGGGGCATTGCTGTGGCGCGCCGTGGTTTTGCGATGCCGCCGTGTTCGCCGCCGCGGGAATTCCGGCAGTAGCGACCGGCCCCGGCTCCATTGCCCAAGCGCATACGAAGGACGAGTGGATTTCGGTGCATGATTTGCAACGGGGCGTGGCGTTTTATAAGGCGTTTTTGGAGCAGTTGGGGTGAGCGCCCCGCAAGAGTTTTTCCCTCCTCGTTCCCAAGCTCCAGCTTGGGAACGCCCTTGTCTGCGAAACTCCGTTTCGTAAAGCGTGGAAAGCCCCTACGCCTTGTATTTTCAGCCGCCTCTCTTGCCATGGCGAGCTTTGGGAAACAGAGTTTCCAAGACACTTGCATTCCCAATCAGGAGATTGGGAACGAGGGTGTGCTCTCTCATCCCTCTTTTTCCTTTGCGGCTTTGCGTGAGTTAAAATCCCTTTCTTAATCTGCGAAAATCTGCGTAAGCTGCGGATTCTCTTTTTCCATTTTATGAGTGACCCAACACCCGCCGCCAAGACCGCCATCACCCCCCGCCGCGACCAGGATTTTCCCGAATGGTATCAGCAAGTCGTCCGCGCCGCCGACATGGCCGAGAACTCGGACGTACGCGGCTGCATGGTCATCAAACCGTGGGGCTACGGCATCTGGGAGAACATCCAGGGGCAGCTCGACGCGATGTTCAAGGCCACCGGCCACAAGAACGCATACTTCCCGCTTTTCATCCCGATCAGCTACCTTGAAAAAGAGGCCGCACACGTCGAGGGCTTTGCCAAGGAATGCGCCGTGGTGACGCATCACCGGCTCGAAGTCGGCCCCGATGGCAAGATGCGCCCCGCGCCTGCCTCGGAGTTGACCGAGCCGCTCGTCGTGCGGCCCACCTCGGAGACGATCATCGGTGCGACCTACGCCAAGTGGGTGCAGAGCTACCGCGATTTGCCCATCCTCATCAACCAATGGGCCAACGTCGTCCGCTGGGAGATGCGCCCGCGCGTGTTCCTGCGCACGGCGGAGTTCCTCTGGCAGGAGGGCCACACCGCCCACGAAACGCGCGAGGAAGCCATTGAGGAGACCGAGAAAATGCTCGGCGTGTATGAAACCTTCGCCCGCGAACACCTTGCCGTGCCCGTCTATTGCGGGGAGAAGAGCGAGAGCGAGCGCTTCCCCGGCGCGGATCGGACGCTGTGCATCGAGGCAATGGTGCAGGATCGCAAGGCGATCCAGGCCGGAACGTCCCATTTCCTGGGGCAGAACTTCGCCAAGGCGAGCGGCATCAAATTCCAATCCCGCGAAGGCCGCGAGGAGTTTGCGTGGACGACGAGTTGGGGCGTGAGCACGCGCTTGATCGGCACGCTCATCATGGCCCACGCCGATGACGACGGCATGATCCTGCCGCCGCGCATTGCCCCCACGCACGTGGTTATTTTGCCCGTCACACCCAAGCCCGACACCCGCGACGCTGTGCTCGACGCCGCGCACAAGCTGGCTGCGGAGCTGCGCGCCCAGCGGTTTCACGGCGCGCCGGTGGTGGTGGAGGTGGATCAACGCGACCTTGGCGGCGGCACAAAGAACTGGGAGTGGATCAAGAAGGGCGCGCCGGTGCGCATCGAGATTGGCCCGCGCGATCTCGCCCAAGGCACTGTGGCGCTGGCCCGCCGCGACCGGGCCGTGAAGGAGAAAGAATTTCTCCCCGCCGCGGAAGTGCCCTCACAGATTCCCGCAATTCTGCAATCCATCCAGGACACCCTTTACGCCCGCGCCCTTGCTTATCGCGACGAGAACACCCGCCCGGTGGAGACGCGCGAGGAGTTCTACGCCTTCTTTACGCCCAAGGACGCCAACAAACCGGAGATCCACGGCGGGTTCGCCCGCGCTCACTGGTGCGGCTGCGGCAAGTGTGAGGAGGTCATCAAGGCGGACTTGAAAGTGACCATCCGCTGCATCCCCTTCGACGCCGTGGAGGAAGCGGGCGCATGCGTTGTCTGCGGCAGCCCGAGCAAGAAGCGGGTGCTTTGGGCGAAGTCGTACTAATTCTAGCGTCCCGGCGCAGGATGGCGTAAATTACAGCCACGCACCATGAAGCTCGGATTTTACGGAGGCACCTTCGACCCCATTCACCACGGCCACTTGATCCTGGCTCGCGAGGCCGTGGAAAAGCTTGGGCTCGACCGGCTCTATTTCATCCCCAACGCCGTTTCCCCGCACAAGACCACCCTCCAGTCGGCCCCGTCCAATTTGCGGGCGGAGATGATCCGCGCGGCCATTGAAAACGAACCCCGCTTTGACATCGAGGAGATGGAACTGGAGCGCCCGGGCGCTTCCTACACCATCGACACCCTCCTGGCCCTGCGCGAGCGGTTCGGGCCGGAGTCCAAGTTTTTTTATCTCATTGGCGAAGACAACGTCGCGTCGCTCTCCACCTGGCGGCGGGCCGACGAACTGCACCACCTGGCCACCTTTGTCGTCCTGTGCCGCAGCGCCCACACCACCCCGCTTCCCTACATGACGCTGGAGCGGCGGATCGACATTTCCGCCACGGAAGTGCGCAAGCGCATTGCCAACGGGCAATCAATCCGTTATCTGGTGCCAGACAAAGTGCACGACCTCATTATTCAGAACTCCCTATACCGATGACATCCGAAGAACTCGCCCGCCTCTGCGCCGCCTGCGCCACCGAAAAACATGCCGAAGAGGTCGTTGCTCTTGATCTACGGGGCATCTCCACGTTTACCGACTTTTTTGTGATCTGCTCGGGAGCCTCCGAGCCGCAGTTGAAAGCCATCGCCGGTGGGATCACCGAGCGGGTGCGCAACGAGCACAACATGCGGCCCACCGCCGTGGACGGCTATCCGTTGAGCCAATGGGTGATCGTCGATTACGGTTCCGTGGTCGTCCACATCTTCCACCAGGTCAAGCGGGAGCTTTACAGCCTTGAAGACCTCTGGAGCGACGCGCCGAGGCTGGAGCTGGCGGAGTAATCCCGCGCTTCCTCTGGGAAGTTTTCCCGGAGGAGTCTCGCGCAAAGGGGCGCAAAGGACGCAAAGATTTTTTGCAGGGCAGACCTCCAGTGTGGGGATCGGCGATTTTCCAAAGCATATCGAGCGCAGTGAGCTGATTTTGTTTGCGACGGCCCACCCCCGGAATCGCGCGCGGAGCGCACGATCCACCGCTTGTTTGTTTTCCTTTGCGTTCTTTGCGGCCCTTTGCGCGAGATTTATTTTTCCGCAATCCGCCGCACCACTTCGCCCGCCGCTGCAAAGCCAAACGCCCCGGTGACGAAACAGGCTGCGCCGTAGCCGCTGGCGCAATCCATCCGCAGGTTTTCCCCGGCTTCTTTGGTCGCGCAGACGGTGCCGTCGCTCTGTGGAAAAACCTGGGGTTCGGCGGAATAAACGGCGGGAACATTAAACGCCGCTCCCCGTCCGACGGCCCATCCGTGCGTGTGCCGCAATTCCCGGCGCACCTGGCGCAAGAGCGCGTCGCCGCCGGTCGCCCCGAGATCCCCGCAGCGCACCTGCGTCGCATCGCGCCGCCCACCCGCGCCGCCCACCGTCAGCACTGAAATGTCGAGAGCGCGCGCTTTGGTGATCAGGAGTGCCTTGATGGACATCCGATCCACCGCATCCACCACCCAGTCGAACGGCTGGCAGGCAGGGCAGAGAAGCCGGTCTGCGGTGCTTTCCAGAAAAAATTTGGTCACGGCTTCCACGGCACATCCAGGGTTGATCCGCCGGATGCGCTCCGCAAGCACCTCCACCTTGGGGCGTCCAATCTCCCCCTCCAGCGCGGGAAGCTGGCGGTTGGTGTTGGTGATGCAGACGTCGTCCATGTCAATCAACGTCAGGCGACCCACGCCCGAGCGCGCCAGCGCTTCTGCCGTCCACGAGCCGACGCCCCCCACGCCGATCACCGCCACGTGGGCGCGCGCGAGGCGTTCCAGCGCGGCGCGTCCGTACAGGCGGCCCAGGCCGCCAAAGCGTTCGGTGTCAATGGGCCGGGATGGGTTTAAAATTGATGGCTGCATGCAAGGGTGTTTGAATTGTGAACCGGGCGCGCGTAAAATCAAGAGGATGCAGGCTCAAAGCTCAACGCTTTTCCATTGCCACGACTACCAACGGCTCGTCCGGCGTTGGCGCAAGGTGGCGCGAGATGCGGGGTTGCAGATGACGGCCTTTGCGCAAGCGGGCGGTTATGAGGTGCTGCGGCTCACCTCCCGGAAATCGGTCGAGGGCGGGGTGTATCTCTCCGCGGGCATTCACGGGGACGAACCGGCGGCTACCGAAGGGCTCATCTGCTGGGCGGAAGCCAACCCGGAACTCTTGCGCAAAACGCCGTGCGTCATTTTCCCCTGCCTGAACCCGTGGGGCTTGGTGAACAATTCGCGCTTTGACGAGCAGGGGCGCGACCTCAACCGCACTTTCCAGCACGACCACGTGCCGCATCTTCAGGCCCTCAAAGCCTTCCTCAAGCCCCTCCGGTTCCGTCTGGCGCTCAACCTGCACGAGGACTACGACGGCCACGGGCTGTATATCTATGAATTGGAGCGCCACGCTCCGTTTTGGGGTGAAGAGCTGATCGAGATCGCCCGCACGCTCATTCCCATCGAGAGCCGCACCCTGATCGACACCCGGCGCGTCTCCAAACCGGGATTGCTGCGGCGCAAGATCGACATCGAGAAATTTACGGCGATTCCCGAAGCGATCTACCTTCACCACCACCACGCCGAGCGCACGTTCACCTTTGAGACTCCCAGCGAATTCGCCTTGGAGCAGCGCGTGCGCGTTCAAGTGGCGCTGATTGACGCATGCCTCAGGCGGTGAGCCTGTCAAATGCGACTGCGCATTTCCCGGGGGGGAATGATTTTTTTCACGGGAACGATTATCGGAAAACTCTAGCTCGTGTCAGTCTGTTCGGCAGATATTCCGGAGTAAGGCCGTGCGCGGTAAATATTGGAAGCATAAAATAATCCATGAATTTAGAAAGGCGCTCCATGGTCCATTGCGCTCCGGATCGGTCATGATGCTTTCATGCAAATGGACCCCGCCTCATTATTCGTGATTCCAGAAGGTGTTCAAACTCGTTGGGCAAGCCCGGAAAATCCCAAGCCGTTCCCAAAACTGCTGTCTTGATTATCTGACGCCCTTTTCGCTTGAGCAGATCCGCACGTCCGGCAGGTTCCGGTAGTGGCCCTGGTAATCGAGCCCGTAGCCGATGACAAAGGCGTCAGCGATGTCAAACCCGACGTAATCGGCGTCAAGCGGTTGCGTGCGCGGTTTCTCTTTGCGCAGCAGCACGGCCACGCGCACACTCAGCGGGGCCGCTTCCGCGAGGAGCCGCTGCCGAACCGCGTGGAGCGTGCGCCCGGTGTCCAGGATGTCGTCCAGAATGAGGACGTGCCGCCCCGCGAAATCCGGCAGGGCGTTCTGGAGAAAGGTGACGCAGCCGCTGCTTTCCGTGCCGCCGTGGTAGCTGGCCACGTTCAGGCATTCCAGCCGCAGGGGCAGCGGGATGCGCCGGAGCAGATCGGCGGCAAAGACCAGGCTGCCATTGAGGATTGCCAGAACCGTGAGCGGTTTGTCGGCGTAAAATGTGGAGATCTCCGCCGCCAGCGCATCCAGGCGCGCAGCGATGGTCTCGGCAGAGAGGAGGACGCGTCCAGCGGAATAGGGATGTGGCAGGTCGATGTTCAAAGGGTTTAGCAATCTACAACCTTCATCCGGTTGCGGCGTTTTTCCAGCAGCCAGGCGATCCAGATGCACGCTTCGTAAAGCAGGCACATCGGCGCGCCGAGGGCGAAGAACGAGAGCGGATCTGGCGTGGGAGCGAGGATGGCCGCCAGCGCCAGCACGAGCACCCAGGCATAGGGGCGGGTGCGGTGGAGCAGCTCGAAGCTGACGATTTCCAGATAGGCGAGCACCACCACGGCCACGGGCAGTTCAAACGCCGCGCCGAAGGCGACCAGCATTTGGGTCACAAACGAGAAATAGTCGCGGACGGTCCAGGAGGGAGTGAAGTTGAGGTCTTTGGAGTAATCGAAGCAGAACTTCAGCGTTCCGGGCAGGATCACGAAGTAGCAGATGGCAACGCCGGTGAGGAACAGGGAGAATCCGACGGCGATGGCAGGGAAGACGATGTGCCGCTCCTTGCGGGTGAGGGCCGGCACGACGAATTGCGCCACAAAAAACAGGAGCAGGGGAAACGAGAGGACGATGCCGGCATAAAAGGCGAGGGAGAAGGAGATGGTGATGGGGTCAATCACCCCCAGGTTCTGGAGTTTGGAGACGAGCGAGGGGTCGATCTGCGCCAGCGGGCGCTCCATCAGATGCACCAGCGTTTTTTGGAAGTAGAGGCTCCCGGTCATGCAAATACCCAGCGCAATGACCATCTTGAGGAGCATCCAGCGCAGCTCCTCCAGGTGCTGGAGGAACGGCTTGGCAACGTCAGGTTCTTCGCGGAGCTTGAAGAGGCGGTCGAGCAGGGCCATGGGGAAGGTGGAGAGTTTCTAGTGTCTAGTGGAGAGTGGAGAGAAAGACGAGGCAAAGATGCGTCTCTTTGCCTCCCTTGCGTGAGGCGTTTTGAGCAGTGAAGAGTGCAAGGGGGATAAAATCCACCGTTTTCTGTCGGAATTTATGCACAGAGAGTGAACGAAACGCGGCTTGCACGGGTCTCTTATAGAAGCGGGGAGCCTTTTGACCACTCAGGGCACGGCTTCTGCTCTCCCAAACCTCAACGAACCATGGTTATGAAAAAAATCCCACGCAAAATCCAACGGACGGTTCACAACTTGGGCGAACTCATCCAATTGGTGAGCAGTTGCACCCGCAGTAAAGGAGAAACCGTTGCTGCGGTTGCGGACTTGATCGAGACGGGCCGTGTGCGCTTCCAGAGCGAAGGGCACAAAGTGCGCGCCCACATTTGTTAATTCACCACAAAGATCACAAAGAACACGAAGGAAAGAACAAGTTGTTTCTCCTTTTCCTTCCCTTCGTGTTCTTTGAGTCCTCTGTGGTGAAACTCTTCAGTTTCTAAGCCGCGTACCAGAGAATGGCGAAGTAGTGGCAGGCCGTCCCTGTGAGCACAAACAGGTGCCAGACGAAATGGCCGAAGGCGAGGCGTTTATTGACATAGAAGGCCACCCCCACGGTATAAGCGATGCCGCCGCCCGCCAGCCAAAGCAGGCCCGGCAGGGGAAGGTGCAGGTAAAGGGAGCGGGCGGCAAAGACGATCAACCAGCCCATTCCAAGATAAAGCGCCACGGAGAGCCTCGGATAGCGCACGCCGTGGATGGATTTCAGGATCACCCCGGCCAGTGCAATCGTCCAGACGAGCCCCAAAAGCGTCCACCCCAGCGTTCCCCGGAGCACTCCCAGCGTAAACGGGGTGTAAGTTCCGGCGATGAGCAAAAAAATCGCCGCGTGGTCGATGACTTCGCACACTTCCTTGGGTTTCCCGGTGGGCAGGACGTGGTAAATGGTCGAAGAAAGATAAAGCAGGGCTGCTGTCACGGCAAAGACCACCACCCCCACCAAAGCGGCCCCTCCGCCGTGGCGGAGCGCCGATTCGATGAGAAAGGGCGCGCCAATGAGCGCTCCCAGAAAACCTGCGCCGTGGCTTGCCGAATGGAGAAACTCTTCCATGCGCGTGTAGGCGCGGTGTTTGGGGCGGATGTCCGTGTTCACAGGGCGGCATCTTAACACCCCGGAGGAAAAGACCAAGAGGGGGTTTCCCTGAAAAAGAGGGAAAGGGGTTTTCCACAATTTTCCTGATGAGGGCAAACGCATCTAAATTGAAAGGCAAAAGAGAATCTGGAACTCAGGAACTCAAGAAGAGGGAAAGCAACTCACTCATTTTGGAATGACTGTATCCTCTCCCAGTTCAAATACCCGCTCTGAAGAGGTTGCTTCTGTCTTTTTCCTGATTTCCTGAGTTCCTGATAGATTTTTGATGCGTTTGCCCTGATTTTCCTGTGAAGCGCCCTTTACAAACGGCCCACCCTCCGCCATATTCGCCGCCCTCATGCTTCCGATTTTCATCAACATCCTTCTGACGATCAATGTTCTCGTCTGCCTTCTGCTCATCCTTTTGACGCTGATGCAGCGGCCCAAGAATGAAGGGCTCGGCGCGGCGCTTGGCGGCGGGATGACGGATAACCTCTTTGGCGCGCAGACGACCAACGTCCTCGCCAAGGCGACCCGCGTGCTTGCGGGCCTCTTCTTTTTCCTGACGCTCACGCTTTCCGTCCTTTACACCCGGCAGGCCAACTCGCCCAGCGCCGTTCAGGCCCGCCTGGCCAGCAAGGCGGCAGCGGCGGCCTCCGCAACTCCGGCGGCTTCTCCTACTCCGGCTGCAAAATAGCTGAAAATCGCGCTCGAAAAAGCGCGCAAACCGTGCGAAGACGCGGGGTGAAGTTGAAAACATTTTTCACTCCAGTTGTTCTCCTCCTCTGCCTGCTCTTGGCGGGCTGCGGCTCCTCGTTCCAGCGTGCCGACCTCGTTTTTCTCAACGGCGCGGAACCGGAAACGCTCGACCCCGCGCTGATCACCGGCCAGCCGGAAATGCGCGTTGCGGACGCGCTTTTTGAAGGGCTGACCTCCTTTGACGCCGCTGCGAAACCGATTCCCGGCGTGGCCGAACGCTGGGAAATCAGCCCCGATGGGCGCGTTTACACTTTTTACCTGCGCCCGGATGCCTGCTGGAGCAACGGCGACCCTGTTACGGCCGGGGATTTCGTGCGTTCCTGGCGGCGCGTGCTCGATCCCGTGACCGGTTCCGAATACGCCTCGCAGCTCTACCACCTGCGCAATGGGCGGGCTTTTAACCAGGGCGAGTTGCCCGATTTTTTTCAAGTCGGCGTGCGTGCGCTTGATCCGCTGACGCTGGAAGTCACGCTGGAAAACCCCACCCCCTATTTCCTCGATCTTTGCGCCCTTGTCACGCTCCTGCCGGTGCACGCCGCCACCTTGGAACGCTTCCCGGACGACTGGACCAAGCCGGGCAAGCTTGTCTGCAACGGCGCTTACGTCCTCTCGGACTGGCGCATCAATGACCGCATCCGGTTGGTCAAAAACCCCCGGTATTGGAACCGGGAGAAGGTGGCCCTGCGCAGCGTCGATGTGCTCCCCATTAGCAAAGCCAACACCGCCTTCAACTTCTACGCTTCCGGGCAGGCCGATCTGCTCATGGACAAGGGGCTGGTGCCGAATCAGCTCCTCGACGAACTCAAAAAACGACCGGACTTTCATGCTGACCCTTTTCTGGGCGTCTATTTCCTGCGGTTTAACTGCACGCGCCCGCCATTCAACGATCCCCGCGTGCGCCGAGCCTTTGCGCTGGTCATTGATAAGCGGCTCCTGGTGGAAAAAATCACCCGTGCCGGGGAAAAACCGGCGGACAGCCTGACCCCGCCGGGCACCGGAGGCTATGAACCGCCGACGGGACTGGCGCGCGATCCCGACCAGGCGCGGAGCCTTCTGGCGGAAGCCGGATACCCCGCAGGCAAGGGGCTCCCGCGGATCAGCTACCTCTACAGCGAGGGGGAACTCAACGAAGGGCTTGCCGTGGAAATGCAGGCGATGTTCCGGCGCGAACTTGGCGTCGAGATCGATCTCCAACGGCAGGAATGGAAAGTCTATCTGCGCTCCATGAGCACCTTGGAATATGATCTTTGCCGCGCCACGTGGGTGGGGGATTACAACGACCCGAACACCTTCCTCGGTTGCTTTGTCACCGGCGATGGCAACAACCGCACCGGCTGGAGCAGTCCCCCATATGACACCCTCCTTGCCGACGCCGCCCGGGAGCCGAACCCCCAGCGCCGCCTGGACATCTTCCGCGAGGCCGAGCGGCTCCTGATTTCGCAGCAAGCGCCCATCTGCCCGCTTTATTACTACGTTGGCATCCAGTTCTATGACGGCAGGCGGCTGGGGGGCATCCAGGCCAACCTGCTCGACGAGCACCCGCTCAAGGCGATGTTTTGGAAAGCGGGCGGACGGTAGGGAAAGTTTCGCGCAAAGGAACGCCAAGGACGCAAAGGGATTTTGTGGGTTCTCTTTACAAGGCTCCAGCCTTGTAATGCACATTGTCCCGGAGGCTCCTGCCTCCTTCTCTTTGCGTTCCTTTGCGCGAACCCTTTTCCCCGGTTTTCCAGTGCCCTTTCAGCGCGTAAGAAAGCAGCCTGAAATTCTGCGCTTAAGAAAGGAATTTCGCCTCTACGCTCCGGTGTCCGGCGGCAGTTCGACAATCTCGAACCAGTATTTCTCCAGTGTTTGCAGGATGTCCACGAGCGCTTCAAAGGTGACGGGTTTGATGATGTAGGAGTTGACCCCGAGATCGTAGGATTTGAAGATGTCTTCGTCGGCCTGCGAGGTTGTCAGCACTACGACCGGGATTTGGCGCAGTTCGGGATCGCTCTTGATCTCCTTCAAAACGGTGCGTCCGTCTTTGCGCGGCATGTTCAGGTCCAGGAGGATCAATCCTGGTCGGGGAGCTTCGGCGCTGGCGTATTTGCCGTGGTGGCGGAGGTAGTCCATGAGTTCCTCGCCGTTTTCGACAAAGCGCAAATCGTTGGCGAGCCGCCCTTCCAAAAGGGCTTCCCGGGTCAAACGGCGGTCATCATCATCGTCGTCGGCCATCAAAATAGTGATCGGTTTTCCGTGTTTGCTCATGATTTGGTGATCTGTTTGACAGGAAGTTTGACAATGAAGGTCGCTCCCTGACCTTTCTCGCTCTTAGCAACAATACTCCCTCCGTGGCGATGTGCAATTTTTCGGCACACGGCGAGCCCGATGCCTGTGCCTTCGTATTCCTCGCGGCTGTGGAGCCGCTGGAAAAGCGTGAAGACCTGTTCCACGTATTGCGCTTCAAAGCCGATGCCGTTGTCTGCCACCACGATCTGGCAAATCTCCTCGCCCGGCCCGGCTCCGGGCAATTGCGGTTCGGGGGAGGGGAAAATCCGGGCCGAAAGGGTCACTTCCGGCGGTTGCCCCGGCTTGTGAAACTTGAGGGCGTTGCTGATGAGGTTTTGGAATAGCTGGCGCATTTGCACCGGGTCGGCGTCGATCTCCGGCAGCCCGCCGACTTCGATCTTCGCACCCCCCTGTTCGATTCGCAGTTCAAGGTCGGAAAGGACGCCTTGCACCACCTGGCCGAGGTTCACCCGCGCGAAGGGTTGCGCCCGGCTGGTGACGTAGGAGAGGGTCAGCAAATCCTGAATAAGCGTCTGCATTCGCCCGGCGGCATTCTGCATCCGCGCAAGGTAATCGAGTCCCTCATCGCCCAGTGCGTCGGCGCATTTGAGCCGCAGCCGATCCGCGAAGGCCTGGATCTTGCGCAGCGGTTCCTGCAAGTCGTGGGAGGCGACGCTGGCGAAATCGCGCAGCTCGGCGTTGCTGCGTTCGAGTTGGGCGGCGAAGATGCGCAGTTTTTCCTCCGCGAGCTTGCGTTCGCTGATGTCGGCGCTGATGCAAACCAAGCCGACAACCCCTTCTCCGCTCACGCCGCGCAAGGGAACCTTGGTGGTGGAGAGCCAGATCAGCTTGCCCTCGGCGGTCACCGCAGGCTCCTCCCGGTTGAGGATGGCGTTGCCGGAGGCAAGGACGCTCTGGTCATCGGCCGCGTAGATTTCCGCGAGTTCATGGGGGAAAAAGTCGAATCCCGTGCGCCCGGTGAGATGGTCGGAATCGGGGATATTCAGAAAGCGCCGATGGGCGATATTGTCGAGCACGTAGCGGCCCTGGAGGTCTTTGACGAAGATGTGATCCGGGATCGCGTCGATGAGGTTGCGCAGGAGATTGCGTTCCTGGGCCAGCAGCGCTTCAGCTTGGCGGCGGGCGGCGATGTCGCGCAGGATAAGGCAAAGGGCGACCACGAGCAGCGCGATGGCGGCGGCCGAGCCGAGGAGAATCCGCACCTGGGTTTCCCGCCCGATTTGGTGGGTGAGCGCTGCGCGTCCACTGAGCAGGCGCTGTTCTTTCAGCTCAAACGCGGCCATCAGAGAGCGCAGTTCGAGCATGGAGCCTTCCTGGCCCATGGCGGAAAACCGTTTCAACGCGCTCTCGGCTCCCTCCTTGTGGCGCAGGTCAATCAATTCGCGCAGGGTTTGCAGTTTGTGCTCCATCCGTTTTTGGATGGTTGAGAGCCGGGCGAGCTGCTCGGGTTGATCAGCCAGGAGCAGGCGGAGCGCCTGGGTGTCGCGGAGGCCATCCGAGGCGGCTTGTTGGAAAAAATCCAGGAGGAGTTCATCGCCGGTGATGAGGTAGCCGCGCGCGGCGCTTTCCGCCTCCATTAAATGCCGCAACAGGGACTCGTGGGTTTCCAGGACGCGGTGGGTGTGGGAGACCCACTCGGCGTTGCGGATGAAGGAGCGCGTGCTCTGGATGGAGAGCAAGGCGATGATGATGAGCGCCAAAAGAGCCAGCCCGAAGCCGAGCAAGACCTTGAGCCTGATGGAGGGCGAAAAAATGCCGGTTCTGTTCACGGGGTGATGCGTTTCCTACACAACAAGAACGACTGGGAGGGGGATGGGGGGTGGGATTCGGTTGCTGTTTTCAGGGGCAAAAATACCTTGCTTGCCAGCGTACGCAAGCGCTACCCCGGCGAACACCGCCAGCAGTTCCAACTGCCAATCAAAGCCCTCAAGTATGCCGTTGCGCCCCCTTGAATTACGGCGCAACGTCATAAACCGATAATCGCCCGGACATCTCCAGCCCGCTGCCTGTAGTGCCCAATACGCGCCTTCGGTTTTTCCGATCCCCACCTCCGGTCGGTGCTGGGCAAACCACTCCTGCGTCCGCCCGACGTAGTGAAGGGCGCAGTCGTTTATTTTTACGTAGCCATGGCCAAATTCCGTCTTCCGGAATCCCGTGCGAGTGTTGACCGTGTCCACCGGTTGCCCGTTCACCTTGAGGGTGGTGCAGACAGCGTAAAGATACCCATACCCCCAACTCCAGAAGTGAAGGTTCGTGAGGTTCGCACTGGCGCTTACAAACTTTGTTTCCCCCGCGCCAATCGTCTGCTGACCCCCATCGATGGTTTGCACCAGCTTGCCCTCCCTATCCTGGATGCTGACCTCATAGCTGAACGTCTTGGGCTTCGCATCATCATTCTTCACCTGCGCCTCGGCTGTCACCCTTGCCGACTTGGCCGGGATATTGATGTCCTGCGCATAAACGTAAACGCCGGTTGTGCCGAGGTTCGAGTAAAGCGGCAGCGTCTGGTGAAGCTTGTCGGTAATGTGCAGAAAAACATTTTTGTTCATCCCGCCATGGTTCGCGTAGAAGTTTCTGGCGTTCCATTGGAAGGGGGGTGTCTGTCTCCTTGTCCCGGTAGTCCCAAGTGTTATCAATCTGCGCGGCGATCACGTTCTCCTGCGGAGCGGGCTTCACCTTGTCCGTGATGTCGAACCCAAAAGCCATCACCCCATTGCCACTGTTTCCAATCCATTCGCCGTTGAGATAGAACTCGCCGCCCTGGCGAATGCCTTCAAATTCCAAAAACACCTTCTTTCCCTCCGAACCCGCCGGCAGCTTGAAGTGTTTGCGATACCACGCCACGCCGATGGGAAGTTCGCGAATTTTAACCTTGAATGCGCTGTCCTCATTCCACGCATAGGGAAGCGTGACCTGCTTCCAGTCTGTGTCCGCAAACACGGCTGCTTCCGCTCCGCTGGCATCACCCACGTTCACCAGCCAGCCGGAGTTAAAGTTGTATTTCCCCCCGTGGAGTTTGGGTCTGGAATTTCCCATTGGGTTTGTCGTTCATAAGTTCAAAGAGACTATCGCATAATTTTATCCCGAGCCCTCCGCGCCTCAATCCTTTTAACTGCATCTTGAGTGTTTTTGACCGGATGCGTTCCGTGAAATTGTTCTCGGATAGATGGCCATCCCTCACTTGCTGTATTCGCTCGCCAGACGAACCCTCAGTTTCCCGTTGTAATGGCGCAAATCACCGACTTACGCCACATCAATCGATTTTAGTGGCGCGAATCCCCAATTTGCGCCATATAAAGTGTCAGCATGCCAAAGCCAATCCCACAGGCCGCGTTGGACGCACTGCTCGGTGTGGTATCCCGATTTCCTGAAGGTGCCTCGCTGGATGATATTTCAAAGGCCGGGGAGACCAACCTTCCCCGCCGCACTTTGCAACGGCACTTGGCGCTTTTAGTCAGCCAGCAATTACTCCTTGTCGAAGGGAAAACGAGGAACCGACGCTATCGCTTGGCAGACTCCCGAGCGACGGAACTTTCAGCAAAGAAAGTGCCAGAGCCGAAAGAGGAAACGCAAATCCCGGTATCCCGTGAAGCGCAGGCCACCAGACGAGCTGTTCAAAAGCCGATCCAAAGCCGTGCGCCTGTCGGATACAACCGTGCATTTCTCGATTCCTACCGCCCCAACGAGACCTTTTACCTTGCCGCCAGCATCCGGGAGCATCTCGCAGCCATTGGACGCTCCACGGAAGCGGAACGCCCGGCAGGAACGTATGTGCGGCACATCTTGGGCCGTCTACTCATTGATCTCTCGTGGAATTCCAGCCGCTTGGAAGGCAACACCTATTCGCTGCTGGAAACGGAGCGTTTGCTGGAAATGGGCGAGGCTGCGGAAGGTAAAGACGCGCGGGAAGGGCAAATGATCCTCAACCACAAGGCCGCCATCGAGTTGTTGGTGGATCAGGCCGCAGAAGTGGGCTTCAACCGGTACACCATTCTCAATTTGCACGCCCTGCTTTCCGACAATCTTCTGGCCGATCCGCGCGCCTGTGGACGCTTGCGCGCCATGCCTGTCGGAATTGGCGGCACGGTCTATCAGCCGCTGGAAGTGCCGCAGTTGATCGAGGAATGTTTCCAGCAAATCCTCGACACGGCCACCGCGATTGCCGATCCCTTTGAGCAGGCGTTCTTCGTCACGGTTCACCTGCCGTATCTGCAACCCTTCGAGGACGTGAACAAGCGCGTTTCCCGGCTTGCGGCCAACATCCCCCTGATTCGAAAAAACCTGTGCCCGTTGTCGTTCGTGGATGTTCCCGAGAAAACCTACATCGACGGCATTCTGGGCGTTTACGAACTCAACCGCGTGGAATTGCTGCGCGATGTTTTCATTTGGGCTTATGAGCGATCCTGCGCCCGCTATTCGGCGGTTCGCCAGTCTTTGGGCGAGCCCGACCCGTTCCGCCTGCGCTATCGTCAGTTGATTGCGGATGCAGTCAGTGAAATTGTTCTCGGGCAGATGGACAAGAAAGCGGCCATTGCATCCATTCGGCGGCAAGCTGCGCAAAAAGTATTACTGGAAGATCAGGCGCGCTTCGCGGAATTGGTCGAAACGGAACTCATGAGCCTGCACGAAGGCAACATCGCCCGGTATCGACTGCGCCCCTCCCAATACCAAGCGTGGCGGGCGACGTGGCATTGAACCAAGCCTCGCGAACTCTTCTTGACTATTGAGAACGGCTGGAAGCCCGAACGATAAACCCTACTGAATGTGCAGCGAGGTGAAATGGGATTTCGACACCCCGGCTTGCGATGCGCAGTCTTGAACGTGTGCACACTTTTTGGGTTGACACCCTGCAAAGATTTGGCGCTTCGTGAATTAGCGT
>SESG01027197.1_pt1 | contig 20019 bp, 18 predicted proteins | sample 3171421 | NCBI WGS metagenome assembly SESG01 (sample SAMN10866946, study PRJNA518727) | freshwater metagenome | biome: subpolar coniferous forest; feature: holomictic lake; material: water; isolation source: holomictic Lake 227, 6 m and 8 m depth | place: Canada: near Kenora, Ontario | collected... | reverse complement strand
CGGCACCACCTTGTAGGCAAGACCATCAAGACGCAGAAAGTTTTCAAGGCCGATCATGCTTTCGGGGTCAACCGTGAGGGCAAAATAGATCGGGCGCAGTGAAAAGTTGCTCATGACAATATCATACACCGCAATATCCTGCGGACGCAGATACCCTTGGCCGTCGTAGGTGAGCCCTGGCTTCAGGGGCCATTTCATGGTGTCGAGCGGTTCAGAGGGTAACGAAACGCCATGAAGACGACCCTCTCGCAAGAGCTGCTGACGGGCTGCGGATGAGGGTAGCTCGGCATCAACAGAGTCAATGGGGACATAGGTGATATCGGCTATCTCGCCGTCACTCATGGTGAAGGCGACCGGTTTTGCACCCCGTGGACTGCTGTTTTTCAACTGGTTGAGGTACCAGCCGGTATTGGCGAGGCTCAGGTTGACGACGCGAACATCGGTTCTGATGCGCTCAACCTCCTGCAGATACCACAAGGGAAAGGTATCGTTGTCGCCGTTGGTAAAGAGAATGGCATCTTTTTCACAGCTCTGCAGCAAATTCCAGGCCCAGTCCCACGGCACATAATTCCCTGAACGGTCATGTACCCTGTAGTTGGCCCACAACATTCTGCCATTGATGAGGATGAAGCCCGTAACGACGGTCAACGCGGCAAGAACCATCTGGTTTCTGCTGCTGACAAGTTTCAATCTTGTTCCAAGCCATTGCCAAATGCTTTCAACCCCTATCCCTATCCAAAGGGCAAAGGCAAAAAAACTGCCCACGTAACTGTAATCCCGCTCACGCGGCTGAGGTTCCGTCTGGTTAAGATAGATGACAAGCGCAGCCCCGGTCAGTACAAAAAGAGCGGTCACAACCAGCCCCATCTTCCATTCACGCCTGAAATGAGTGATAGCTCCGACCAGCCCCACGAGAAAAGGAATACCCCAAAGCACCGACCAGTCAACTCCGGCGCCCTCCATATCATGCTCGCGCCCGATGAACTGCCAGCCAAAATAGCGGAAGTACATCTTCTTCATCTGGTAGGTGACAAAAAAGTCAAGATCACTCGAATATTGCTGATAAAAGTACTGATGGACCGGCTCGGGCGACCAGCGCCTTGGCCAGAGCGGCATATCGCCGTATTGATCGCGGTTGAGGTAGGAGACAAAGCTCTCGGACGATGAGGGGTTATTTTCATTGATGGGCGGTCCTGTCTGCGCCCGTACGAAGATCATGCCGTAGGAGGTATAGCCGATAATGATAAGCAGAAGCGACATCAACAGGGTGTTCATGAGCGCATGACGATGGATGTGCGAATACCAGAGAGCCGTGCCGAGCAAGATGAGAAAGAGAAGAAATCCCCTCCATGAAGTATAGTGCAGCAACAGCGGAAGGCCCTTGATAATGCCGATATAGATCAGGAAAAAGAGGCCGGACGCGGCAACAATGAGGAGAAGAAACGATAGAACGGTAACCTGCTGCTTTTTAAAGTAGTAAGCGAGCGCGACGGCAAAAACGGCAAGCAGGCTGAGAAGATGTACACCAATCGAAAGGCCGATAATGTACATAACGAGCAGCAGCCACCGTTCATGGCCCGCTTTGGGCTCCTCTTCGTACCAGCGAAGAAGAAGCCAGAGAAGCAGGGCTGTAAAGAGTGAGGAGAGTGCGTAGACCTCCGCCTCAACGGCGTTAAACCAGAAGCTGTCGGAAAGGGCAAGGGCAAGGGCACCGATAACGGCACCACCGTAGGCCGAAACCTTCTCTGCCAGGCTCCAGAGGTCAGGATCACTTTTGCGGTACATCATGATCAGCCTTACCGTGATGAGGTAGGTCAGCATGATGGTTGCGGCACTTGCAAGAGTGCTGATGAGGTTGACCCTGGCCCCGATATCACTGAAAAAGGGAACCATCGAAAAGAGACGCCCGAGCAGCAGAAAAAATGGCGATCCTGGAGGATGAGGAATCCCGAGCGTGTAGGCTGTGGCAATAAACTCCCCGCAATCCCAGAACGAGAAGGTGGGAGCCATGGTGCGGAGATATAAAATTTCGGCTACAAAAAAAAGAACGGCAGCAAGCGTGCGGTTGATCGTCCGGTATGTCATAAATGAAACGTGCTCAGAAGTAATGGATTACCCGAAAATAAACTCTTCAGCAATGAGATCAGCAAACAAAAAACCCTTTTGGGTCAGATACAGACGCCCCTCTTGCTGCTCTACCCACCCCTCCTCTGAAAATCGGGCAATGGCGGGTGAATGCGTATGACCTAATTTATTTCCTTTTCGCAAAAAATCAACATCCAGACCACTGTTTATTCGAAGTGTGAGAAATACCTGTTCAGTAAAGCGCTCTTCAGCCGAAAGCTCTTCACGAAAAATAATGGCGGCAGCCGGGGCAGCAAGATATCGTGTCAGGCTTGAAACGTTTGCCATACGAATCTCCTGCTGCGGCGAAACAAGAAAGCTGTGCGCAGAAGGACCGAAACCAAGGTAAGGTTCCCGCTTCCATGTGGCAAGGTTGTAGCGGGAATAGTGGCCCGGCAGGGAGAAATTGGAGACCTCGTACTGGCTGTAGCCCTGAAGCGACAGTGCACTCTGTGCATCTTCATAGAGAGAAGCCTGCAGTGCATCATCAGGAACGGTAACGAGACCCTTTGCTACCTGGCGGTGGAGGATTGTTTTCGGCTCGACCGAGAGCATATAGAGCGAAAGATGGTGGGGGCGCAGTGCGAGAGCCTCATGCAAGTCGGCCTCCCACAGGGAACGGCTCTCTCCGGGAACCCCGCAGATGAGGTCAACACTTACCGACTGAAAGCGGCGGAGTGCCTCAGCGGTGACCTGACGCGACTGAAGTGCCGTGTGTGCCCGGCTCAGCGCATGAAGCTTTTCGGTGGTAAACGACTGCACTCCGATGCTCAGCCTCGTTATCCCCAATGCCCTGAGCTCATCCATTTTTTCAAGGCTGAGATCTTCAGGATTGGCCTCAAGGGCTATCTCAAGATCAGGAACGAAGCTGCAAAGTGCCGCAAGCTCCTCAAGCCATCCGGCAAGATAACGCACAGGTACCATCGACGGTGTACCTCCACCAACATGAATGGCGCTGATGACCTGCCCTTTCAGCTCCTCCGAGCGGGATGCGGTTTCAAGGGAGAGTGCACTGAAAAAAGCCGCAATCTGCTCACCACCCGTCACCAGATAAAAATCACAGTAGGTGCAGCGCGCCTTGCAGAACGGGATATGCAGATAAAGGGTCAGCATGAGCTGAAAATGCCGGAATGATGATGAAAATGCCGATCAGGAGAGGGCAAGAATATACTCCGTAACTGCTTGATAGAGATCATCCGCCACAAATTCGGGAATGATGTTGCGCGTCCTGCAAAGAGCCTCTTCATTGTGACCGGTACGAACCAGCACAGGGCGTAGACCGGCACGCAGACCACACTCAACGTCGAGTGTTTTATCTCCGACAAAAAATGAAGCGCTTCGATCCACAATAATCCCCTCTTTCAAAAAATCGTTGATGGCCAGTTCAACCATCCCCGTTGCAGGCTTGCGGAAATCTGCAAAACGATCGTACTCCGGATGAGGGTATTCGGGATGAAAGGGGCAGTAATAGCAACGGTCAAAGCTGGCATTTTTGGGCGCAAGCAGCTCGTTAAGATAACGGTTGACCTCTTCAACCTGACTGACCGTAGCAATACCTCTGGCAATCCCCGCCTGATTGCTCACAATAACAATCCGGAATCCGGCACTCTTTGCAAGCGCAATAGCCTCGTCGGAGCGCTCAATCAGCTTCAACTGTTCTTTCAAAAAAACGTATGAACCTGTGTCCTGGTTGATGGTGCCATCCCTATCGAGAAAAAGCACCCTGGTTTTTTGTTCCATAGCAGCCTATTGTTCAAGAAGTTCGCGATACAACTGATCATACTCTTCAGCCGATTTTTTCCAGGTAAAGTCGCGGGTCATGGCAGTCGTAACAATCTGCTGCCAGTTCTCCTCATCATGAAAACTGGAAAGAGCCTCTTCAAGTTTGCCAACAAGCGAATCGGCGGTATAGTCATGAAAAATGAATCCGGAACCACTCTCTTCGGCACACTCCTCTATGGTTTCTACAATTCCTCCTCCGGCATAAGCAACCGGTATCGTCCCGTAATTCATAGCGAACATCTGGATCATGCCGCATGACTCAATCATGCCTGGCATAAGCAAAATATCGAGCCCCGCAACGGCAAGGTGAAAAAATGAGTCGGAATATTCTCCGTGAAAGCTCACCTGCTCAGGATGCTCAAGGGCAAAATCCTGAAAAATTTTTTCGTACTTATTGTCACCTGAGCCACTAATCACAAGCTGAATATCAAGTGATGCAAGCTGCTCAAGGCTCTGCTGCAGCAGCCCGGCTCCCTGAAACTCGTCAAAGTTGATGATCACCCCCACCACAGGCACGCCTTCGCTGTACGGAAGACCTGCCTCTTCGAGCAATGCTTTTTTGTTATCAAGCTTGCCATCCCGATGCTCATTGCTGTACCGTTTTTTGATGAGCTTGTCCGTCGCGGGGTTCCACTGCCGGATATCAATACCGTTTACAATGCCATAAAACTTTGCCTGATTCTCCTCAAGAACACGGCCAAGCCCGTAGGTCTTCAGGCCATCATGCACAATCTCTTCGGCATAGAGTTTCGAGGTCGTCGTCAGAAGGTCGGCATGTTCAACGCCGGTATAGAGCAGATTAACCTCGTCGTCATTGCGATGCAGGGCGGAGCATACCTCCTCGGGAAGCAGCTTCTGAAATGCCTTGAAGGGAAGAATTCCCTGACGATAAATATTATGGACGGTAAAAACCGTTTTTACATCTTTGAAAAACTCATGAGAGGCATAGACCGTTTTCAGCAAAAGGGGAATAAGACCGGCATGCCAGTCATGACAATGAATGATATCTGGTTTCCAACCAAGCCGTTGCAGGGTCTCGAGTACACCAACATTGAAAAAAACAACCTTGTCGGCACTGCCTTTCAAATCACTTCCATTGTCTCTATCGGTAAAAAGACCGTTACGCTTAAAATATTTTTCGTTATACAGGAAGTAGGTCTGGATCTTGCTCGAAGGCAACGCAGTAACCTTGACATGCAGCAAATCGATTTTCTCCTTGAGATCGACCTCAATGTCGGAGAGACGCAGAACGTCATGCAACCGGAATTTACGATCATTGATAGTACCGTACTTCGGCATCATGATGCGGGCCTCAAATCCTTCCTCCTCAATAGCTTGGGGGAATGATGCCATAAAATCAGCAAGAGGGCTGATCCTTACAAAAGGAGAGACTTCACCGGAGACATAAAGAACTTTAAAATTTCGTCTGGACATCTATATGACACTCAATCTATAATTTTTCATGAAAAGCTTTCATAGAACTACATTAGTTTCTAATTTACGAATTTTCACAGTCACATACAATCAAGCCTCACTCACCAAGGAACCAAAGGATTTTCATGCAGAGTACCTCCCGCATCACAAATTTCTTCCTTATTGCCCTGCTTTGGCTTGCCAGCGGCTGCGCTTCCGATCGTCCACCTTCGGGCGGCCCTGTTGATGCAACTCCGTTGCAGGTGCTCTTTTCTGATCCTGCGCCATCAGCAGTTCAGGTTTCAACGGAGAGAATTCAGTTGACATTCAACCATGACGTTTCCATACGGGAACTGCTCAATACCGTCATCATTTCGCCATCCATCGGCGACTACGATATTGCTGTTTCCGGAAGAAAAATGGAACTAAAGGGGTTCAAACCCCTGGAACAGCAGAGAACCTACATTCTCACCCTCGATAAAAAGCTCAGGGACAACAATGGCCGCACCTTTGCCGCCCCCTATACCATGGCATTTTCGACCGGCGCAGTACTTGATAACGAAGCAATCAGTGGAACGGTAATCGAGAGAGAGGGTTCCCCAGCCCGGAATGCGCTTGTAGTTGCTTTTGCCGAACGCCCTGCAAGCTCCGGTACCGGAAACCTGCTGCAGAGAGTGCCTGATTATTGGGCACAGGTGGATGGCTCAGGCTCCTTTTCGTTGCAACATCTGGCCAAAGGATTCTACCGGATTGTTGCTTTCAACGACCAAAACGGTGATCGGTGCCTCAACGCAGCAACCGAGGAGATTGGCCTCTGCAGTAAAGCCGTTGTTTCCACAGGCTCTTCCGACCTCCTTTTCAGATTTTCCGGAATAACCCACAAGAACGAGAAGCCTCCCTCCAGACCAACCGACAAGACGACAACTCCTGCTGCAACCGGAACCATCTCGGGTATCTGCATTGCCTCCGGGCAGTACGTCGTTGTTGAGGCGTCAAGTTTGACGGCATCATACCGCACAACGGCATCTCGCGAACAAAACGGCGCACTGCACTACCTCTTCCCGGAACTCCCTCCCGGGAGCTATACCATCACCGCATTTACACCCGCCGACGAAAAAAAACCCAATGCAGAACGACAATGGAATCCAGGTTCCATTGAGCCGTTTCAACCCGCCGAAGCGTTCGGGTTTTATTCGGAAAAGGTAATCGTACGTCCAGGATGGACAACAGAGCATATCGATATTCGTATCATCACGTCCAAGTAATAACATTAAAATTTCACGATGAACACATCTTCCAGAATAGGCCCGAATTCAATCATCCAGACCGTAGCTGCCCTTGAGGCTTTCTATGGTAAAACAAAATCTGAAACACTCCTCCGCAAAATCGGACAAGGGTACCTTATTGGAAACCTGCCGAAAGAGATGGTAGAAGAGGCAAAATTTCACTCCCTTGTCATTGCGCTGCAAAAAGAGATCGGTGAGACTTCCGTCATCCTCAAAGATGCTGGGGAACGAACCGCACGTTATCTTCTGAAGGTGCGCATTCCGGTTATCTTCCAGAAATTTCTGAAACTTTTGCCGCACCGTCTGGCCTTTCGGCTTTTCCTCTTCGCCATCAGCAAAAACGCCTGGACCTTTGCCGGTAGCGGTGAATTCACCTACTCCCTGAACCATCCGCCTGAAATAACCGTCAAGGTAACCTTCCCGAGCCATCCGGTCGTTGGAAACTTCTACCTTGGCACCTTCACCACTCTCCTGCAAGAGTTGGTCAATCCGTCAACAAAGATCAAACCCGACATCAACAAGAAGGACGGAGGTATACGATGCCACTATCAATGTGAAATTTGAGAAAATACTCCAGCAAAAAGGCAGCCCGAAAGCTGCCTTTTTTTATCTCAATGTGAGAGCCAGAACTACTGCCAGCCATTGACCATTTTGAAGATTTCCCTGTCACCGATTGGTACTGGTACTGAGGCAATGGGGTTATCCTGAATGAGGTAATCGGCAATTTCGTTATAAGGCACAAGGCACTCCGCCTTGTCGGGTGTATCGTCCATGGCATACATGGTTTTACCGGCAAACCGGCTCTTGCGGATAAGTTCATGGTAGGGTACCTTGGCAAGGAGCCTTGTGCCAACTTTTTCAGCAAACTGGTCGAGCATGTTGGTGCCACCGCCAGTGGTGTAGTCAACACGGTTGGCAACAATACCGGCCAGCTTCACCTTGTAGCGAACGCTTTTCTGCTGAATCGCCATACAGAGGCGGTTGGCCGCAAAAATACTGTCGAAATCGTTGGTGGCAATGATGATGGCATAGTCGGCATAGTTCAGCGGGGCGCTGAAGCCTCCACAGACAACATCACCGAGCACATCAAAAAGGATCACATCATATTTTTCGTACAGACCGAGTTCCTGGAGCAAGGTAACCGATTCGCCGACAACATAGCCGCCGCAGCCGCTCCCGGCAGGAGGACCGCCCGCTTCCAGACAATCTATACCAGCAAAACCTGTTTCGATAATATCCTCTGCGCTCAGCTCCTCATGGTGAAAATCAACCTCTTCAAGAGCTTCAATAACGGTTTTTTGCAGTTTTCCTGTAATGGGGAATGTGCTGTCATGCTTGGGATCGCAACCGATCTGCAGTACCTTGGCGCCTTTCAGGGCAAGTGCCGCCGAGATATTGGCGCTTGTGGTGCTTTTTCCTATGCCGCCCTTGCCATATACCGCTAAGACTAAACTCATAATGATAACAGAGAATTTGATTGATGGAAAAATCTTACCCGCCAAGCGACTCTTTTGCTTGCCGGAACACCTCTACGGAGATCATGACGTCACCGTTACCCCTGGCAAAGGTTTCGGTGTTCTTCCGCACCTTTTTACGGACAAAGAAGGGTACCTTCTTGAGCATGGTTTCAGCCTCATCGCTCCACTTCATCTCTCCCTCTCCTGCAATCGTCACAACATCGGCTGTATCCTCCGGTGATGGATGACCATTCGTGAAGGATGGCTGTGGTTCTTCAGGGGCGGATGATGCTTCGCTCTCCTCATATTCAAGACCGGCATCACCAAAAAAGTCGATAAGATGCTTTTCAAGACCGAGTTTGCAGGAGAGATAGACCCTGTCGGCAATAACATCGGCACCATCAAAACCAAAGAAGGGGTAGTAGCCGAGCAGATGATTTTCAATATGGGTCGGTGGACAGACCACCATGCAGGGGACATCAAGCTTGCGGCAACTGTGTCGCTCCATCTGTGTGCCACAAACCAGGTCCGGCATTTGATCGTCGATGATTTGTGCAACATCCTGAAACTTGTCGGTGACGATGAGTGCTCCGGGAAGGTAACCCTCAAGCTCCTTGCGTACCCAATCGGCATGACGCTCCAGATAGGTACCAGCACCGATAATCTGCATACCGAGTTCGTCACGCAAAAATTTTACAAGGGCAACGGTGTGGGTCGCGTCTCCAAAAACAAAAGCACGCTTGTTGCTGAAACTCTCCATATCGGCTGTTCGGGCAAACCAGGGCACACCGCTTGGGGCACTCAGGCCGTCAAGCGAAAATTCGTGCATCTTCGGCATGGTAATGGGAGAAACTCCCCGCTCAGCACCTGCCGCATTAAGTTTCTCAATCAGGGAACGGAGCCACGCAAGCGTGGGCTCGACCCCGATCGGGGCTTCGTAGATGGCTGGCATATCAAAGGTTTCTGCGAGGTATTCTGCCGCTGTAGTCCCGATTTCGCGATAAGGGGCGATATTGAGCCAGGCGGCGGGCAGTTTCCGCAAATCGTCGATGCCAGCTCCCCATGGAGCAACAACGTTAACGGCAATGCCAAGCGTCTGCAACATACGCCTGAGGCTTGTCAGGTTGGCTCGCAAATGAAAACCGAGTGAGGTAAAGCCGATCAGGTTCACCGAAGGCTGCGCCGTTTTTTCCTGGGCGACGGCATAACGTTTCACCAGTTCGGTCAAGAGACCGTCAGCCGCCTCGTTTTCCGATACCCTGAAGGGGTTAAGCGCATAGACCAGAATTTTTTCCTGCGGCAAGCCGGAATGGGCTGCAAGTTGATGGAGATCTTCCTGCAAAAGGGCCGTGCTGCAACTCGGCGCAATGACAATAAGTTCTGGATTGTAGTGGTGATCGACCTGCTGAAGTGTTGTGGGAAGTCTCGATACTCCCTGGGCAAGGTCTCTTCCACGAACCACACTGATCGACAAGCCGGGAAATTGCGGGGTTCGTTCAAGCATGGTGTAGGTTGCCGTGATGTAATCATCTCCCTGGGGAGCATGATAGACGGTGTGAACCCCTTTCATACTATTGGTGACGCGGCTGATACCGTGGAGGGCAGTGCCCTCGTAGAGCCAGAAAGCTAAGCGCATACTCTTGTGTCTTTTGTTTATTGCATTTCCATGTCGGTGAATTATTCAGCGCTCGGCATGACTCCTTCAAGCCAGACCTCCCTGTCGAACGCTGGCAACTTGCTGCGTCGCTGGAGCGGCGAAACGAACATGTTGGCCAGAGTAATAACTCCCGACCAACTGTGAATGGACATCAGCATGAATTCCATGCTCCACTTCACAACAAAACCGTTACCAACAAAAGGGTTGGCCGTCATCAGCGAGGTGATGATCAAGTCGGGCTTGATGCGGCGGACATCCTCAAGCTGACGATGAAAGTTTGGCTGCTCAACGACGCGAACACCATCAAGAGCCACAAGTTCTCGTGCGTGAAATTTCTTGTTGATATAAGCGCTGCTGCATTCGACCACATCAGCCCCGGCACTATGGAGAAAGCGTGCAAGCGGCAACTCCATCATGGTGTCGGCAGTTAAAAAGACCTTTTTCCCTTTGAGAAGCTCTGTCTGGTTGCGGATCTTCTCCCACGCAGCTTTTTCACGGTCACGAAGATCGACCGTAATCCCGAATTCGCGAGCAAGATCTTCCCAGAAGGCTCTGGTACCATCGGGGCCGAAAGGAAAGAGTGAGTGAAGCACACTGGCGCCGCGTTCACGGGCCAGCTTGACAGCGACCCTTGAAAGATAGGGTTGAATCGGCGCAAGCACGGTATCGGGGCCTATGGCAGGCATTTTGTCGAAACGGGATTCAGGCAGAAAACCACCGACCGAAATCCCTAGCGCTTCGGCCTCGGCTCTGAGGTCGTCAGCCGTGACGTCGTTGACCGAGCCGAGGAAAACTACGCTTTTCTGACCTGCTGGTGCTACGGGACAGAAGGGCACAAGGGCGGAGAGCACCGAGTCCTCTGCCTGGGTAAAGTTATAGACCAGGCCGCTTGCAGGAACAAAGAGTACCGGCACATCGGCAGTGCTGAGAGTATGGGCAAGCCCCTTGAAATCAACCTTCATCACCTCGGGAGTACACGAAGAGAGAAGAAAGATCACCGACGGATTATGGTCGGCCTTGATTTCACGAATAATTTCCTCGAGAGTAGGTTCATTCTTTGAAAGATCACCCTCCTCCATAAGGGCAATACCAAAGCGCGGCTTGGCAAAAATCATCATGCCGAGAGCATTCTGCAAAAAATGGGCGCAGGTATGCGTTCCGAGCACAAGAAAAAAGCTGTCCTTGATTTTCTGGTACATCCAGCCAACACAGGCAAGACCACAAAAACTGTGCGTAACGTTATCTTCCTTGATTACCTGAATATCTCCGGAAAGCTGCATCATAACTGTTTTCTTTTGAGAGTTACTGCCCGCAATAAAGCTGTGTTACAGAGGCCAAACGTAAAGAGAGGTGAAGATAAAATATTTTCAGTAATCCCCCTACTCTTCCACCCCTCTCGCCTCGACTATTTTCGCTTTGACCGAGGCACTTTTTTCGCCAAGGCGGACGGCCCGATCACGACGGTCATCAATCTTCATGACCGTATAAACACGCTTGCCACCCTGGCTGAACGAGTACTCATGGAGCTTCAGCGCAAGATCAAAGAGCAGTGGGGCAGGCCCTTCAACCGTCGTCCCCATGTCATGAAGCCTGAAACTGCAACCGCTTGCGGCAAGAAGCTCCTGCAAGCCGGCGACAAAGCCACTCAAGCTCCCCTCCTTGCTGTCGAGCGGAAGAACTGCAATATCCATCAATGCCATAAAAAGAGTGGTTGATTATCTGAAAACCGTCTCTTCACGTCCGGGACCTACCGAAATAAAGGTAACCGGAATTTGCAACTCATCTTCAAGGAAGGTGACATAGTTCTGCGCTTCGGGCTGCATATCCGAAAAGCTCCGGGCGTGCACATTCGATGCCATCCACCCCTTCATGGTGGTAAAGAGTGGCGTCACCCTCGAAAGTGTCTGATGATCGGTAGGGAAATCATGGATCTCCTTGCCGTCAAGCATATAGGAGGTACAGACCTTGATCTCCTCAAAGGCATCAAGCACATCGAGTTTTGTGAGCGCAATTTCCGTCACACCGTTAATAATGAGAGAATAGCGGAGAGCCACAAGGTCAATCCAGCCACAGCGGCGTTTTCTGCCGGTTGTAGCGCCAAACTCATGGCCAATACGACCAAGACGCTCCCCTGTTTCATCAAGAAGTTCCGAAGGGAAGGCCCCGTTGCCGACTCTGGTCATGTAAGCCTTGCAGACACCGATCACCTTGCCGATAGAGTTTGGTGCAATGCCTGAGCCGGTGCAGGCTCCTCCTGAAGTAGGATTGGATGAGGTCACATAGGGATAAGTTCCATGGTCAACATCAAGCAGACAGCCCTGGGCACCTTCAAGCAGGACAGTTTTTCCCTCCTGGATCTGACGGTTCAGATAAAGCTGGGTATTGGTCACATAAGGATCAATGATCTTGTCGAACTCTTCGTACTCACGAACCATGGTTTCGACATCAATCTCTTCCTTTTCATAGATATTTTTGAAAAGCTTGTTTTTGGCTGCCAGATTTTCGCGGAGCTTCTCCTGCAACACTTCCGCACTGAGCAAGTCAACAACCCTGATACCCTTGCGGGCAAACTTGTCTTCATAACTCGGGCCAATACCACGACCGGTTGTCCCTATTTTCTGATCGCCCTGGGCACTTTCATGCAGGGTGTCGAGCAGTTTGTGATAGGGCATGATCAAGTGAGCATTATGGCTGATAAAAAGCCGGCCCGTCACCTCATAACCAAGCTCCTCAACCTTTCTGATCTCATCGAGCAGCGCCGCTGGATCAATGACCACACCATTACCGATAACACAAACACATCTTTTATTAAAAATTCCAGAGGGAATCAGGTGCAAAACGACGGTTTTATTATCAAAACAGATCGTATGACCGGCATTCGCCCCTCCCTGATAACGGACAACAATATCATACTTGTCCGAAAGGTAATCCACAAGCTTCCCTTTGCCTTCATCACCGAACTGTGTGCCGACAATAACCGTTGCCGACTGTGACGGTGTTCTGAATTTTTTTGATTCCACGACGATTGTTTTTATTGAAGGATATAATGATCAAAATGAGCCAGAAGCTCAACCTTTCCCTTGCCTGAAAACGATGAATAATTTACAATAAATTTGGCTTTAGCCGCGCAACTTTCCATAATACGGCTGGTGTGAACCTTTTCCTTTTGCGTGAGCTTGTCATATTTGGTCAGCACGATAGCGTAGGGCTTATCGTGAGCCTCAAGAAAGCTGATCATCGCCCGGTCGGACTGCATGGCGGGATGGCGAGAGTCGAGAAGCAGCACCACCAGCGCGATTGAGCGCCGTTGCAGGATATAGGATGAGAGCAGAGTGCCCCACAGCGCCTTCTCTGCATGACCAACGGCCGCATAGCCATAACCGGGAAGATCAACAAAGTAAAGTTCGCTGTTCACAAGAAAAAAGTTGATCAATCTTGTTTTTCCAGGGGTTGAACTCGTTTTTGCAAGCCCCTTTATCCCTGTGAGGGAGTTCAGCATCGTCGATTTCCCGACATTTGAGCGTCCTGCAAAAACAATTTCGGGAAAAGACTCTTCCGGTAACCCGGAAAGAGCGGAAACACTGATGTGAAAGGTGGAATTGACAATTTTCATACAAAAAGAGCGGTCACAAAAAAAGAGCTACAAAAAGGAAGCTAAAAACCTTGCGTTAAAAACCCAAATGTTTAACTTTCATCAGGCCATTCAGGCATAGGACACACTCTCTCCACTATAAGAAAAAAGGCAGAACAGCAGAAGATGTCACTCTTCATTTATAACTCCCTCGGCAGAACCAAAGAGAAATTCGAACCCCTTTATCCGGGGATTGTCACCATGTATGTATGCGGGCCAACCGTCTATGGCCATGCCCACCTTGGCCATGCAAAAAGCTATGTCTCGTTTGACCTGGTCGTTCGCTGGCTTCGCCAGAGCGGATACCGGGTAAAGTATGTGCAGAACATTACTGATGTTGGCCACCTGACAGATGACGCCGACGAGGGCGAGGACAAAATCATAAAACAGTCACGCCTCGAACAAACTGACCCTATGGAAATTTCGCAGTTCTACACCCGAAGTTTCTATCATGATATGGATCGAATGGCGGTTCTTCGCCCCAATATTGCGCCCGCTGCGACCGCCCACATTCCTGAGCAGATTGCCCTGGTTGAGCGGTTGATAAAAACCGGTCACGCTTACGAAGTCAATGGCAACGTCTATTTCTCGGTCGAGTCGTTTCCTGCCTATGGAAAACTTTCGGGACGCACTGACCAGGATGCGCTGCAATCAGGCATCAGAGTGGATGTGCGCTCCGAAAAACACCACCCTTCCGATTTTGCACTCTGGAAAAAGGCTGATGAGCAGCATCTGATGAAATGGAACTCTCCATGGAGTATCGGTTATCCCGGCTGGCATCTGGAGTGTTCGGCCATGTCGATGAAATATCTTGGCGAGACAATTGATATTCACGGTGGTGGAATGGAGAACAAGTTTCCCCATCACGACTGTGAAATCGCCCAATCTGAATCGGTCACCGGCAAACCCTACGTCAGGTTCTGGATGCACAACAACATGGTGACCATCAATGGAATAAAAATGGGGAAGTCCCTGAAAAACTCGGTTAATCTTAACGAGATTTTCAAAATTATTGATCCACTGGTCATCCGTTTCTTTATTCTGCAATCCCACTACCGCTCACAACTCGATTATTCCGAAGCCGCCATCAAGGCTTCAGCAACCGGACTTGAAAAACTTCATGAGAGCCTGCGACGGCTCCGGGAACAAAGCCAGGGAAGCGGAGCTTTTGAGAGCGCACCATTCCTGCAACGCTTTACTGATGCGATGAATGATGATTTCAACACTCCGATAGCCATTGCTGTGCTGTTCGACTTCTCCAAATCGGTAAACGCTGCCCTTGATCGTATCGAAGGCATGTCAGAAAGCTCACGGCAAAAGGCTGAGGCTTTTTTTGACAAAGCAGGGCGGGAAATTCTCGGTATTGTGCCGGATGGTCACCCATCAGAGAACAGGGGTGACGAATTGAGCGGCAATAAACTCAGCGGCGTGATGGATATCCTGCTTGAGATGCGAACTGATGCCAGAAAAAACAGGGATTTTGCCCTCAGCGACAAAATACGAGACCAGCTCCTTGATGCCGGAATCGAAATCAAGGATACAAAAGAGGGTACAAGCTGGTCAATAAAAAACGCCCATTAAAGGTACTCTTCAAGCTTTTCGCGCCTGAGGGCATCGACCACGTTACTTACCCGGTGCGAGTGCCCCTTGCCGCAAACAAGGAGTGCGTCATCGGTCTCAACAATAATCACATCATGAAGTCCTATGGTGCAGACCACCTTGCCTGCCGTTTTTTTAACAAAAACATTGTCGCAGTCGAGTTGCACCACCCGGCTTTCGGGCAACTCCCCCACAATGGTGCTGCGTTTACCGGCTACTTTGAGGACTTCATCCCAACTGCCGAGATCAGACCAGCCGAATTCTCCTGCCAGCACAAAAACCGTTTCAGCCTTCTCCATGATGCCGTAATCAATAGAGAGAGGATGGATCCAGGAGTAGACGTCTTCAATGACCTCTCGCTCACTCTCCGATCCAAGGCTCTGGTAAATGGCAAGCAGATCCTTGTATAAATCGGGCATGGAACGCTCAAATTCCCTCTCTATGGCATCAATGTGCCATATAAAAACCCCGCTGTTCCAGTAAAAATCCTTGCTTTCAAGAAACTGGGCCGCCGTTACAGCGTCCGGCTTTTCAGCAAATGCCTTTACCCTGAAGAGCAGAAAATCATGCCTATCCAAAAAAGTTACCGGAATTGACTGCTGAACATCAACCTGAATGTATCCATAAGCCGTTTCTGGCCGATCGGCTTTAATGCCGATGGTTACAAGAGCTTTTTTTTGACCTGCAATCTCTATGCCAGCCTCAACTATTTTAAGAAATGCCTCTTCATCCTGAACAAGGTGATCGGCAGGAAGTACAATGGTTATTGCATCCGGATCCCTTTTTTTGATATGCGCCGTTGCAAGCGCAATGCAGGGGGCGGTATTGCGGTCGGAGGGTTCAACGATGATGTTGTCAGGACTGAAGCTGCCAAGAGAACCCTTCAGGAGTGTTCGTCCCAGCTCGCAGGTGATGATAAAAATATTCTCCTCTCGGACCAATGCTGAGATGCGTCGGACGGTTTTTGCGACCATTGTTCCATCGTCCAGCAGATCAACAAATTGCTTTGGCATTTTTTTCCTTGAAAGGGGCCAAAGTTTTTTGCTTATCCCACCCGCCATGATAACAGCATAGACATGCAGACTTGATCCACTATTCATAAAGCGCTCTCTGTTGTTGGAATTTTCCAAAAAAGCTTCTCTTGAACACCAAAAAATCGCTCACTCCCACCCGATTGACCATAAAGACTCCTGAGTCTCGATGGCACAAAAAAGGAAGGGTATTGAAAATTGTTCCCTGAAAAACAGTTCCAGATACGATGAAAGTGTAATTTACAATTATTTTTATTGAAAGAGGTGACTATAGCACCGCAAAAAAAACCGGCAATTTGTCATTCATGGTAAAATATTGTTTTTTGAGGGTAAACTCTTGAACAGAACAGATTGGATACTTATGGAACGACACAATGATGATCTCTCGATACTGCAGGCATTATGTGCTGAACAGGCTATAGAGGTCGATATTGAAACACTTCAACAACTGGTGCGCTATGGCGAATATCTCGAAGAGTGGAATGAAAAAATCAACCTGATCAGCCGAAAAGAGGATGCGCCAGTCATTATAAAACACATTTTTCATTCACTCCTGATCAGCCTTTACCACACATTCCGCAATGATGAGTCTGTTCTTGACCTCGGAACAGGGGGAGGATTGCCGGGTATTCCGCTCTCTCTCCTTTTTCCCCGCACACGCTTTCTTCTCGTAGATGCTACCGGAAAAAAAATTGCGGCCTGTCAGGCCATGATCAAAGGGCTTGGTATTACCAATGCCGCCGCTCAGCACACAAGGGTAGAGGATCTCAGGGGGGTTGTGTTTGATACGGTACTTTCAAGACAGGTAGCACCTCTCGACAAGCTCTGCGGTTATGCCGGGAAAATCCTGAAGCCAGGCGGCACGATGATCTGTCTGAAGGGGGGGAATCTCAACAAGGAGATTGCGAGCGCTCTGGAGTCGAGCAAGAATCACGAAGGATTTCCCTCAAGCATAGAGTTGCATCCCATACACGGCATCAGCCCCTTTTTCTCTGAAAAGCAGATAGTCATCGCCCGCGGATAAAAACTTTTCCACAAGCAATGACTAACAATAACTCTCAAGCGTAGGGGAAAACAGAGTCGGTCAGACGGCGGAAGCAACGGCTGCTTCTGCTGTTTTCTTTGAACCCTGAACTCGTTTTGCGCGATCCTGCTTGCCGGTACCCTGGCTTGCTGATGGTGCTTCCTGATAATCGACAAGTTCAATAACAGCCATTTTGGCAGCATCACCAAAACGGGGAGCAAGCTTGATGACGCGAGTGTAACCACCCTGACGGGTACCCACTTTGGCCACAATCTCTTCAAAAAGAATCCTTACAGCCTGTTTGTCGCGAATGTCCTTGAAGACCTCACGCTGGGCATGAACCGTACCTTTACGGGCCTTGGTAATGAGCTTTTCTACAACCCTGCGAGTCTCTTTGGCTTTGGCCTCTGTCGTCTCAATACGCTTGTAAACAAGCAGTTGTGTTGACAGGTTGCTGAGCGTCGCCTTTCTATGGGCTGCGGTTCTTCCAAGTTTTCTTACCGGCTTAGTTTTACGCATGTCTATTTCCTGATCTCAATAATTCAAAAAAAACGGTTACGATTTTATCATTTCATCTGATATCTGGTAATATCCATACCAAACTTCAGGTCAAACTTTTCAAGCTGTTCCTTCAACTCCGTGAGCGATTTCTTGCCAAAATTCTTGTAGTTAAGCAGCTCATCCTCCTTGTGTGAAACGAGTTCGCCAATCGTATCAATTTCTGCAAGTCTAAGGCAGTTATGTGAGCGAACAGAGAGATCGAGATCTTCGATTTTGGTATGAAAGAGGCGACGCATAGTCTCAAACTCGTCATCCTGCTGCTTGAACTCCTCTTCGGTAAACTCCTCTTCGGTTGGAGAGAAGTTGGCAAAAAATGTTACATGGTCAGTGATGATCTTGCCCGCAAGACTGATTGAGTCATCAGGAGTGACCGAGCCATCCGTCTCGACATCAAGAATCATTTTTTCATAATCAGTTCTCTGACCAACTCGGGTATTTTCAACTGTAAACTTCACATTTCTGATCGGTGTATAGATGGCATCGACGGCGATGTACCCTATGGGCATTCCTTCCGGCCTGTTATCCTCTGCTGGCATGTATCCACGACCTCTTCCGATATAGAGATCAATTTTAACCGTCGCGCCTGCATTTATGGTAGCAACATGCATCTCTTTGTTCAACACCTCAAATTCTCCATCCTGAGCCACTATCTCACCTGCCGTAAAATCCATTGGCCCAACCAGGGTGAGAGAGGTCTTGCAGTTCCTTTTGCAAGTAGACTTGAAACGGACCTTCTTGAGATTCAAAACGATTTCCGGGACATCTTCACGAACGCCGTCAATGGCCGCGAACTCATGAAACACACCGTCTATTTTAATCCCTGTTATTGCAGTTCCCGGAAGTGAGGCAAGAAGAACTCTTCTCATAACGTTTCCGAGGGTCACACCATAACCGCGCTCAAGCGGCTGGGCAATGAACCTGCCGAAACAATCCGTATGGGAAGCTTCGTCAACCTCTATTTTTGCAGGCATCTGCATCTGGTATATCATAGTAGTTTATACCTTAGAATTCATTAAAATCACTTCGAGTATAACTCAACGACCAACTGTTCGTTGAATGGCTCCTGTACTTCCACTCTCTCTGGTACACTCAGAAAAACAGCTTTCTGATTTGCCTTGTCAACCTGTATCCATGAAGGAATACGCGATTCTGGGGCCTTGGTGAGTGAATCGGTAACGGCTCCCATGTTCTTGCTTCTCTGACGGAACTCAATGACCTCGGAAGGAGAGACAATGTATGAAGGGATATCGACCTTCTTGCCGTTAATGAGCAGATGACCATGCGTCACAAGTTGACGGGCACCTGAGCGCGAAGGCGCAAAGCCAGCACGAAAAACAACATTATCAAAACGTCTTTCAAGAAGCTTGACAAGGTTATCACCTGTAACACCTCGCTGTGATACCGCTTTTTTGTAATAGTTCCTGAACTGCTTTTCCAGAATCCCGTACAGGTATTTCATCTTCTGCTTCTCTCTCAACTGGAGAGCATATTCAGAGACCTTTCCTTTCCGACCCTGACCATGCTGACCTGGAGGAAATGGACGTCTTTCAAGATATTTTTCTGCTTTTGGTGCAAGCGCAATACCTAACCTGCGGGATACTTTTGTTATTGAGCCTCTGAATCTTGCCATATCACTTGCTTCATTGAAATTCTATGAATATATAAAATCAGACCCTTCTGCGCTTGGGAGGCCTGCAGCCGTTATGCGGAAGAGGTGTTATATCCTTAATGGTCCGAACATCAAGACCAGCACCCTGCAGTGCACGTATTGCAGCATCACGTCCGGCACCAGGCCCTTTGATAAAAACATTGACGTGCCGCATTCCAAGATCGTACGCCTCTTTCGCAGCAGCTTCTGACGTAATCTGCGAAGCATAAGGAGTGTTCTTTTTCGACCCCTTGAACCCATTTTTACCAGCACTGGACCAGGAAACCGTATTGCCCTGAAGATCAGTAATGGTCACCATGATGTTGTTGAATGATGCCTTGATATGCACAGCACCTTCCGGGGTAACCTTTACCTTCTTTTTTTTCTTGCTTATTGTAGCCATGAACTTACTCTCTTTAGTATCGAAGATTTTATTGCCTGTATACTACTACTTCTTGACAGCCTTCTTCTTGCCGGCGACAGTCTTCCGTTTACCTTTTCTGGTCCTTGCATTGGTACGTGTCCTCTGTCCGCGAACAGGCAGTGAGCGCCGATGACGAAGTCCCCTGTAGCAACCGATGTCCATCAAACGTTTAATGGCAGTCTGCTGCTCACCGCGCGCCTGCCCTTCAACCTTGTATTCTTCGGCAATAATTTCCCTGATGGCATGCGCTTCCTGATCATTCAGATCTGAAATCTTTCTGTCAGGCGCAATACCGGCTCTCTGCAAAATGCTTTCTGCTGATGCTCTCCCAATACCATAAACATGCGTCAAAGCAATAACTGCATGTTTGTTCAACGGCAAA
>SESG01008988.1_pt1 | contig 20019 bp, 17 predicted proteins | sample 3171421 | NCBI WGS metagenome assembly SESG01 (sample SAMN10866946, study PRJNA518727) | freshwater metagenome | biome: subpolar coniferous forest; feature: holomictic lake; material: water; isolation source: holomictic Lake 227, 6 m and 8 m depth | place: Canada: near Kenora, Ontario | collected... | reverse complement strand
TTAAGATAGTATCTTTTCTTTTAGCATGACGAAGCGGGACGCTTCGCCAAACATTTGCTGAATAAATGTAGGCTACGGCAAACAGGGGTGGAATAGTTGATAGTTTATAGTAGGCAAAATAGATTACATTTTATATCTCAAGAAAATAAATCCGGTGCCGTTGACACCGGATTATGTATGCTAATATATATGCATATTCAAAATGTAACCCTCAGGCTTAGTCCAACCGGCATTTCAACTTGGTTATTTACCGAAATCTGTGAAAGATAAGGTGCTAGTTCTAAATTCAGCGACGAAGTTTTGCGCAGATGCTGTATATACATATTATTCACTTTAGCCACATTCACTGCATCGACAATAGACCAGATATAAATTCCGGTCATAGCTGTAAACCCTACAAGTGCCAAACCTGCCCCTGTAAGTCCCATAGTATTTGGTCTGGAAACTCCAAGCGGATAATCGTATTGACCTGAGCTGCCCATTACCATAGCAAATCCAACCATACCAACCATCATAGAGCCATAAGTTCCACCCAGAAAAGCCAATCCACGACCCACCTCGCCACAAACCATTTGCCCTAATCCGGGTATTATGACTGAACAGACGCCACTTAAAGCAGGGTTAAAAGGATCACCAAACTGTGGCATATACCTGTGATAATCATATTGCAATTTGTTTTGCGAAAAAGTTTGAGCCTGTATATTTACAGCAAACAAAGAAAGTAACAGAGCGAAAATTAAAAAGTGTTTTTTCATGATTATTAGTTTTTAATTGTTTGATTTAAGTAAACAAATTTTATACCAAATAAATATCTGCTTAGTATCTAAGCTTCTTAAATCTTTATATAAATCTTTTTTCTTTCGAGTAAAAATCCCACTAACCAGCAGGTCAGCATCCAGCAAACGGAGAACAAAAATGCTCCGAAATAATCGCCGGTATATACAAAGATGTGGCTGTATAACCATCTGAAAAGCGATTCATTGCCAATTGAAATCAGAAACATTACGGTAACTCCCAATTCGCTCAAGAGGTAAATCAACAGGGGGTTTTTGCCGCTTACCAAAAAGAAATGTGTGCCTTTTTTCAGCCCGATGAAATCAATCAGATAAACAATTACTGCTATCATTACACAGTCCAACCCAACAGTCAGCAAGGCATAAGAACTGGTCCAGAGTTTTTTATTAATGGGCATAAGTTCACTCCACATAGAAGCAATAAGTACGAATACAGCACCTGCCGCAATCAGTTTCAGGATTCCGTTCCTGTTTTTGCCGTTCTTCTGTAAAAAACGTCCCACGGCATATCCGGCTATTACATTAAACAAAGCCGGAATTGTGCTCAAAAATCCTTCGGGGTCAAACGGAAATCCTTCGCCTCTGTACAAATGATCGACTCCTATTGCCCAGCTATCAAAGCGCAATACTGCATTTCCGTGTTTGCTGAATTCTTCAGCACTTTCTCCGAAAACCAACAATAAAACCCAGTAAATGAATAAAGCTACAACGCCAATCCATACCGTTTTCCGAGTTCCAAGATAATAAACTAATAAAGCTGAAATACCGTAACATAAGGCAATCCGTTGTAAAACTCCCAAAATACGGGTATGAGAAATCGGAGATAAAATCAGTTGAGATTGTGTATCGAGCTTAAAAAACGGAAACCAGTACATCAGGTAACCTATCAGGAAAATCAAAAAAGTGCGTTTGAAAATTTTCAGCAGTACCTCCGATTGCTTCATTAATTGCCAGCGATTGCTGGCAAAGCTCAGTGCATTACCAACTGCAAAAAGAAATGAAGGGAAAACCAGATCGGTAGGAGTAAAACCATTCCAGTCGGCATGTTTTAGTGGCCAATAGGTGGTATCGCCATTTCCGGAAGTATTCACAATAATCATAAAACATACTGTTAGTCCACGAAACACATCGAGGGCAGTGAAGCGCTGAATAGCCTGAATTGTTTTGGTCATACTTTCTGATTTAAGCAAATTCAAAAATGTTGTGTAAAAATACAATTTTTTGGGTTGCATTCGGATAAACCTACAAAAAAAACCGCAATGATTACTCAATACGGCTTTTGTTATACAAGTCTTTTGTCTTGACTATTGGTTCTTGGTTCTTAGTTCTGTTATCTGACTAATAGGCTGACTCAAATTGCTGCAGGAACCGCACATCGTTTTCGGAGAACATGCGGAGGTCTTTAACCTGATATTTCAGATTGGTAATACGCTCTACTCCCATTCCAAAAGCATAACCGGAATAAATTTTGGAGTCAATGCCACAGTTTTCCAGTACATTGGGGTCAACCATACCGCATCCCAAAATTTCCACCCAACCGGTGTGTTTGCAAAACGGACAACCTTTTCCACCACAGATATTACAGGAAATATCCATTTCGGCACTGGGTTCGGTGAATGGAAAATACGATGGACGCAGGCGAATTTCAGTATTTTCGCCAAACATTTCTTTGGCAAAATACATCAAGGCCTGTTTCAGGTCAGCAAAGGAAACATCTTTATCGATATACAGTCCTTCCACCTGATGGAAAAAGCAGTGAGCCCGATACGAAATGGCCTCGTTTCGGTATACCCGACCCGGAAATAACATGCGGATTGGCGGTTTCTGATTGGCCATAACATGTGATTGCACAGACGAAGTATGGGTACGAAGCAGCACATCAGGATTTTGTTCGATAAAAAAAGTATCCTGCATATCACGTGCCGGATGTTCGGGCGGAAAGTTTAATGCACCAAATACATGCCAGTCATCCTCAATTTCAGGTCCTTCGGCAATGGTAAATCCAATACGGGAAAAAATATCGATAATTTCGTGCTTAACCAACGATAGCGGATGACGAGTACCCATTTTCAGTGGGTCTGCACTACGGGTTAAATCCGATTTAGTGTCTGATTCTGTTGTCTGGCTAAATGATTCTTTCAGTTCATTTAGTTTGTCTTGTGCCTGATTTTTAAGGTCATTCAACAATTGTCCCACTTCACGCTTTTCCTCATTTCCCACATTTCTGAAATCATTGAAGAGTTCTGAAATCTGACCTTTTTTACTCAGATATTTGATGCGGAGTTCTTCCAGTTCATCAATATTAGAAGCGGCAAGTTTGTTTACTTCTTCAAGTAAATGGTTTATCCGGTGTTTCATTCTTTATTATTTGACTTGTCTGATACTTTAAACCTTATTGAATGTCAGCAAATTAAAATTAATTAGCTTGTAATTTCGCTCTCATAAAGGTTTTGCAAAAGTAATCAATTTTCTGCTAAATTAAATTGTGATAAAAAAAAAAGATATTATGTCAGAATATTTCTGATTTTTGCCTTATATTTGTGAATCACAAATTTATTTCTGTATGAACATACATAATATACTGGAGTTTCTGAAAGAATTGAAACTCAACAATAATCGGGAGTGGTTTGCCGAAAATAAGAAGTGGTTCGATCAGGTAAAAGCCGAATTTGAACAAATCAGCAAAGAATTGATCCTTGAAATTTCGAAGTTTGACGAAGAAATTAAACATGTCGAAGCTAAAGATTGCATTTTCCGTATTTATCGTGATACCCGATTTTCGCATGATAAAACGCCCTATAAAACTCATTTTGGCGTATTTGTTGCATCTGCCGGTGGTCGTAAAAGCCAGCGTGGCGGATATTATATTCATCTCGATCCGGATGGTAGTTTCGTAGGAGTTGGTGTTTGGGGACCGGAACCAAATCTGCTGAAAGCACTTCGACAGAGTGTGTATGATAATATCGACGAACTGAATGAAATTCGCCATAACCCTGAGTTTTCAAAATACTTTGTCGATTTCTTTGAGGAAGATAAACTAAAGACTGTACCACAGGGATTTCCCAAAGATTTTCCGGATGCTGAATTGCTTAAGCTGAAGCATTATCTGGTTGACTATAAATTTGATGAAACGCAAACCAAATCTGATGATTTTGTGGCAATAGTTGCTGAAGTTCTGAAACATGGTTACCCTTTGAACCGTTTCCTGAATTACACAGTTGATGAAGTTAAGTGATTTATCACGCCCAATTGAAAATTGTAAATAAATAAATTGTAAATAATAAGATGATTTTAGATTCATTAAAAAATGCGGCTCTATACGAGTCAGTTCACCCCCGTTTTAAAAAGGCTTTTGAGTTTTTACAGAACACCGATTTGGCATCTTTAGCATTAGGAAAAATGGAACTGGATGGTGCCGATTTGTTTATAAATGTGCAGGAAGTAGTTGGAAAATCGGCTGCTGAAGCTAAAATGGAAACCCATAAATGTTATATTGATATTCAGGTACCGATAACAGCCCCGGAAACAATGGGTTGGATTGCTGTAGGTCAATTAAAGCAAACAACTCAGGAATATAGCGCTGAAAAAGATGTGGCATTCTTTGCCGACAAAGCAACAACTTTTTTAAATGTACAGCCGTACGAATTTGCCATATTCTTTCCGGAAGACGCCCATCAGCCTTGTATTGGCAAAGGACAACACAAAAAAGTGATTGTGAAGGTCTTGGTTTAGTACTTTGAAAATTTCGTTTGATTTCAGTCTGATTATTAATCTTTGAACTAAATAAAAATCAACTAATGAAAGATCTTGCAATTCTAAAATCCGATCCCTGGCTTGCACCTTATGAAGGAGCGATAAACGGTCGATATGAGTATTTCGAAAGCGTGGAGAAAAAACTTGTTCCGGATGGTCAATCATTGTCAGGTTTTGCTACCGGATATTTATATTTTGGGCTTCACAGGTTGCCGGATGGTTGGATTTTTCGCGAATGGGCACCGAATGCAACTGCCATTTTTTTGATTGGCGATTTCAATAATTGGCAACGACTTCCCGATTATCAATTAAAAAAGCTGCAGAATGGGGTTTGGGAAATTCGCTTACCCGATTATGCTATGGCACATTCGCAACATTACAAATTGTTGGTTGAGTGGGAAGGTGGCGGCGGTGAACGTATACCGGCATGGGCCCGCAGAGTAGTTCAGGATGAGGCTACAAAAATTTTCAGTGCGCAAGTCTGGAATCCAATCCAGCAATATAAGTTTAAACATAGCAGTTTCAAACCAACTATTGATCCTTTATTAATATACGAATGCCACATTGGCATGTCGAGTTCAGAGGAAAAAGTATCCACATACAATGAATTCAGAACATCAATTTTACCCCGAATTCACAAAGATGGATACAATTGCATACAGATAATGGCTATTCAGGAACATCCTTATTATGGCTCATTTGGCTATCATGTTTCCAGTTTTTTTGCAGCTTCTTCACGTTTTGGCACTCCGGAAGAACTAAAACACTTGATTGATGATGCTCATGGATTAGGCATCTCGGTAATAATGGATATTGTACATTCTCACGCTGTTAAGAATGAAATTGAAGGACTTGGACGATTCGATGGAACACCTTATCAGTATTTTCATGGTGGCTCACGTCGTGAACATCCTGCATGGGATTCACTTTGCTTTGATTATGCTAAACCATCAGTACTTCATTTCCTGCTTTCAAACTGTAAATTCTGGCTCGAAGAATATAAATTTGATGGTTATCGCTTCGATGGGGTAACGTCTATGTTGTTTCGCAGCCATGGCTTGGGCGAAGATTTCAACGGGTACGAATCCTATTACAATATGAATCAGGATGGTGATGCAATTTGCTATCTCACCCTTGCAAATAAATTAATTCACGAAGTAAATCCAAATGCGATTACGGTCGCCGAAGAGGTAAGTGGAATGCCCGGACTGGCAACGAAAGTGGCTGATGGGGGAATTGGATTTGACTACCGCATGGCCATGGGAATTCCCGACTTCTGGATCAAACTGATTAAAGAAGTGAAAGATGAGGACTGGAAAGTGGGTCAGATTTATTGGGAATTGACTAACCGCCGTGCTGACGAAAAAACCATTAGTTATGCCGAAAGTCATGATCAGGCATTAGTAGGTGATAAAACCATTATTTTTCGGCTGATTGATGCTGAAATGTACTGGCATATGCAACGTGACGATAGTACACTCACTGTTGACCGTGGCGTGGCACTGCACAAAATGATTCGACTCATTACAGCCACTACCATAAATGGTGGTTATCTGAACTTTATGGGTAATGAATTCGGACATCCCGAGTGGATTGATTTCCCGCGCGAAGGAAACGGTTGGTCTCATAAATATGCGCGTCGCCAATGGGAACTGGTTGATAATGAAAAGTTCCTGTATAATGCCATGGGTGAATTTGATGGTGCTATGATTAAATTAATCAATTCTAGCCCTGAGTTTAATAAAATCCCAATCTACCAACTTTGGGACAATGAAGGAGATCAGGTTTTAGCTTATCAGCGCGGTGATTTTGTATTTGTTTTTAACTTCAATGGTTCAAGTTCATTTACCGATTATGGTATTCTGGCGGAAAAGGGAAGCTATAAAATCGTATTGAATACTGACGAAACGCTGTTTGGAGGTTTTAATCTGATTGATGAATCCGTCACACATCGCACAACTCCAGCACCAAAAGAATATGCCGGCAAGGAATGGCTTAAATTGTATATTCCTGCCCGCACGGCCTTTGTACTAAAAAGACAGTAGAATGGAATTATATATAGTAAAGGCTGAATGGAATTATCCGTTCAGCCTTTACTATGACATTTTAAATCAATAAAAGTTGACTTGCAAAATTTTACATTGTTATAACGTCAGCAACAATAAAAAGAACTATCAAAAGTAGAATTGAAAGTGTCAGCAAAATAAAATTAGCGTTTTCATTTAACTTCAGATACAGGTTGGAGTTGATCACTTGCATTTTCATAATGTAATTGTTTATGATAATTAAAGTCTTATTAATATTGAGCTAATACCTCTTAGACACACTTCAGCTTATTGGCTTAAAATAGCACTTCCAAAGAAAAAAGATATTAGAATGACAATGGTAGATGTCAACAAGATATTATACAAATTTACTTTTACTTTTTTAAGTAAAGTTGAAGTGCTTAATGTTGCTTTCATACTCTTTTATTTTTAAGGGGGTAGAAAAAATATTTCTTTTATTACGATACAAATATATAGATATATTCCAATAAAGATACTAGCTTCGATTAAGATGTAATCACCTGGATTTCATTTGGTTTGTAGAATTTTGTGGCATATATTACTACAGGTTTTTTGTCACGGGTTTGGATTAATTCAACTTCCTTTTTTCAACTGATTTTAGACCAAAATTGAACACGGATCTTTAGGCCTAACGAAGTAAATTATAACAAGGAAAACTCGATACCTTAAAGGAATAGCATCAATTTGAATTTTTGAAACATCAAAAACACATTGTAGCAATATATACGATTCAATGTAAGATTAATTACTCAGGCCAATTGAACAAATTCTTGTCGTAAAATGAGTGTTTAAGACAGTTGAAGGTGTTTTGCTAGAGTTAAATCTTTTTATTTTAAGAATGTTTAACTCTTTTTGAAGGATAAATAGCTAGAATGTGGGGTTTGGAACAGGAATTATTGTACGTTGTTTTCGAAAAAGCTGAAATTTACATTACCATAATGACGATGATCCACAAAATTTGGATGATGCTGAAAGGTGTTTTTGGCTGAATGTTCGAGAACGAAAACTCCTTCAGGTTTGAGAAGTTTATGATTGAAAATTAAATCAGGAATATTGGCTATTTGATCCAGTTCGTAGGGTGGGTCAGCAAAAATCATATCGAATTGAGTACGACAAGAGTCTATGAACTTAAAAGCGTCGGTTTTCATTAAGGTCAGATTACTAATTTTCAATTCGTTACATACTTTACGAATGAAGTTGCAATGTCGGTCATTTTGCTCAATGCTAATCACACTTTTGCAATCGCGCGACACAAACTCAATGCTGATTCCGCCTGTTCCGGCAAACAAATCGAGCACATCAATATCTTCGAAATCAATGCGGTTATTCAGCAGATTAAACAGCCCTTCTTTCGCAAAATCGGTTGTTGGGCGCGCAGTGATATTGGCTGGGGCTGAGATTCGACGACCTTTGTATTTTCCGCTGATGATTCGCATGCTTTATATTGCTATGTTAATATGTTTACTATTTATTATTCACGGTCAGATATTTCTCCAAAATTTCCCTCAATTCGGGTTTTTCCCGGTCATTCAATAAGATTAGCGGATATTTGTGCATATCAAGTTCCAGTTTATCATATACGTTCAAAACAAAATAAGCAAAATCCTCTGACGTTTGATAGTTAAACGTAGTAATTAGATGCAACTTAGCATCTTGAAATGCGAAGAATTCGAGCTTTTTATTTCGTGTCCAGCAATATACAGTGTGTTCAGACTTTGATTTAATATTTTCAGTAATAAAATAACTGATATGTTGTTCAATAGCTGTATTTGGAAACAATTGGCTTATCGCTTCATGCACAATTCCCGGCACTGCAAAAATGTTTACGATACCTAATTCGGGAATTTTATTGAAAAGTATACTATCTGTTTGAGCTGGCTTATGTTCCAGAAATAAAAAATCAGCAGCCTCTTCAACCTTGAATAATGCGAGTGGAATAATAACGTAGGAGTCAGATTCTAAAATGATTCTTGCCTTATTGAAATTTAATTGTGTCTCGGAATTTATTAAGGTTAAGAATTCTGGCAAGGACAATGTATGCAGCGTTACATTGATTCTTTTCGTTGAGAGTAATGAGTCAGATTGATCGAAAACGGACAAAGAAAATCCATCCGAATCAATTCGAATGGATAGCTGGTAAGAATTTGCCGTACTTTTTTCCATGTTTTGCTTAAGTTTTGCAAATTTAGAAAAGAAAATTCAATACTGCCCTATTTGGATTCTTTTTTCTCATATTTTCGGGTTCAGCTTAAAAGTTCTTGAATTTGTGTCGTATCTTTGTACTTTGATTTAAAAAAAAAGAAACCAAGAATTTTAGATTGTTTACATTTAAAATGAGCATTTCATTTCGATCACAATATAATAGACTGATTCATTCATATCCAACACTTTTCAACTATGTTGAGCGGAAGGAAATCAGAGCGATATTAGCCGGGTATTTTGCCAAGTTTCCGTTGGAAGGCACTTTGCCCGGACATACTATTTCAAATAAAATCGAAATTATAGAAATTGTTCTGAATGAAATCGGGTTGGGTAAAGCGGCTGTTCTTAGCGTGCTATTTCACGAACTCGTAGAAAAAAGAGCACTTAGCGTTGCTGAAATTGAAAAGAAATTCAACACGCAGGTTTCTTCCATTATAAACGGGATGATGCGCGTGGAAGAGCTTTATGCCCGAAACGCTTCGCTGGAAACTGAGAATTTCCGTAAATTATTCCTGACTTTTGCTGAGGATGTTCGAGTGATACTGATTATCATTGCTGAGCATTTACAAATTATGCGAACATTGGATTTTTATCCTGAGGATAAACGTCAAAATATTGCGCGTGAAGCATCTTTTTTGTATGCACCCTTGGCACATCGTATGGGATTGTATGCCGTAAAAACGGAACTTGAAGATTTATCACTGAAGCATACCAACCGGGAAATCTACCGTGAAATTGCTCATAAACTAAATGACACCAAGCGTTCACGTGATCAGTTTATCTCCGATTTCATAACGCCATTAAAGGAAAAATTGAAAGACATAGGTTTCGAATTTTCAATAAAAGGTCGAACAAAATCGATCAATTCCATTTATTCAAAAATAAAGAAGCAGAACACAGCGTTCGAAAATATTTATGATCTTTTTGCTATTCGAATTATTTTTGATGTCCCACTCGAAAAAGAAAAAGCGGCTTGCTGGCAGGCATATTCTATCGTTGCCGACATGTATCAACCTAATCCAAAACGACTGCGTGACTGGCTTTCCATCCCGAAAACGAACGGATATGAAAGTCTTCACACCACCGTGTTAGGACCTGAAGGGAAATGGGTGGAAGTACAAATTCGTAGCGTCCGAATGGACGAAGTAGCGGAAAAAGGATTAGCTGCCCACTGGAAATATAAAGGTATTAAAAGTGAATCGGGGATGGACGAATGGTTGAAAAGCATACGTGAAATTCTGGAAAATCCCGAATTGAATGCAGTTGACTTCATGGATGAATTCAAGTTGAATTTGTACGATAAAGAAGTATTTGTATTCACACCAAACGGTGATTTGCATAAATTGCCCAAAGGAGCTACTGCACTTGATTTTGCATTTTCTATTCACTCTGGGCTGGGCAGTAAATGTGTTGGAGCAAAGGTGAATGGCAAAAATATGCCAATAAAATATGTGCTGAACAATGGAGATCAGGTGGAAGTGCTCACTTCGCCAACCCAAAAGCCAAATCCGGCTTGGCTGAATGTAGTGACGACTTCAAGAGCCAAAACCAAAATTCGACAGGCATTGAAGGAAGTCGAATTCAAAGATGCCGAAATGGGTCGTGAAACGATTATTCGTCGGTTTAAAAACTGGAAAATAGACCTCGACGATGGGAAGATTTCCCGTTTGGCTAAGAAAAAGGGATTTAAGACAGTCAGCGATTTCTACCAGGAAATTGCTCATGAAAAGCTTGATATGCACCTTGTACGCGACTTATATCTCGATCTGGACAAACCAACTGTTATAGATCAAACTGATATCCGCCGCGCCGATTCCTTTTCGAAGGAAATACAACAAACCGATACCTTGGGTAAATCTGATGCACTGGTTATTGGAGAAGATTTAAAAGGGGTTGATTTCAAACTCGCCAAATGTTGTAATCCAATATTCGGGGATGATGTCTTTGGGTTCGTATCGGTAGTTGGTGGAATTAAAATTCACAAAACTGATTGTTCCAATGCACCACAAATGATTGCTCGCTTTGGCTATCGTATTGTAAAAGCTCGTTGGTCAGGCAAATCGGTCGGTTCGCAATATCCAATTACATTACGTATAGTTGGACACGACGATATAGGGATTGTGACAAATATTACTTCGCTCATTTCCAAGGAAAAAAACATATCGCTACGTTCTATCTCCATTGACTCTAATGCTGGATTGTTTCAGGGAAATCTGACCATTATGGTAAACGATACAAATGAGTTGGAAGGTATTGTAAAGAAATTGAGGTTGGTGAAAGGTGTAAAGAGCGTTACACGGAATTGACAATTTATTCATTTACTATTTGAAAACCAATGCTGTAAATTGAAAATGAATTTAATAAACTGAAATTGTAAATTGTAAATAATTAAATTGTAAATAAATAAGATGTTTTCAGGAATAATTGAAGAAGCAGCTCAAGTGGTTGCATTACAGAAGGACCAAGAGAATTTACACCTTAGCATGTCCTGTAGTTTTACGAATGAGTTGAAAATAGATCAAAGCGTGGCACATAATGGCGTTTGCCTAACCGTGGTTTCGAAAACGGCAGATACCTACACGGTAACGGCTATCAAAGAAACACTCGATAGAACTAATTTAGGTCTGTTGGTTGTAGGAAGTAAAGTGAATCTGGAACGCAGTATGATGATGAATGGCCGTTTGGATGGACATATCGTTCAGGGACATGTGGATCAAACCGCTCTGTGTACTGAAGTAAAAGAAGCTGATGGAAGTTGGTATTTTAGGTTTGAATATCCATTCGATAAAATAATGGCAAAGCGTGGCTATATGACTGTGGACAAAGGCTCAGTTACGGTAAATGGCGTTAGTCTTACTGTTTGTAATCCAACTGAAAATAGTTTTCAGGTAGCAATTATTCCTTATACACATGAACATACTAATTTTCACCAGATTAAAGCTGGCACTGTCGTAAATCTTGAATTTGATATTATCGGCAAATATGTGAGCCGAATGATGTCTTTTTAGACAAAATTGTAATTATTCAGTCATAAATCAAACTATAATCATTGAATTTTGTTAGTATTTCGATGATTATAGTTTTACGACATGGATAAACTTCGAAAGCATATTAAAGAATCTTTCTTTAATCCCATACTTCACTTTCTGCCACTGCTTCTATTTTTAGTGCTTGACGATTATTATGGAATACTTCTTGCCTGGGAGGTTTCCTTTCCTTTCGCTTTGTTATTGCTGATTTATATTTATTTTGTCTTCAATGGAATTTTTACCTGGCATCTTATTGGTACGCTTATTTTTGTGTTAGCAAGTCTCATTGTTGCTGTAGAAACTTTTATTCCAGTTTCTTTTATTAGCCACCAAATTGTGTATGAAACAGTTGTTCTATCATTTTTTATAGTTTTCATATTGTTTCGAAAACGGATTCAGAAACTTGTTTACAAAGTGATGTCTAACCTGATTCCGATGACAAACAATTTTGAAGAATTATACCGGGTAATATGGTCGTTTGCATTAGTCTTTCTTATATATATAACTGGGTTTCTGATAGTACAGGTTTTAGGCCAAAACGTAGAAACTTATCATGAATTATTGCAATCATTGAGTGTTGCTGTTTTGTTTTTCCTTTCAGTATATGAAATCCTCAGAGTACAAATCATCAGGTCAAAATTAATCAGGGAAGAGTGGTTACCTATTGTCAATAACCTGGGCAAAATCGTTGGCAGTATACAACTGCACACCAGCATGAATGATGAAAAAAAATATCAGCATCCGGTAATTCGTATACTTTTTGTTGATAAAGGGATGATACTGTTGAATAAGAAACAGGATGAAAATAATCTATCAGCAGATGTGTGGGACAGCACTATTTCAAATCATGTTGTAATGGAAGAAACTATAGAACAGTGTGTAGATAGGACTGTTAAGCAGAAACTTGATATAGATAATTTTAAATATATGCATCTTTCAACCTACACGGTTGAATGCAAGAAAGAAATTCAACATGCTTTTTTGTTTGTAAGTTGCATGCAGTCTGAATATAAAGTTACTGAATTGTTTATTGAACAAGCAAAGTGGTGGACTCAATCACAAATTGAAGAAAACCTTGAATCCGGCATTTTCACGGACAATTTTAAAATTGAATACGATTTACTAAAACGCGGTGGACTGTTGGAGACTGGAAAATGCGAATGCAATTGTAGGCTAAAACAAGTCATTTACAATCAATCTAATGGCAAAAAAAAAGAGTAATACCAACTGGAGATTACTCTTTTTTTATGCTTACTACCGACTATAAACTACCGACTATATTTCACCCATTCATTTCATGATTATTATTAATTGAAAAAAAATGTTGTTCGTCGACATGAATGTAATTGTTTCTATTTGAATAACAATAGATTACAAATTTGGATTTATTTCTTTTTAATTCCCTGAAATACAAATTCAACAATCGTATTTTTATTTTTTTCAAATTCAGAATTTATATTCTGACGAATGTATGGTACTTCGAGTCCCTTAATTGCATAAAAAATAATAGTGGAGGATAAATCCGGGTCCATACGTTTGAAAATATTTTTTTCAATTCCTTCAACAATAATGGAACGAATCAATGCAATTTCTTTTATGTCAATTTTTCGACGTTTTCGCTCCACTTCGTAAATATCGTGAAAGAAATCCGCTCGCAGTGAACCATTGCAGTTTACGACATCTTTTACAGCATCTAAATGAGTCAAAATATGATTGGTTAGTTTTAAATCGGGTTCGATTTTTAGAGCAGAGACAATAGTTAATCGATCGATGATAGTACCCAACTCTCTGTCAATTACCGCTTTGTATATCTCTTCTTTGTTGTTGAAGTAAGTATACAAAGTCCGACGGCCTTTTTTAGAAGCCTCAGCAATATCATTCATGGTCACATCTTTTTTGCCATTTTTTGCAAAAAGCTGACGAGCAACTTCAATTAGCATTTTTCTGGTATTTGACATAAATTAGATGTTTAAATATAATAAAAACAAGTTTGAATTGCAAAAGTAATGAAATGTTTAAAACTTCAATGTGATTTTATTCAAATAATAAATATTATACTTATTTGGTCAAATCAAAACCAATGAATATGCTCGGTAGAATAGGTATTGGTCGTTAATTGAATTCGATTATTCAGTTGTTCATGCAATAATTTACATTTATCGCACAAACACAATTTGTGAGTTCAAGACTGTCGTTTGTTATCCTATATACAGTCAATAGTTCGAGAAATTTAAGCTGTCTTTTCAAAATAAATTTCGTAATTTTACAGCTCAAATAAATTGAATGAACCGACTCAATTCTATATTAAATAATTTAAAACCCTCCGTACCTAAACAATATTTGCTTTTTGTAGCTGCAGTGGTATGGACTTTTGCTGGTGGAATGCTTCTTTTTAGAGGTTTCTCTGTGCTGAAATTCAATTCCAGAGGCATATTGCTGGAAGAGGCAATAAGTATCGTTTTTGGAGTAATATTTTACATTTTCATGTTTTCACGGATTTCATTGAAACATATAACACGAATTCAAAATAATCCCATCGAACGTCCCTGTATTTTTTCATTTTTCAACTGGCGAAGTTATTTCCTGATGTCTGTAATGATAAGTTTTGGCGTTTTCTTACGAATATCCGGACTAATACCCATTGTATATCTTTCTGTTTTCTACATTGCAATGGGAACACCTCTATTTCTTTCGTCTGTGAGGTTTTATGCTCATGCCGTGAAAAATTTGAAAAGTTCTTAACAAGTATTCTCGATGCTTCATAATTTCCTGAATAATCCTTCCTCCAAAATTTTACTGCATCATTTACCGGGCATTTATCCCATAAGATTTAAATTTGATTGATAACCATTACAAGCAGTGCAATACCGGTAAAATTATTTTTTTTTAACAAATATATTAGACCAAACAATCGATTCTTAATTGCTTATATTTTTGAAGAAATTCTACAAATTATTCTAAATACAAAAAATGAATTTGAAAAAAACACATTTTTAATCAGCTACTGGATTGGATAAACAATAAAAATCGTATTTTTGTAGCTAAGCCTTAGTTTAATTAACAATTTATAATTTATAATTCATACGAATATGCGAAACTGAAGCATTATTTACGTTGAATACAACTCTAAAAAAATGAAAATCAAGATTGTAAATCATTCAAACCATTCACTTCCGGAATATGCCACTCCTTTGTCAGCAGGTATGGATTTGCGTGCAAATATTGCCGAACCAATTGTTCTGAAATCATTGGAACGAAAATTGATTCCAACTGGTTTGTTCATAGAATTGCCTGAAGGTTATGAAGCACAAATTCGTCCACGTAGTGGGTTGGCTATAAAAAAAGGGATAACTGTATTAAATTCGCCGGGTACAATTGATGCCGATTACAGGGGAGAAATTTGCATTATTTTAGTGAACCTTTCATCAGAAAATTTTGTAATAACTGATGGAGAGCGTATTTGCCAAATGATTATTGCAAAACATACTCAGGCTAAATGGATTGAAGTGGATGAACTTAACGAAACAGATCGTGGTGCAGGTGGGTTTGGTCACACCGGAAAACATTAATCAGTTGACTGTTTACAGTTTTCTGGCATGATTATTCTGACTATCAAATTTATGTATAAAATACAATTTCTGTTTTTAGTTTTACTATTTCCACTTTTTTCGAACGCTACAACCAAAAAACCGGTTGATAAGAGTTCGAAAATCATTCATTTATCTGAATCGGAACAACGCCGATTTGATTATTATGTATATGAAGGATTAAAGCAAAAAGAAAACAGACAATACGATCAGGCAATAGAAACTTTTCGACTTTGTTCGGCACTTGATTCGGTGGATTCAGGTGTCCAATCGGAGCTTGGATTACTTTACGCTGCAATTGGGTTTAATATTAACGCCATCGGATATATGGAAAAGGCAATCAAAACTGACCCTTCGAACTGGTGGTATAACCTCCAGTTAATCAGCATGTATACAGAATTAAAAAACTGGAAACGCTCAATCGAGATCACAGTAAATCTTCAAAAATTGTATCCAAACAAGGAAGAAGTATATACTATGCTTGCTAATTTTTACAAGGAAATCAAACAATACGATAAAGCAATTGCGTCTTATGAGCGACTTGAAAGTCTGGCGGGAATTAATCAGGCGCTTTCACTCGAAAAATTTCAATTGTATCTGCAACTAAACAATCAGAAAAAAGGAATAGCAGAAATTGACAAATTAGTCAACAAATATCCGTCTGAATCTCGTTATAAAGTTTTTCGCGGTGATATTTACTTAGGTCAGAAAATGCCACAAAAAGCATTTGAAATTTATCAGCAGGTTATGAAGGATGACCCTCAAAATGCCATTGTATATGTTTCTCTTTCGAATTACTATAAAGCTGAAAATCAACCGGAAAAAGCGATGCAGTCCATCGTAAGTGCGTTGAAAAACGAACAGCTGGATGCTGAGACTAAAGTGCAGATTTTGGGGCAATATGTTGAAAAACTGGTTCACGACTCAACAAAACTGAGCGAAACAGAGAGTTTATTCAAGCTGCTTGTTGACCGATATCCAATGGAAGAGCAGGTTCATGGCTATTATGCCGTTTTTTTACAGGTTCAGAAACGTAATGCTGAAGCCATTTCGGAATTGGAATCGATACTTAATATCAATTCTAAAAATGACCAAACCTGGATGCGATTGATTCAGATATACATTGGCGAAAAGAATTTCAGGCAAACAGTTATTGTAACCGACCGTGCTATTGAGAATTTACCAAAATTGCCGGCATGGTATTTTTACCGTGGCATTGCTGAGTTTCAACTTGAGAAATATCCCGAGGCACTTGTTTCATATAAAACCGGGTTACCGTTAATTGCTTCTGATCAATTGGATTTGAAAAGTGATTTTTATGCTCAAATTGCTGATACTTATTTTAAAGTGAGTAAAAAAGATTCGGCCTTTGCTAATTATGAGAAGTCTTTAGCTGCAAATCCAAAAAATATAATGGTAATGAATAATTATGCGTATTATCTTTCACTTGCAAAAAATGATTTAAAAAAAGCGGAGAGAATGAGTGCCAAAACGGTGGAACTTGAGCCGAAGAATAGCACCTATTTGGATACCTACGCCTGGATTTTGTATCAACAGAGCAATTTTTCATTGGCCAAATATTATATCGAACGGGCAATAGACAATATGAAAAAAGAAGAAGAATCAAGCGTGATTTTAGAACATTATGGCGATATTCTGTGGATGACTAAAAATGACGATAAAGCATTGAAAATGTGGCAAAAATCGTTAGAAACTGGAAATAAAACTGACGATTTGAAAAAGAAAATCGATAATAAAGGCTGGAAAAGATGAAAAAATTATTCGTTGGTAGTCGGAAGTCGGAAGTCGGAAGTTTGAAGTATATTGTCAGAAAATATTCTTTATTAATCTTAGTTAGTGCGATAGTATTTTCGGGTTGTAAAACTGCGAAAAACATTTCGAAGCCTGTAGTTGACAAAATACCAAATCCGGTTGTTCAGGTTATCGAACAGGTTCAGAAAAACCAACCACAGTTCAAAACAGCAAACGTTAGCAAAATGGCTTTGGAATTGCAACTTGGCGAACGGAAAGTGAATGTTTCGGCTACTTGTAAGATAAAAAATGACTCGGCTCTATTTCTTTCAATTCAACCATTTTTAGGAATTGAAATGTTCAAAGCTGAATTTACAAGCGACAGTATTAAGATCTTTGATAAAATGAATATGCGGTATTATGCTACCGATTATTCGTATTTTCGTAACCAATTTGGAGTGGCGGTTGATTTTCAAGGCTTGCAATCGCTTCTTACTGCACGTTTTTTCTGTGTAGAGCAAAAAAATATTTCCACTGATAGCTGCAAATTAATTGTATCAATGCCTTCAGGAAACAATATTATCAATTTCGAAACCAAAAACATGATTCAGAAAACTGAAATTGATCAAAAGAATAGTATTCAACAAATTACGTTAACAACAAAAAAAAGTAATTATCAATTACAAACAACATATTCCGATTATTTGCTTGAAAATGGATTCAATTTTCCTCAGAAAATCAGTTTGAAAATCAGGAGTCCGAAAACCACAGCAAGTTGCGATTTCTCTATTTTGAAAGTGATTTTTAATACAGATATTAAGTTTATTCCTACAAGTTCGGAGCGTTTCACTCATGCCAATTTAGACCATTTGTTAAATAAATAACACGATGATAAAACAAAGATTGAACCGATTCCTGATACTGGCAGTTTCGTTGATAATGGCTATTAGTAGTCTGACTGCACAATCAGTGAAAGAACTGGAAATACAGCGTAAACAGGCACTTCAGAGGCTTGAAATGACAAGTAAAATGCTCAATGAAACCAAAAAATCACAGAAAAGTTCGTTGAATAAACTCAGTATTATTTCAAAAAATATCAATGACCGAAAAACATTGATTAAAAATATCGGTACTGAAATAGGAAAACTCGATCAACAAATTGGACAATTAAATCAGGAAAAAGTCAGATTGGAAGGCAATCTCAAAGCATTAAAAGCCGATTATGCCCGCTTGGTTCAGGAAGCACATATCAATCGTAGTTTATATAGCAAAATTATGTTTGTGCTATCTGCCAAATCATTCGACCAATCTTACCGGCGACTACGTTACTTGCAGGAATACAGTGACTATCGCAAAGAACAAGTTCGCAAAATTGAAGGTGTTAAAATTCAGATCGAACACAAAAATGACAGTCTACAAGTACATAAAGTCACTAAAGTACAGGTAGTGAAACAAAAAGTAACTGAGACTCAAAACTTGTCAAAAGACCAACAAAAGGAAAAAGTATTATTGACAGATTTACAAAAGAAAGAGAAAAAACTTCGTGACGACTTGAAAGTTCAACAAAAAAAAGCAGCCGAACTCAATAATAAAATTGAACGCTTGATAGCCGAAGAAATTCGGAAGGCAGAAGCTAAACGTGCTGCGGCTGAAAAGAAACGATTGGCTGAAGAACATGCAACTGAGAAAAAACTAACTGCCGAAGAAGTGAAAACGCCAAAAACTAGTTCAAAAAAAGAACCAAAAACCAGTGTTGAAGCTTCAAAATCCGTCTCAAATTCGTCCGTTTCACTTTTAACTAAAGAGGAAACCTTACTTTCAGGCAATTTTGAAAAGAATCAGGGACGTTTACCATGGCCAACATCAAATGGTTTTATTAGTGGACATTTTGGAATTCACGAACATCCGGTTTTGAAACACGTAACTACCAACAACAAGGGGATTTACGTTCAAACCCCGATTGGAAGTTCTGCCCGTGCAGTGTTCGAAGGCATAGTTACACAACGTTTTTCCATTCCGGGAAGCAATAATGCGGTTATTATTCAGCATGGAAATTACCGAACTGTATATGCCAATCTGACACAGATTTTCGTTCGTGAAGGCGATCATGTTTCTGCAAAACAAGCCATTGGTAAAATTTATACTGACGACGAGCGCGACAACAAAACAGAATTATATTTTCAGGTTTGGTACGGAAAAACACTTCAAAATCCTGAAAGTTGGATAGCGAGGTAAAAACCACCTAAATCCCCCACAGGGGGACTAAAAGACAATTTCTATTAATTAGTGCATTTTTTGAAATAATTTCTATGAATATCGAAACAACGAGTCCCCCTGTGGGGGATTCAGGGGGCTTCCCCCAGCAGGTTGATTATGGTGATAGTAATATTATCACCCTTGAAGGTCTCGAACACGTTCGTCGTCGCCCGGGTATGTACATTGGTAAGCTTGGCGATGGATCTCATGTTGACGATGGGATATATGTGCTTTTGAAAGAAGTATTGGACAACTGTATTGACGAATACCGCATGGGCGCCGGAAAGAATATTGATGTCCGGGTAAATATGGGTCAGGTTGAAGTACGGGATTACGGACGTGGCATTCCACTGGGAAAAATGATTGAAGCTGTGTCGATAATGAATACAGGTGGAAAATATGATTCGAAAGCATTTAAAAAATCTGTTGGGCTCAATGGTGTGGGAACTAAAGCAGTAAACGCACTTTCCAATAAATTTATGGTACAAAGTTTTCGAGATGGACAATGCCGCAAAGCAGAATTTGAAAAAGGAAAGTTGGTTAGCGATTCTGAGATATTTGCAGACAATTCTGAGCGTGG
>SESG01032039.1_pt1 | contig 20037 bp, 14 predicted proteins | sample 3171421 | NCBI WGS metagenome assembly SESG01 (sample SAMN10866946, study PRJNA518727) | freshwater metagenome | biome: subpolar coniferous forest; feature: holomictic lake; material: water; isolation source: holomictic Lake 227, 6 m and 8 m depth | place: Canada: near Kenora, Ontario | collected... | reverse complement strand
TTCAGATGATCCTCGAGCAACATCTGGAGTTGCAACTCAAGCTCGTTATTTAATAAATGGTTTAGTAGCAACTGGAAAATATACATTTCGATGTTTTGGTGGTGCATTAAAGCATGAAAATTATGAAACAGTTGCAGTTGACGAAAATATAATCATTAAACCAGTTGATAATTTTGGAACTGTAGATATGCTACGAATGGCATTGGCATCAGAAAAGCCAGACATTTTAATGCTTTTCACAGATCCAAGATTCTTTTATCATATTTTTGAAACAACTGATGAAATTCATCAAATTTGCCCAATTATCTATAATCATCTTTGGGATCAATGTGAATTCCCACCAATTTTTAACAAAAATTTCTATGAATCAGTTGACACATTCAATTGTATTAATCGTCCAACATATGAGTTTTTGAAAAAACTGTACCCACAAGATACACATCCAAATCGTGTCAACTGGACACCACATGCACTTCCTCAAGAAATATTTCATATTTTACCTGAACAAGAACAGAAAAAAGTTCGTAGTAATATGATTAAATCAACACCAGATTCTGAATTTGTTGTTGGTTGGGTTAGTCGTAATGCAAGACGAAAGAAACCAGCAGATTTATTATGGATTTGGAAGATTTTTCTTGATGAATTAGAATTAAAATATGGACATCGCAAAGCAACATTTGTGATGCACACTGATCCATTTGATCAAGAAGGTCCAAATCTTTTACAAGTAATTGATTTGTTTAAATTACAAAAAAATGTGATCATATCAAATGACAAAACAACATTTCAAGATATGAATAATTTCTATAATGCAATTGATGTCACAATTTCAGATTCAGTCGCTGAAGGATTCGGACTTACTATTTTAGAGTCTCTTTATTGTGGAAAACCAGTCATTGCACCAAAAACTGGTGGCTTAGAACGACAAGTTGTTGATTATCGTGATGGTTCAGAAAATGGAATTGCTTTACCAATTGAATTAAAAACAATGGTTGGATCGCAAACTTGTCCTTATATTGTTGAAGATCATGTTACAAATGAAACTTTCGCAAAAGCAATTATGAAAATGTATGAATATGGTCCTGAAAAACGTAAAGAAATTGGTTTAAAAGGACAGGCATATGCACATGAAGAATTCAGTCTTCCAAATTTAATTAAAATTTGGGATAATACATTAGAAGATACAATGACAAATTGGAAATCACGATATAAGCGCTGGGAGTTAATCAAACTATGAAAACTGTTTTATTACGTGGTCCTGTTTTAACTTTTAGTGGTTATGGAGTTCATTCACGACAAATTTTTCGTTGGTTGCTTGAACAAGAAAAACTTGGAAAGATTAAATTATCAGTTCAAGCACTTCCTTGGGGACAAACTCCTTGGTTGCTAAATTCTGATGATGAAAATGGTCTTATTGGTGAGATCATGAAGCGATCAGTTCCAATTAATGAAAAATTTGATGTAACTATTCAAGTTCAATTACCGAATGAATGGGATACAACGTTAGGAAATTACAATATTGGAGTCACAGCTGCAGTTGAAACAGATCGTTGTAATCCAGAATGGGTTTTTGCTTGCAATAAAATGAATAAAATTGTTGTTCCATCACAACACACTGCAAAGGCCCTCAAGAATTCTGGTGGTCTAATTGTAGTACCTTTGGTTGTAGTCCCAGAAGCTTTTCCTGATTCACTCCTGAGTGAAGAAACAACCAATATTGACCTTAAGTTAGATACAACTTTCAACTTTCTTTTATTTGGTCAAGTAACTGGAAATAATGTCGATAATGATCGTAAGAATATTTTTTACACATTAAAATGGATGTGTGAAACATTCAAAGATAAAAAAGATGTTGGAATTATTGTTAAGACAAACATTGGACGTAATTCAAAGATTGATCAAAATATTACAAGGAATCTTTTTGAACAATTATTAAGAGAAATTCGTCCAATTAATAAAAATCCTTCTGTTTATCTTGTTCATGGAGCAATGACAAATCAAGAAGTTCATTCATTATTAAAACATCAATCAATTAAGGCAATGGTTTCATTGACTCGTGGTGAAGGATTTGGATTGCCTCTATTAGAAGCAAGTGCTGTTGGATTACCAATTATTGCAACAAATTGGTCAGCACATACTGAATTTCTTAATCTTGGAAAATGGATTCAAGTAGATTATAAATTGTCTGAAATTCATCAAACACGTGTTGATAACACGATTTTTATGAAAGGTTCAAGGTGGGCACAACCATTAGAAGATGATTTTAAAAAGAAGATCAATAAGTTTTATGAAAGTAGTTCAACGCCACGACAGTGGGCAAAAGACTTAAAAGAAAAAATTGTAAAAGAATATTCTCAAGAAAATATCAATAAGATTTATTCAGAAACTTTAGCTAAAGAATTAGAATGATCTGTAATTAATAAATTTTATTGCCTGTCGTCTAACCAATTCATCATTATCATCTTTTAAAATTTCAAGAATTTCAAAGGGCGTATTTTTATTTTGCGCAACATACATTCGTATCTGCATATCAACATCATTTGATAATTTCTCTAAAATATCTTCTGATTCAGTTTCTTGAGCAACTAATTCTCGTATTTCAGCTTCTTCATTATCAGCTAATTTAGCTAAAACATTTTCTGGAATTTTTTCTTCTTGATAATTGTTCAATAAAACCCAAGTCCAAAATTGATCAGTTTTTTCAGATTCTGGAATTTGGTCAATTGTAATTTCTTTAGAAGCATATTTTGCTATGTTAGATTTGGGTTGTGCAGCAGCAGTTTTTTCTGCAATTTTTAAGATTTTACTTATATTTTTAACATCACTTAATGGTTCTTCGTATGAATCATATTGAGTATCTTCAGCATCAAAAAATTGTATTTCAGTAATGTTATTATCAAAGTCTCTTTCGTGCACAACTGCAACTTTATAAAATGGATTCGTTTGATCCAAATCTTTTCTTAAAACAAATAAGATTATTGTATTTTTTGCATCATAATCTTCATAATAAATTTCATTTTGCATTGTGATACACCATTGTGTACCAGCCCCATACATGCAAGATGCATTCTTATTTTTGATCAAAATTAAAATAACTTGTTCATCTTCGTAAATTTTATTTGCACCAGCAGTTTTTACATCATTTTTTTGCGCAGTTTTAGATTTTGTATTTTTTAATTCAAAAAGTCGATTTCGCAATTCAGTAAATGACTTCCAGTGATCAATATCACGCTCATCTTGATTTAAACGATCATTGAATTTAATAAAAAGTTGAATTACATCACCAATTTCATTAACTAAAGCTTGACCAGATACCAACCATTTAACAGCCCAATCTAAAGTCTTTTTTGATGAAGTCGTATCTTTTAACGACAACGTATCAATCTCTTTTTCAAATTTTGGATATTTTAATTTTAGATTTTCAATTTTACCTTCAGACAAAATTGGAAGAAATGATTGTTGAAAATAAAATAATTTCATAACTTTAAGTATTTTTTTGTACAATTAATTAAGGGAAATAAACTTGTGATCGTAATAACGTTATTAATTTTATGTTTAGTCTTAATAGTTTTGTTGACAATATCAGTTCGATATAATCTTAAAACTGGTGAACTAATTTTAAACATTGAAGAAGAGATAGAAAGTTCTTTAGAAATTCTTGATAATTCTTATTTTAAAATTAGCAAAATTCTTGAAATGCCTATTGGATGTGATGATCCGTGGGTAATTTCAGTTGTTGAAGAAATTAAACGTTCTCATGATTCAATTTTATTGATTGCAAACAAATTAACATCAGATTGGAAAAACAATGGCAACAACGATGCGTGACGGAAATAAGCCAAAAAGAGCAAAGCGTAAAACTGGCGAAATTAAAGATGGTCCAAAATTATATTTTAATGATGATACGCAAGCTGCCATTGTTGCATATCAAAAATCTACAGAAAAAAAAGAACGTGATGCAATTTATCTAAAAGAAATTCTTCCAGCATTTGAAAAATTAACTGAGAATTTAATTAATATTCATAAATTTTCAGGTTTATATGATTCATATGATGATTTAAAGAATGACTGTGTAAATTTCTTATTTGAAACAATTAGAAAATTTAATTCAGAACGTGGAACAAATGCATTTTCTTATTTTAACGTTGTTGCTAAAAATTGGCTCATTATTCGCGTAAAACAAAAATCAACTAAATTTAAACGCGTTGTTAGTATTGAAGATACAGAGCTTTTTACTAATTCTGAACTAAAAGTTTTAGAAGAGAAGTCAATTGTTCAATTTAAAGATAATTTAACAGAAGATGAATTTTCGTTAAAAAATATCAAATTAATTTTGCAAGATATTAAATCAAAGTCAAAAACTGATAATGAAGTGCTATGTATAAATTCAATTATTACAATTTTTGAAAATGTTGATGATATTGACTTTTTAAATAAGAGTGCTGTTTTGCTTTACATTCGTGAATTATCTGGTCTTACGCCAAAGCAACTTACAACAACGATGCAGCTTATTAAAAAGAATTATCGCAAATTTGCAAAGCAATTGTTTATAAATTAAAGGTAATTTTACATGTCAAATAAATACAATGATTATTCTGCAGAAGTTGCGGAAGAACTAATTCCAATTAACGAACGCGTCAAAAGATTTTCAACAATGCTTGATACTATTGAAAGTGTTGATGATAAAAAGAAACAATTATGGCGTGAAATTTATACAAATGCTATCACTGATCGTCATAATGCTTTAATGTGTTATAATGACCTTATGATGCAAGTCATTGGAAAGAATACTTCTAATGAACATGCAATTCATGGACCAAATTTATCAAAATATATTGAAAGAATGAGTCGTTCTAACGATCAATTAATCAAATTGGCTGAACTTGTTGCAGCGACTCAAGAGAAGAGTGAGGAACTAAATCCTGACGATATTTATAGCAAATTAGCTGAAAGTTGATAATTAGATGCCCATTTTCCCAAATAATCCTGCATCTGTGGCAGAAGGTAGATCTTCTACTCACATAAATGAAGCAATAAAACAAAATGGCGCAAATATTTCATCGCCTTTACCAATTTATGAACGAGTCGTTGTTGAAGAAGTTTTATTTGATCCTTCAATTATAGATGATAAACGTGCTGAATATTATGTAAAGACGATGAATCTTTCAGATACAGGATTTTTAAGGAATTTGCCTTTAAATACAATCATTGGAAAGAAATTAAAAGATGGAACACAAGTTGGAACTGAAAATTCAGAATATTTCTTTCCATTCTTTCCACAACATTTGATGTTTCCAATAAAATCTGGTGAACACGTTTGGGTTTTTTATGAAAACAATAAAACCAACAAATATGGTTATTGGATGTGTAGAATCACTGAACCACGTAATGTTGATGATTTAAATCATACACATGCTGATAGAAAATTCAATGATCAGCAAGAAAAAGGCACAGCATCCAAATTTGAAAATGGAAGTGCATCAACAACTCCAGGATTCGGTAATGCTCCCACAAGAAATATTAATGGAAAAGATACACCACAAGCAATGGGAGCCTCATATGGTGATGACGAGAGGGCCTACGAAAAACTTTTAAAAGAAAGTGATAGTGCTAAACTACACGATTTTGAAGACGTTCCTAGGTTCCGTAAGAGACCAACAGATATTGTGATTCAAGGAAGTAACAATTCTTTAATTTGTCTAGGAACAGATCGAACTGGTGAATGTGCTGTAAATACAGACGATTCAGTTAAAGGAAAAGTAGTTAAAGGAAAACCAACAAAAGATAAAAAAGGTAAATCAGGAACAATTGATTTAGTTGTTGGTCGTGGACAAGGCAAAAAAACAAAAGCCAAGGCAATTAAAAATTCATTGGATAATCAAGAGACTGATAAAAATTTAAAGACAGAAAATCCAAATGAAGGTGATATTGATTTTGCAGAAGACTCTGGAAGAGTTTATCTCAGTATGAAAACTGATGTTGATAAGAATTTTAATGTCAAGTTAACTGGAATTGAGCAAAGTAGTGGTGAAGAGAGCGCGGGAGTTATTAAATTTGATAACGTTAGAATAATTGCAAGAAAAAGTATTAAATTCTTGGTTCAACCAAATTTTGAAAGCCAAGAAAAAGACTGCTCAGCAATAATCGTAAAATCGAATGGCGACATTGTATTTTTGCCATCGGAGTTAGGAATTATAAAACTTGGAGGTGAGGATGCAAATGTCGCGTTACTTGGTTCAGACGTGGCTTCAGTAAACACAAATGGAAAAATTGTTGCGACTCCGATCGTGAGTACAATGGGTGGAATAACAGGAATCGCTCCAGGAAGTGTTTCTGGTGTATTTTGCACAAAGATTTTGGCAAAATGAACATTATATTATGTAAATTTAAAATACAAAAATGACAATTTTAGAAATTAAAAAAATACTAGTAAAAAATTCTAATAAAAGATTTAAAGAGATATTTGTTGCAAGATGTGATGAATGTCAAAAAGAATTTATTATAAATTGTGGTAAAAAATCTTTTTTAAAAAAAGAATTTCATTTTTGTTGTCGTGATTGTTTAATTCAATCACAAAAAACAGGCGTAATTCAAGAAAAAACTAAACAAACTTGTTTAAAAAATTATGGTGTAGAATATCCTTTACAATCAAAAAAAATTCAAGAAAAAACTAAACAGACGTGTTTAGAAAAATATGGTGTAGAACATCCTAAACAATCAAAAGAAATTAAAGAAAAAACTAAACAGACGTGTTTGGATCGATATGGTGTAACATGTCCTTTAAAATCAGAAAAAGTTAAAGAAAAAATTAAACAGACATGTCTAGAACAATTTGGTTGTGAACATCCTGCACAATCAAAAGAAATTCAAGATAAACGTAAACAAACATGTTTAGAAAAATATGGATGTGAACACCCTTTACAAAATCGTGAAATATCAATAAAAATGTCAAAATCTAGAAATAATTCTAGCATAATAAAACATTGGAAAACAAATGAAGATTTAGTTTGTACAGCATCTTATGAAATTGCATTTGTGAATTGGTGTAATAAAAATGAAATTGACTTTGATTGGCAAATTTTATTTGAGACGTCTATTTTAACTAAAAATGGAAATAAATCAATATACATAATTGATGCTTTTATAAAATCTGGTGAATTTGCAAATACATACATTGAAATTAAAGGTTATTTTAAAGATGAAAATTCTCATATGAAATGGGATTTATTTCATAAAACACATATTAATTCACAATTATGGGATTATTATCGTCTTAAAGAATTAGGAATCATCTAAAATGCCTTTTGGAAATGATCTAAGTTTGGGCCCAAAAGGCGCAAATCTAATTGGTGACGATGGAAAATTAACAAAATCAGCACGTGATAAGTTTGTATTAGATATTACGTCAATTTTGTTAAGTGGGAATGAAGATGGGTTGGGTATTTCAACAACTGGATTTTTACCAATTCCAATTTTTCCAGTCGCAGGACCAAAAATTCCCCCAGCAAATGAAAATCTATTTTGGTTTAAATCAGATCCATTTGCTGCATTATCAATTCCTACATTAAGTGATACATCAAAAGAATTTCAAAAATTAATTGTTGATGGTCTTTATGCACCACTTGTAAAGATGTTAAACGTCACGGGAAAAACGCCTTTAATTCCTATCTTAGATCCAACTTGTATCATCGATCTTAAAAAATTTCCAGATTTGACTCTTGAACAAATTCCTGGAATTATGACAAAATTGGCAATTCAATTTGCTTTGACATTAGTACCAGCAACTCTTCCTGCTGCAAAAATTGCTCTCGCGACAGACTTTGGAATTTCAGATGCAATAATTGGTGAACTTATTCCATTAATTGTGGCGGGTCCTAAATTGCCAATCCCACCTGTTCCGATTCCACAAATTCCGCCATTCCCAATTCCGACATTAGGATCATTTTCTCCAATATTTCCAGATTTAGTGCTTGGAATCTGTAAAATTCCTACAATTTTATTTCCACAAATAATCACAGAAATTACTTCACCAGTAATTGACCCACCTTCGTTATTATTGAAAATTGTAAAATTGATAATTGATTTATTGATAAAGCTTCTTCAATCACTTGGTCTTTTACAAGGAGTCCCAAAGATTCTTTTAGCAACATTAATGGTCATAGTTAAAAATTTATCAGTTATATTATTATGTGATGTTGTAAGTCAGGTTCTCGGAACAGGTTCACTAACAAAAATTCTTGCACAAATTGGGGGACTTACATAACGTTATATTTATAAATCAAATGGCAACTATTTCGTTTAAAAGTGTCGGTCGTACATCAACAACTACATCACAAGAAAAAGTTGTCACAACAGTTCTTCCGGTTGGGATTAAAACGCCTTTACAAAAAGGTACAAAAGGCGAAGGTATTTTTGCTGTTCATTATGATCTTGGTGATCAAATAAAAGATAATTTACGTAACCTCTTATTAACAAATTGGGGTGAACGTTTATGTCTTTATGATTTTGGTGCAAATCTAAAAGAATTAACAACTGAATTTACTTCAAGAGACGACTTTGATAATGAAGCAATGAATCGCATTAAAAATGCAGTGAATCGTTGGATGTCTTATGTAAGTCTTTCAGATTTTAGTTCAAATGCAGAAAATATTGATAATTCAAAAACTGGAATTATTGTAATTAAAGTTACTTATGACATTCCAATGTTAAATCTAATAAATCAATCATTGGAAATCTTATTGTACGTCATCTAAATACTACTTATTTTGAGTAAAAAATGGCAAGTGATACAAAAAAAGATATTTTAAAAGCAGTCAGACAAAGACGCTATTTAAACAAAGATTTTGATTCTTTTAAATCTGATTTACTTGAATATGCTAAAACATATTACAAGGAAAATATAAATGACTTTTCAGACTCATCATTAGGAGGAATGCTTTTAGATTTTCCTTCATATGTTGGTGACGTAATGTCATTTTATATGGATCATCAATTCACAGAATTAGATCCAGATACTGCAGTTGAAACAGCAAATATTGAAAAATTATTATTGGCTGCAGATGTTGATATTGTTGGAGCTTCACCAGCTTTAATTGAACAAAGTTTTTATGTTGAAGTGATTGCATCAAATATAGATAACGTAATAGTCCCTGATCCATCATCATTGCCAGTTATAAATGAAGATACTTTAATAACATCTGATAATGGAACTGATTTTATTTTGTTAGAACCTGTCGATTTCACATTAAAAAAATCTGATGGAAGTTTAAAATGTGACATTGTTTTAGGTGATACAACGAATGATGGAACTCCTAAAACTTTTCTTTTAAAACAAAATGGTGTTTGTGTTTCAGGATTTAGAGCACAAGAATCATTTTCAATTGGAGCATTTGCTGCGTTTAAAGAAATAACTTTGTCAAATCCTAATGTGACTCAGATTGAATCTGTATATGATTCATTAGGAAATACGTATTACGAAGTTGAAAGTTTGTCTGATGATGTTGTCTTTAAAACATTACCAAATTTAAATGATGATTATGAATTAGTACAAGAAACACTTGCAATTACACCAGCACCTTATCGTTATGTTAGTAAAGTAAATCTTGATACACGTACAACTACATTAACATTTGGTGGTGGTTCAGCTGATACGATTGAAGATGACGTAATCCCAGATCCAAGCACATTTGCTTTACCAATGTATGGAAAGAAAACATTTTCAAGAATTTCAATAAATCCTTTGCAATTATTGAATACAAAAACATTAGGTGTCATGGCATCAAATGCTACGTTATTCATTAATTATCGTTATGGTGGTGGATTAGGTCATAATTCTGAACCAAATACAATTCAAACGATTAAATCGTTATTAATGTCATTTCCTGGAAATCCTTCAGCAAATTTGGCATCACGTGTTAGATCATCAACTCAAACAAATAATAAAATAAATGCAGTTGGTGGCGAAGATCCACCAACATTTGATGATTTGAAATCACAAATTACTGCTACTAAAAATTCTCAAAAACGTATTGTTACAAAGACTGATCTTTTAGCTCGAGTCTACACAATGCCATCAAATTTTGGTCGAGTATTTCGTGCATCTGTTAGATCAAATCCAAATAATCCATTAGCGACTCAATTGTTTATCATCAGTAGAGATGCAAATTCAAATTTGATTATATCTCCAGATACGTTAAAGAAAAATCTATCAACGTATTTAAATGAATATCGTATGATATCAGATGCAATTGATATTTTAGATGCTCAAGTTATAAACTTAAGATTAAATTTTGAGATTGTGACAGATCCAACTCAGAATAAAAAAATAATCTTGCAATCAATTCTTCAAAAACTACAAGCATATTTTAATATCAAAAACTTTCAAATTGATCAACCACTTATTTTACAAGATATTTCAAATTTGATTTTTAATAATTTAGGTGTAATAACAATTACAAATATTAAATTTGAAAATATAAATGGGCTCTATAACAATAGAATGTATAGTGACGTTTATTATGATGTACAAACAAATACAACAAAGGGAATGATGATCCCACATGCAGGTGGAATTTTTGAAATAAAATACCCAACTGTTGATATCATTGGAAAGGCATCATAATGTACAGAACTTTTAATGCTTTAAAAGATACATACGTAACTGATAAAATAATTTCAGGACAACGTTCTTTAACAGCAAATGTTGGAAATGCTGGAAGTCTTGATTTATTTAAAATTTATGGAAATTCTTTTTCTGCATCACTTCCACAAATAGAATTATCAAGAATTTTGGTTCAATTTGATCTTTCTGAGATTAGATCTGATGTGCAAAATGGAAAAATTGATCTTGGAAATCCAAGTTTTAATTGCACATTAAATTTATTTGATGTTTATTATGGACAACCAACACCAACAAATTTTACGATAAATGTCTATCCTTTATCACAAGCTTTTGATGAAGGATTAGGAAAAGACATTATTTTTTTCCAAGATAGTGATACAACTAATTTTTTAACTGCATCATATAATAACGGTTCACCCTGTAATTGGTTTCTAAGTGGTGCAAATGCAATTGGTAGTCTTGGCTCTTCTAACATTGATATAATTTCTGACGGCAATCTAGGGTCAGGAAATACGGCTCTGGTGTCTAGTCAATCTTTTCCAAAAGGGATTGAAAATTTAAGTGTTGATATTACAACTGTAATTTCTGCAACAATTGCAGGCATAATTCCAGATCACGGTTTTAGAATTTCATTCTCACAAGCAATTGAAAATGATCAAAGAACATATTTCGTAAAAAGATTTGGATCTACACAAGCAGTTGACCCGTATGTACATCCTAAATTAACATTTAGATATGATGATTCAATTGTAAGTAATGAAAATAATTTAACGTTTGATTTTGTAGGATCTTTATTTTTATACAATTATGTTCGTGGAAATTTAACGAACATAGTTTCTGGTACATCATTAACTCCTATCACTGGAGCAAATTGTATGATGTTAAGATTAACAACACCAGTTTCAACATCAAATGGTTTTGTTAGTTATGAAACTTATGTTACAGCATCACAACATAAAATTGGGTCTACATATGTTGCCGGGGTTTATTCAGCATCTGTTTTATTGCCTTCTGCAATTCCACAATTTTCTACGAAATTAAAACAATCTGGCTCAATTGTTTTTGATCAAATTTGGACATCATTTGACAATCTAACTTCATATTTTAGTGGTTCAATAGAAGTATTTCCACAAGAGTCATCAACTGGACCAATCTGTCCAAAAAGATATTATTTGAATGTTACAAATGTTGCATCTGAATATTTGAATACTGATACGCCAAGAATGAAAGTATTCATTTTTGATTATTCACAACCAACAATTACTTTTGTAAAAACACCTTTCGAAACACCAAGTATTGTTGTTGAAAAAGCATATTATTCAATTCGTGATGTTATAAGCAACGTTATTGTTATTCCATTTGATACAACTTATGGATCAACAAAACTTTCTGCAGATTCACAAACAATGTATTTTGATTTGTGGGTTTCAAGTTTGATTCCTGGAAGAGCATATACTGTTGATATTCTTTTAATTGAAGGTGGGCAACAACAAATTTATCGTGATGTATCACCTCCATTTCGTGTCGTTGAAATGTAATTAAAAGTTGACGTCAATACATATTTGTTATGGTCGTTAAAGACATAACCAAACCGACATTAATTCCTGGAAATAGATTAAACGACATAATTCAAGGAGCAAGATCAGTCAAGATGACTGGTGAAGAGTTACTTGATTCAAATGCGTCTAGTACTTCATCATTTTTTTATGATCCTCCTACATTAGGATTAAAATCAACACAACAACTTAACGTTGATTGGTCAAGTTTTGCAAATCATACATTCTTTAGTTCTGCTGAAGTAAATGTAAATGTTGCGTTTGATCAAATAATAAATAATTTTCCATTTGATGGAACACGTAAAGAATACGAAGTATTTTTTGAAAAATTAACTGGATTTGAAAAATATGTTTATGATAGATTTCCTAAAAATGTAGGTTATCTTTTATTTTCTGGAACTGAAGTTGGTGAATCAGGAAATAATGGTACGTTTATTTCTGTAAATGATTATGCTGGTGGGTTAATGCCAGATTTATCAAAAAATAAATCAGGATCACCTGTATTAGATCCTGGATTGGGATCGTTTACAATTGAATTTCAAATTTTGCCCGCATCACAATCTAATGATATTCAAACAATTTGTCAAAAATTATCTGATTTGACACAAGGTTTTAATGTTATGTTATTATCATCCTCATCACCACAAACGTGTCAATTACAATTTTCAATTGTTTCTGGTAGCAATTATCTTACATCTTCTGCAACATTAACAAAAGGTATTTTTAATCATGTTGCAGTTGAATATGATAGAACAAATGGATTGAATAATTTAGTAATTTACGTTAACGATAATTTAGTAAATAGATCTTTGCAATCTGTTAATGTTTCACAATTTGCTTTTACATCAACACCATTTTTAATTGGTTCAGGAACAACAATACAATTAGGGGCAAATTCATTAGAACCAAAACAGACTTTTTCTGGTGCATTGGATGAATTTAGATTTTATCATTCTGCAAGAACTTTGTCTCAAATTCAAAAATTCTCACAGAAAAACGTTTATACATCACCAGAATTAAAGCTTTATTTCAAATTTAATGAACCAACTGGAACACTTGACGGGACACAAAATAAAAATAGTATTAATAGCATAGCACTTGATAGTTCTGGTAATTCTTTACATTCTTATATTACAAATTTTGATTTTTCGTTAAGATCAACTGGTTCAATTAAAACACCGATGACTTATGAAAAAGAAAATTTATCACCCGTTTTATTTCCAGCATTTACGAACGTTGTAAATTTAAACACAAATTTATTAGTCTCAGCAACAGAGTATGATTCGTTAAATCCAAATCTTATCACAAGATTAATTCCAGAACATTATTTTCTTGAAGGACAAGTTTTTGATGGAATCTCTTCAATTGAAGGTGAATTGAATGATGGTTACACAGGAAATGGTCAACCGGGATCTGGGAAACTTGGAACTACACAATTATTACTTTCATTTTTATATGTTTGGGCAAAGTTCTTTGATGAATTAAAATTATTCGTTGATGCATTTTCATCAATAAAATATGTAAGTTATGATCCATTTAAGTCAGCGCCAGATCACTTTTTACCTTTAGTAATGAAACAATATGGATTTCAAATTCCGTCGATGTTTCTTGACTCAACAATAGAGCAATATATTGATGGTGAAGATATTCAACCAGTTATTAGTTCAGAACAATATTCATTACAATATGTTCAAAATCAAATAACAAGACGTGTATTAGCGAATATAAATGAAATTATTAAATCTAAAGGAACACAACATAGCGTAAGAGCATTTTTACGATCTTTAGGAGTTGATCCTGATAATTCATTTAGAATTCGTGAATTCGGTGGACCAACAAAACAGCAATTACAACATGCGAGAGAAACAAAATTAGAAGTTGGAACTTTGTTAGACTTTAAAGATGGAGGTTTAATTACTTCACCAGTTTTAAGCGGGTCTCGAGTTGAACCTGGAATTCCTTCTTTTAGTGGAACACTTGTTACACAAAATAATTCAACAATTTTAATTTCAGATCAATTATGTGACGGTTTATTTACAAGCGGATCATGGACATTTGAATCAATATACAAATATCCTTTAGATCGTTGTTTATCAAATTTAACTCAAAGTTTAGCAAGAATCAATATTGGAACAAGTAGTCCACAATTTATTTTTAATCTTGTTGCATTAACATCATCATATTTAAATGAACCACCAAGCGTAAGAATTTATGGAAGACCATCAACGACAAGTCCAATTATTTTAGACTTACGATTAGAAAATTTAAATATTTTTGATGGAAATCGCTGGAATATTTCATTCGGTAGAGAAAGAAATGATTCAATTGGTTCTAATGTTTCTTCATCATACTTTTTACGTGCTGCAACACAAGATTATGGAATAATAAATAAACAATTTATTACATCAACATTTATGTCGCCAGATTTTGATAATGACGCTGGCTCAATTTTAGCTAATGTTGGTAATTATACCACTTTTTGTGAAACAACATTAAATCTAGGTAATGAATCAATTATGTGTGGATCATATTTTTTAAATGCCTCAGATTCACCAGAAGAATCAAAAATTGCATTCTTTAATGGACAAGTAGCAAGAATAAGATTTTGGACAAAAGCATTAAACGAATTAGAATGGTTAGAACACGTAAAAAACTATCGTTCTTTAGGTGTATTAGATCCAACAACTAATTTTAATTTTGAGCAATTAAAATCAGGATCTTGGGAAAAATTACGTCTTGATGTTGCAACAGAACAAGATGAACGTAATGCTGATAGTTCTGGAAATATTCAATTGATCGATTATTCACAAAATAATTTAAATATGAATGGTTCTGGTTTTACTGCAAGTACGCAAGTTATAAATGCATCACTTTGGCCAAATAGTTTAATATCGCCAAATTTTGATGAAGCTTCAACAAATGACAAAGTTAGAGTACGTAGTTTTATAAATTCAAATGATGCTGAAATAATTCCGTATGCTGCAGTTGCACCTGTTTATTCAATAAATCCAAATGAAGAGCCAACTGATGATACACGATTTTCAATTGAATTTTCATTAATCGATGCATTAAATAGAGATATGATAAATATTTTTGCAACATTAGATTCACTAAATAATGTTTTAGGAGATCCTACGTTGTTATTTTCTCCTGATTATCCAACATTAGAAGTGATGAGAAATATCTATTTTAATAGACTTACTGATAAAATAAATCTAAAATCATTTTTTGAATTTTATCGTTGGTTTGATCAATCTATTGGAACATTCATTGAACAATTAATTCCAAGAAAGACAAAGTTTTTTGGTACTAATTTTGTTGTTGAATCACATATGTTAGAACGACCTAAAATGGAATATAATTTTAGCGATATTTATGTATCTGAACAAGAACGACATAATCAAAAACAAACTATTTTAGTACAACAAATAGTTGGCGTTGCAAAGAAATTTTAGTGTTTAGGATAAAAAATGACAATAGCTGCATTCGTTGAAGCATTACCAATTTATAAACAAGTAACGCTAAATATGTCAAATAGTATTGACACTACACCAATTGACGCATATAGACAAGGTATTGAATTAACATTAGATTCTTATTTTTGTAATGGAATTGTAAAAATTTGGAATGGTGAAAAAGATCATCAAATTACTCAGAACATATTTGGACAACCACAAGAAGAAATTTATCCTGAAAAAGTAAACTTTACAGATTTAGATTATTTTAATCCTGTAGTTTATGTTCAACAACAATTAAATGGTGGAACGCCTTCTTTAACATATCCTATTGTATTTCAATCATCAGTTACAAATCCTGGAATACTTGACGGAATTATTGAACCTTTAGCAATACGTCAAGTTGCACAATTTACTTCAATAGATGCACCTTTCGAGTCTCATGCAATTTATGGAAATATAGAAGCTGGAAATCACAACAAATTTACTCATTCTGATATTGTTTTAACTAAAGTAGAATTTGCACAAGAAAATAAAGGCTCTGCACCATATGAAGATAACGTTGATAATTTTAACGGGACACCAATAGGTTTGGGATTTTTCCCAAATAATGAGAAAAAGAATAGTGCATATGACGATAGCAAAGTTAAATCTGGACTTATATTAGATAATTACATAAAAATTTCTGAAATTTTCAGTGCAACACTTGATTTAAATCCATCAACTGATAATTTTATCCCAACTGGTTATAAATCATATTCAACTGGTTTTTCATGGGTGAATAATAATTTAGGAACTGACTCTTTATCATTTGGCGATCAAACATACAAAAGAAAATAGTACGTAAAGGTGTACATATTCCTATAGCATTGAACACAAATTGTGTAAAATAGGATAAGAATGTCTGGATCTTTAAGAGAATTTTTACCACGCCAAGAACTTAAGAAAAATGATAGATTACCTAGTTATCCTACTATTGCAAGAACAGGTGATAAAGGAAGATTAGGTAATAATAACGTTTTCTTTGATGATTCAAATACAGTAATTTTTAAAGAAACTGCAGCAATTGTATCATATCCATCAACTTTAGAAATTGCAAATAGATATTTGTCTTCTGATATGACAAGTAGTATAACGTCTTCTAATGGTAAAGTTGATAAAAATGCAATAGATAATTTTGTCGTCTTAACAAGACAACAAGAATCATTTACGCCATTTAATGAATCAAAATTGTATGAACAAAATTATAAAAATTCTGAAAACTTTTTCTTAACTGGGACTGATGTTTCAATTGCCGGAATTGGTTTTAATTCATCATTATTATCAAAAACAGCAATAAGATTAGAATTTCCTATAATTAATGACACTATTATGCATATAACTGCTGCATGTGTTTATTATTTTAATCCCAAATTAGGAAGATTTGAAGAAGTAGGAACAACTAGAAGAACAACATCATCAAATTTTTATCCAATGAATGATGTTATGTTATTTGATAGTTTTGGAAATAATACATTTGGAAATTTTATCAATAATCCATTTTGGAGAGGTCCAACAAATATTGGATCGATATTACATTCTGCATTAACTTTAGAACCAAATAACATTGAAATTCCACCTGTGCTTGCAGATTCTGAATTTTCACCAACTTCAAGTTGTTATATTGATATGAAAAAATATATCAATAAACCATTTTTAATTGAAAAAGCAGTATTAGAAGTTCCTTTAAAAGCAGGTCCAGGTTGGTTTAATGATCGTACAAAATATAAAAGCATCACTGATTCAACGTATTATCCAGCGCCTTTAGATGATGCTGGCGGACCATGTGTAACATTTTCTTTACAAAATATTTTCCCAGATCGTAGAGATTTAATTTTATCAGCTACTTGTATTCCATCAGGTGATAATATAATTTCATTTGAAACTGCCTCTGTATCAGATGTTGCAAATTATGCTGGTGGTGGGACAATATATTTACGTTCAACTTTTGGATTTACAACAACTGGAACTCCATCATGTGTTGTCACTCCAAAAATTGATAATACATTTACTGGAACGACATATATGCAGGCAATTCCTGGAATTTCAAATGGAATTTTAGCAAATAAAGATATTGCAAGACTTGCATCTCCAAGTACTTTTGCAGATTCATTTCTTACATTAGTTAATACATTTGGACGATCATCAAATCCAATGCAACCTTCTGGTCGATCATATTTTGGTAAAGAATATGTGATGCCACAATCAACACCACCGACATCAAGAACTAGAAAATTATTTGGAAATCCTGTAGCGCCAGTTTATGACTATCCAGATGCATTCTTTCATCAAAATAACTCAGATTCACCTTATTTAATTTTTCCTGAAGATCAATTATTATTTTGTGCATCAAAATATCGTGCAATTAATCAATATTTAGGATCATCAAGTGTTGGACCTACTTTACAACATGACATTTCACTAACAACAGGTTCAATTTTTATAACACTTTATGGAAGTCAAATATCAAATGAGTGTGAATATCATGATACGTTAAATCAACGTTTAGAAACATCTGAAATTCATGAGGCAATTGGAACTGAATTTCCGCCTCTTGATAAATTTAATGTTGAATATTATCAAACATTTACTGGTTCTTATGTTTCACAACAATTAACTGGTTCAATAATACGATCAACTTCAAGGCCAGGAATTTATACTGCGTCTAATCGTTATATTTGGGCAGAATCAGCAAATACTTCAAGTTTTCAAGAAAATCTTGAAATTATAGAAACATCTAGAGCAGTTATATTTACAACATCGCATGGTGCATTTACAGGTGTTGATTCACCTGCAAATTATAGTGATATAAATACGTTAAAAAAAGAAAAATTTGGTATCACAAGATTTGCGCCAGTTTTTTCAAATAATGAACGCTTTTTTGATTCAATGACACCTGCTATTGATGAAATTATTGAAAAAGATAGTTCTTGGTTAGTTGGTTTACAATTTGTATATTCACCCGGTGTAAATCAAGAACCAATTGGAGACCCTATCATTAGTTTGACTTTTGATGTTAATCTTAATGACACTGTTTATCAAGGTGATTTAATAAAACTTAATTCTGATGTTGATTGGACAAAATCTTATCCATATGAATCAAAATATTCATCATTAAGTCGTAAAATTGATAATACGAATATCATATATAAAAAAGCTTTGACTTATGGTGTCGGTTTTGCATCAATTGGAAATCCATCATCACCACTTCCGGGGGCTCCACCTAAAATTGCAAAAAAGATTTTGGTAAATGGTGGAGTTTATTGGCGTTGGGGTGGTGATTGTACGGCTTTCTTTTCACATTATTCATTAACTTTAAGAAAAGATGCAATAACAAAATTAGTTTATGGGTTTGGTGATTTAAACACATATCCAAATGATACATTATTAACAAATTATGGAACTGTATGTACAAGTACAATGCCGTCAGTAACTAATAAATTATTTGGATGTACGAATTTCCCATCACCAAGAAGATTATTGAATTATGGTGGGATAAATTCAGTTGCTGCTAACACAATTTCAGCATGTAGATCTGCAAATATTTATCATGGCGTGGCAATTCGTGGTTGGAAATATGGAATTATAAATGCTTTTCCACAATATTCAAAAGCAATTTTTAATTTTAATCATTATGGTCAACCACGAGACATGTTAGAACAACGACTTGATACGAAATTTTATGAATCAATGGGTTATAAACTTGATGGATCATTAGGTGGAAATACAGGAATTTTAACTGCACCAGTTCAAGTTAGATTTGTAAATTATAAAGGCGAAGTAACTAAACCAGAATATACAATGTCATCAAATTTAAGTTATGAATGCACATCATCACTACCTTATTTTGATGGTGTAGTAAGAAATCGTGAAGAGCCAATAAATATTTCAAGTATTGGTTTAACGTCAGTCTTATAAACTTCTATACTTAAAAGTATGACTATTAATGTTACGGATGCACGTAAAAATTCTCAAATAATCGTTAAAGATTCTCGTGGTAATGTAACAAAAGTTGTAAATGTTGGAGATTTACAAGTTGGGTTTAAAGGAGATGAAGCTTCTTTAGTCTTGACAGGTGGGTTAGAAGTTACAACAACAACTAAAATATTAGATTCTTTAAATACAATTTATTCATTAAAAACTGAAGATTTAGTTGTTTGTGTAAATGCACCAACTATTCAAACAACAATAAATTTGCCAGAAATTCCTTTTCAAGGAAAATTATATGTCATCAAAGACATAGCAGGAACAGCGGCAACATATCCAATACAAGTTAATCCAAAATCTGGAATATTAATTGATGGTTCAACAAGTACAACAATTAATGAAGATTATGGATCTTTTATTGTCATTTGGAATGGCACAA
>SESG01011092.1_pt1 | contig 20045 bp, 15 predicted proteins | sample 3171421 | NCBI WGS metagenome assembly SESG01 (sample SAMN10866946, study PRJNA518727) | freshwater metagenome | biome: subpolar coniferous forest; feature: holomictic lake; material: water; isolation source: holomictic Lake 227, 6 m and 8 m depth | place: Canada: near Kenora, Ontario | collected... | reverse complement strand
GTTTAGCGCTTAAGCGCGCTCTTGATGTCAGCCAGCGACACGCCTACCCCCCTCGGCTGCCATTTGAGCTGTTGATTAATCCACCTACCTGGGCTAATAAGGATAAACGTCTAGCGCTATTAATGATTTTGCATGGATAAGCTGAAATGCCTCACCGCCGTTGGCTATGGTTGTATCGGGCTTTTCCTGGCGTTTGCGGCCGTGGGGGCGGAGCCGATCAGTTACAATCGAGACGTCCGGCCGATCCTCTCCGACAAATGCTTTCATTGTCACGGCTTTGACCAGGGCACGCGCAAAGGCAAGTTCCGACTGGACTCCCGGGAGGACGCGGTCGCCAAGGGCGCCATCGTTCCGGGCAAGCCGCAGGAAAGCGCGCTGGTCACCCGCATCTTCAGTGCCCGCCCGGAGGAACTGATGCCGCCTCCGGAGGCGCACAAGCCCCTTACGTCCGCTCAGAAAGAACTGCTGCGTCGATGGATCGAGGCAGGGGCACGGTATGAAAAGCACTGGGCTTATGTGCCGCCGGTCAAGCCGCTCACCCCGCCGGGCAAGAACCCGATCGACGCGCTGGTCCGCCAGCGTTTGCGTGAGCTGGGGCTGCAACCCTCGCCGCGAGCCGACCCCGGCACCCTCGCGCGCCGGCTTTACTTTGACCTGATTGGCCTGCCGCCCGAACCCCGGGAAGTGGATGCTTTTGAGCAGGACCCATCGCCGGAAGCGACTTCCCGCCTGATGGAGAAGCTCATGGCGTCGGCCAAGTTCGGCGAGCGGATGGCGATTGGCTGGCTCGACGTCGTGCGGTTTGCCGACACAATCGGCTATCACTCCGACAATCCGCGGAACATCTGGCCTTATCGCGACTATGTCATCAATGCCTTCAACGAAAACAAACCGTTCGACCGGTTCACGCGTGAACAATTGGCCGGCGACCTCTTGCCCGATCGCACGCCCGAACAGAAAGTCGCTTCCGCTTTCAATCGTCTCCTCCTGACTACCGAAGAAGGTGGCGCGCAGCCCAAAGACTACGAAGCCCGCATGTTGACAGACCGCGTGCGCGCGGTGAGCTGTGTGTGGCTCGGCCAGACGATCGGCTGCGCCCAGTGTCACGACCACAAGTTTGACCCGATCATGCAACGCGACTTCTATGCCTTGGGCGCATTCTTCGCCGACATCGATGAACCGATCCTGGGCCAGCGTGAGCCGGGGATGTTGTGTGCGGACGAGAAGCAGGAGGCGGAACTAAAACGGTTGGGTGAGGCACTGGCGCAGGTGCAGCGGGAACTCGACGCGCCTGGCCCGGAAGGACAGGCCGCCTACACGAAGTGGCAGGAAGTTCAGGCCGCGGCGGCGCGCCAGGAACGCCGGTGGACCGCGTTGCCCCCCGCAACGGCTGTGTCCGCGGGCGGGAGCGATCTCAAGATAGAGAAGGATTTCTCAGTGCAAGCCAGTGGCAAGCGAGTGGCCGTGGACACCTATACTCTCTCATTCACCAACCCTCCCAACGAGATCGTCGGTTTGCGCATCGAGGCCTTGCCGCATGATGCGCTACCCGGAAAAGGTCCTGGCCGTGCCGATGATGGCAATTTCGTTTTGACGGAGGTGGCAGCCTCCATCCGGCGATTGGATCCGGCGACCAATGTGATTTCCTTCAACCTGGCGCGGGCCGATTTTGAACAAAGCCAGACCAGCGCGGCGACTTCACTGCGGACGGGCAGGGCGGCTTCCGTGATTGAACCGCATTCCCCCGGCGATGCCCTCGGCTGGGCGATTCTCCCCCAGACCAACCAGCCCCACCAACTCGTGCTGGGGCTGTCTGCGCCGGTCACGTTGCATGCCGGGGAAACGCTGACGGTGGAACTCAAGCAGAACCACCCTAACCACGCGCTAGGACGCTTTCGGATCGCCGCGACAACCCAGGCCGAAGCCCTGCCAGGGCTATTGCGCTTTCCTCCCCCGCCTGAAATCGCTGATCTTTTGCTGCTGCCTGACGCCCAGCGTGACGCGAAGCAGAAGGATCAGCTTTTCACGTATTTCAAGAGTGCCGCGCCGGAAACCGCACATCTCCGGAAGCAATTGGCCGATGCGCGCAAAGCCAAAGAAGCATTTGAAGCTGGGATTCCGCGCTGCCTGGTCTCCCGCACCAACACTCAACCGCGCATCGTTCGCGTTTTGCCGCGTGGAAACTTCCTGATTGAGACAGGCGAAGCCGTGCGGCCCGCCTTACCCGCCTACCTGGTGAGCTCTGATGCGAAACCCGATCAGCGGCGGTTGAATCGCCTCGATCTGGCGAACTGGCTGGTGGCGCGGGACAATCCACTGACCGCGCGGGTGGTCATGAACCGTCTCTGGAAACAGTTCTTCGGGCTCGGCCTCTCCCGGGTGCTTGATGATTTTGGGGCGCAAGGGGAACTGCCGCCCAACCAACCGCTGCTCGACTGGCTCGCTTGCGAATTCATGGACAGCGGCTGGGACCTGAAACACATGATCCGCCTCATGGTTAGCAGCGATTGCTATCAACAGACTTCCGTCGCCGCTCCAGGGCTCCGCACGCGCGACCCGCTCAATCGCGAACTCGCGGTGCAAAGCCGCTGGCGGCTGGAGGCGGAGTTGGTGCGGGACAATGCGCTGGCGGTTTCCGGGTTGCTGGTGGACAAGATCGGCGGCCCGAGCGTGAAGCCCTATCAGCCCGACGGCTACTGGGAGAACTTGAATTTTCCGGCGCGCAGCTATGATCCGAGCGTGGGGCAGGATCAGTATCGCCGCGGACTCTATGTTTGGTGGCAGCGCTCCTATCTGCACCCGAGCCTCGTGGCCTTCGATGCTCCCACGCGCGAAGAGTGTGCCGCCGAGCGGAACCGCTCGAACATCCCACAGCAGGCGCTCGTTCTCTTGAACGACCCCACCTACGTCGAAGCCTCCCGCGCCCTGGCTGGCCGGATACTGAAAGAAGGGGGCGCCGATACGAATGCACGGCTGGCCTGGGCCTGGCGGCAAGTCCTCTCCCGCAAGCCGCAGCCCGATGAAATCCAGGCCATCCAATCCCTGCTCGCCCGCCAACTCGCTGAATACCGCGCCGATCCCGCGGCGGCGCAGGCGCTAATCAAGATCGGACAGACTGCCCCGCCGCAAACTGCCGACCCGGCGGAGCTGGCCGCCTGGACGAATATCGCACGCGTCCTTTTGAATTTGCATGAAACCATCACCCGCGCCTGAGCCAATGAGCCTATGACGTTCGTCACCCTCCGCCCCAGCATGAGCGTGCAAGGCAACTCTCCGGTTTTGCCGGAGGATTCACCCGGATTGACAGTTCCATGAACCCCAAGCTCAATGCTTTGCCCGAAGGGCCGCGTGGCCGTGAGCCACTCCTCGCTTCCAGCCTCCGGAGGTTGCTGACTTCGCCTCCGGAATTCCAACAGTTCATGGCGCAGCGGCAGACGCGTCGCGCCTTCCTCGGCCGCGCCTCGCAGGGCGTGGGCTTACTGGCACTCGCCTCGTTGCTCCACCCGGCCCTCCTGCGCGCGGGTGCCACCGGCACGCGCAAAGACAGGTGGACAGGCGTTATCACCCCGCCCGACTATCCGCCGAAAGTTAGACGGGTCATCTGGCTGACCATGGCGGGCGGTCCGTCACACCTGGAGACATTTGATTACAAGCCCAAGCTGGCCCAGATGCATGGCAAGCCGATGCCGCCCTCTTTCACCGAGGGAAAGCAGATCGCCCAGTTGCAGGGACAGAAACTGGTTTGCTTTGGACCGCAGCACGGCTTCAGGACGTTCGGACGCAACGCCACGGAGATCTGCGAACTCTTCCCTCAGATCGGCTCGGTAATTGATGAGATCTGCCTGATCCGTTCGATGACCACGGAAGCCATCAATCATGATCCGGCGCACATGTTCATGAATACCGGCTCACAAATCGCCGGGCGGCCCAGCATGGGCGCGTGGGCGACTTATGGCCTGGGTACTGAGTCCGAGGACCTACCGGGTTTCGTGGTGCTCACTTCCCTTGGCAGGGGCGGACAGAACCAGCCGATCGCCGCGCGCCAATGGGCGGCGGGCCTGTTGCCCAGCCGTTTTCAAGGGGTGCAATTTCGCAGCAAGGGCGATCCCGTCTTATACCTCGGCACACCCGCCGGTGTGACGCACGCGCAACAGCAGGATGTAGTACAGACCATCGGCGCGCTCAACGCTCAGCACGACGCGGTGGTGGATGATCCGGAAATTTCGACCCGCATTGTGCAGTACGAAATGGCGTTTCGGATGCAGACCAGCGTGCCGGAGTTGATGGACATCAAGCCCGAAGGGACGAAGACGCTCGAGCTCTACGGTTGCCAGCCTGGCGATGGTTCATTTGCCTCGAATTGCCTGCTCGCCCGCCGGTTGGCCGAGCGAGGCGTGCGCTTCATTCAGCTCTACCACAAAGACTGGGATCACCATGGGGGCGTCAAAGAAGGGATCGCGTTCAAGGCCCAGGAAGTTGACCGTGCGTGCATGGCGCTGATCACGGACCTCAAGCGGCGCGGGATGCTGGAGGAGACTCTGATCGTGTGGACGGGGGAATTTGGACGCACACCGATGAGCCAGGGGGGCGATGGCCGTGACCATCACAACGCGGGTTTCAGCATTTGGATGTGCGGCGGCGGCCTCAAGGCGGGCTTTGTTTACGGTGCCACAGATGAACTGGGCTATTCGGCCGTGGAAAACCGGGTGGATGTCCACGACCTGCACGCGACGATGTTGCGGCTGCTAGGGGTGGAACACACAAAGCTCGCCGTGAAATTCCAAGGATTGGACGTGCGGCTCACCGGAATTGCGGGCAACGTCATCGAGCCTATCCTGGCTTGAAGCTGCGGCATTTCCCAGCTTCATGCCGGCGAAAATAGATCCCACAGAGCAAGCTTACGCGCATCCTTTGCACGCTGGAAAGGTAGCGACGGCGCTGGGAAAAGCTCCGTTAGTGTTGCTAGCGCTTAAGCGCGCTCTTGATCTCGGCCAGCGACGCGCCTAACAACGCACGCGCCACGGGATCCAGGGCCTCCTCGGGCCCGCTCAAGTGGATCGTGCGATGCACATGGGAGATACTCTTGCCCGCGCGCAGCGCGGCGGCGGGCGAGGAGGATTCCAACTCAAAGAAGGGCCCAAGCGGTTTGGCCCCGGGGGAGGGCGGACCGTCGTTGTAGCTGTTGGCCGCGTCGCCGCCGAATGGGTTGTCCTGTAACTTCCAGAGCGAGTTGACATAATCGGTCACCCCCTTGGGCTGGGTGAACTGAACGATGGTCAGCACGTGATTGTCGGCATCGTAGCTGCCAAGCACCGACTTGCTGCGCCGCGGGTTGATGCCAATCTTGCTCCGGAATTTGCCGTCGCCACTGAAGAAGAGCACGTTGTCTTTCGCCACCAGCCGGTCCGGCGGAATGCTGCCGAAGTAGTCGGAGGTGACCTTGATCCCGAGCTTGGACTCGGGGCCCGGCTGAATCGGCACGACGATGGTGGTGGCCGGGGAAGGATTGAACATGCCCAGGATCCAGATTGAGAGCAGGCCAGTGTCTTTCTTCCAGTCCTGCTGACCGAGGTTGGTAATCTTGTTATCGGACTCGAACGCCACCAGGCTGACGCCGTTGGCCGCCGGCACGCCCAACCGTTTCCAGGCTGCCGCGGAAGCCAGCAACCGGACTTCACGATCCACTTTCAAGTCAAACCGGGTTCCGGAATAGTTCGTGACCGAGAACTCGGCGGTGAAGGCGGCCTTGTCATCGGACTGGCGAGCGATCAGATAAGGCACCGTGTCGATCGCGGCTGGCGTGAACCAGTCGCTCAGTTCAAATTTAGCGCCTTTGGCGAAGAAGATGGAATATTGGCCACCCTCGGGCCCAAGCCAGAAGCGGTCTTCGCCGCCAAACACATTGATGTGCGGCAGGAATTTGCCGGAGCCGACCAGTTCGCGGTTGATCCAGCCGAAGCTCAGGCCGGCATCGCCGCCGGCGGTGCTGGTCATGACGCGGCCCTGGTAGGCGGGAGAAATGGCGACCTGGGCTTGCCCTTGCTTATCGCGCAGGACGACCAGGCTGGTGTGGTCTTTCAGAAAGGCGACATCATCGCCGAAAGTGGCGGCACGGATCCCCGAAGTTGAGGCGGCAGCAGTCATAACAACAATAATGGAAGTGAAGAGGTTATGCTTCATGAGGTGGAAGTTTGGTTCCTGCAACCGGATTGTCAAGGGTTTGTCTTCCAAGGGCGCGGCTAAAATAGGTTGAAAGGAATATCCTCGCCCCGCGTCTATTAACGTGATGAATTGCAAGCGCGCTTTCACGCTGATCGAATTGCTGGTGGTGATCGCCATTATTGCCATTTTGGCGAGCCTGCTCCTGCCGGCATTGTCCAAGGCGAAGCAGAAAGCATGGGTGGTGAGCTGCACCTCAAATCTAAAGCAAACTGGCCTGGGTATGAGGATGTTCGCGGATGACAACGAAGACCGCTATCCACTGTCAGCCGATGCCATCAGGTGGAATTATGCCGACCCCAATTCCCCGTCCAACGGCTGGATGCAGCAGATCTACGTTTACGTGCAGAACACGAATGTTTACCATTGCCCCGGGAATGCCCAGTTACCCCCGCAAAACCAATCGCCTTTCAACTACTTCAATGGCGTGCGGGCGGCCTATATCGAGGCGGGCGAGCAGCGAGCAGCGGTCAGCGCCAGGCAAATCAAGTTTCCGGCAGCGTATGTCCTGGCCGGCGACACCATCGATACCGGGCAGTATTTCTTGCGCGATGACGATGACAAGGATGATTACTCGCAGAATTGTGTTGGCGGTGCAGTCAACGGGACGCCATCCGTGGAATGGCAGGCACACAATAAGGGGCAGAACATCCTATTCACCGATGGCCACGCCAAGTGGTACAAGGGATACAATGCCGGCGAGATGACTTTCCGCTACGATTCGATTCACGCCTGGCAGTAGCTTTCCGGGTAGCGCCGGTGGCCAACCAGCGGCTCTAATCGGTAAATCTAAGCAACCACCCGTCACCGTCCCAATCACCCGTCGTGGTGTCCTCTCCCCCTTATTGAATCGCGTTCAGCTGGTCCACCGTCCAGGGTTGCGTGCGATTGCCGACTTCCGTCCGCACGGCCTTGACCTGTTCCGGCGTAATGGCCGAGGCCTTGTTGCCCCAGCTTTGGCGGATGTAAGTAAGGACAGCGGCCAGGTCGTCATTCGGCAGCGCGGCACCCATGGCGGGCATGGCGAGGTTCCACGGCTGGCCCGCCACCTGGATGGGGCCGGCTAACCCGGCCAGCGGAATCCGGATCATGCGGTTAGGACTGCCCAACGCCCATTCTGACTTGGCGAAGGGCGGTGCCTGACCCAGCTTGCCCATTCCGTCGTTCCCATGGCACAGGCCGCAGACATTCTCGTAAACCGCTTTGCCACGAGCCAGGTCAGGGCCCCCAGCGGGTGGCTGGTACATGACCAATTCGGCAGTCGATCGGTAAGGCGCGTAAACCTGGGGGCTGAACCACCCGCTGTTCTGGTCGAAATAGACCATGCCCAAGTAAAGCAAGACGAACAGCACCATGATGAGCAAGATCGGCACCGGTGCGCCGTTCGCCCGGGGCTCGGCTGCCTCTGCGGTCATAGGTAAAGTTTGGCGCGGCTTAGAACTCATTTTGTGAGCGCAGCCGTGGAGGCGGCGCTGGCAGGGGGCATCCCCTGAGCGGCGGGTGCGCTGGTCGTGCTTGACGGCGCAGCCGTCACTGGCAGCGTCATGGGCGCGTCAAAGAGCGGTGTGTCCGTGCGCCGGTTTACCAGGTAAGCTGCGAGCGCTTTGGCTGCCGCGCTGGGAACGACTTCATAGCCGGGAGCAGGCGCCACCTCAGCCGGCAACGCTAGCGCTTCGGGTGAGGGCTTAAGCTTGATCTGGCGCTGCTGGAACAGGAACCGGTACGGCGGCATGGTGGAACCCTTTACTTGTAGCTGTGGGGCGTAAAGGTGCAGCAAATGCCAGTTTGCATCGGGCTGGCGCGCGCCGATATTCGCGAGGTCCGGCCCAACTCGCTGCGCCCCGGGCATCACCAGTGAGTCATAGAGAAAATCTTCTGCGACCGTGCGGCGACTACCCCAACCGCGCGCGAGATCCGGCCCGACGGGCACAATCCAGAGTTGAGCTTTCGCGCTGGTGGCGCTCAAGGCCTTAACCGCCGCATTGGCGGCTTCCCGGGTAGAACAGCGAAGGAACGCCCTTGGGAGCCCATTGAAAAGTGCTGGTTCGCTGGGTTTTGCCCGAATTGCTTCCAGCGGAGCCAGCGCGGCCATCTCCGCCGGCTGGTTAGGTGAGTCTTCAACCAGCTTGAGCAGTGCGCTGATGGTAGCGGCTTGATTGGTTCCGGCGTCAGTCAACGCTATTTCCAGGAGTGTTCCGGTCTGGCCCACCTGCTGGCTGTGGCAATAGGAGCAGCCGTTGGCCCGATAGACTTCGAGTCCCTGCTGCGCCAAACCGGGTCGGGGAAGGGGATAGGTCGTGGCGGCGCTCCCGACCGTGTTGGTCTGCTGCAACCGGCCAATCTGTAACTGCGGCGTCAACACGAAGCCGCACCACGAACTGGCGAGCGCAAAGAACGCGGCAAGGAAGATGAGCGGACCGTAGTTCATGGTCTGGCCTCCGCGGTCTTGATTTCCGCCGTGGCCTCTGCCCAGGCCGCCACGGCCCTGGCTCGATAGAATCCAAGCACCAGCCCGCCCAGGTTTGCTAGAAACACGAGGTGTCCCAGCCCCATCAGCAGGTCGCCCATAGTGCTCGCCCGTAGAAAGGGCAAGGTCCCTTTCGCAACGTCGGTGAAAGGGATGTCCGGCTGCTGCAGCTTGAGCCCCTGCGCGATGCCACCCACCGCCAGCGGTACAACAAATAAGAGGGCGCCGGTCGCCGCCATCCAGAAATGAACGCGCACGAGTTTAGATGAAGGAAACTCCAATCCTATGAGTTGCGGCACGATGTAGTAGATCGCCCCGAAAATCACCATCGCAAAGAACCCGTAGGAGTTCAGCAAACCCCGGGCCATGGTGAACCAGGTAAACTGGGTGACCTGGTTGACTCCAGCGAATGCGGTCGCGACGTTCGCCAATCCCGATACGACGAAGGCGATCAGGCCAAAGCCGATAAACAGCAGCGAAGGATGGCCCATAAGCTTCGAGCACTTGCCCTGCAAAGTCCCATGCACATTCAGGGCCACGGCGATGATCGTAACCACTCCCAGCACCGTGGCCACCGCGCTCAACACGGGCATCCAGGCTGGCACCGGCGCAGTCGCCGGAATACCGCTCCAACTCCCAAAGAGGATCAGCATCCAGAACGCCAAAAGTGCCAGATATCGGCTGTGCAATTCGCGGTTGGTCAGCTTGGGCACGAAGTAGAAGACCCCGGCCAGGCCAACCAGCCCGAGCCAGACCACCAGCAAATTGTCGGAGTACCACCAGGCGATTACCGCTTGCGCCATGCCCCGGACATGAAAGCCGAGCAGCAGCAGGTTCGCCGTCGAATAGACCCACGGAAACCAGAACAACGCAGCGAGAAGGAACCATTGCGAGACAAAGAGCTGGCGTTCGCGCCTGCGATGAAAGGTGATGGCGCCCAGGACTGCTATCACCAGGTAGCCCAGGAAGATCAGCGCCGCCGCGTAGGCCGGCATCTCCAGGTTCTCGAAGCCCGTGCTGCCGCCCGTTAGAATTCCCAGGAGTCCGGCGGCTACTCCCAGATTCCAGCCAAGCGCACCGACGACGACCAGCCACGGCGCCGCCAGCGTCGTGCGGCCCAGGCGCGCAAGCATCCAGAGCGCAACCCCCAGTCCCGCTTGCATGGAGAAGCCATAGAGCAAGGCATCGCTGCCGGCCGGGCGAACGCGCCCATAGGTGAGCCAGGCATAATCCGCCAGAAAACCCGGGGCATGAAACTTGATCGAGGCGATGAGCCCCAAGGCCGAGGCGGCCAAGAGCCACATCCCGGCGCTGAGGAAAAGAACGACCAGAGGCAGGCGGCAAGAAAGGTCGATGGCCTTGGGGGGCATCGGGGAGAGCACCTGCCCTCCGGTGCCCGCGGGACTCGGCTGCGATGGGGAAGACATGACGCTCATGCAACCGGCGATTGCCTACTCGAACTGGCTGGGCTTTGCCGGAGCTGCAGGTGGAACCGCGGTGGCCTTTTCGACGCGGGCAATCAAGTTGGAGCGACCGGCCGCCGGGTTTTGCCAGGCGCTTAGCGCGAGCTGCATCGCCTCGGCGATTGGCAGCCTGACGACTCCTTTAGCCTGGTCCACCCAGCCGTAGCTGGCGAGTTCACTGGCCTCCGCCGCGCGCAGGTCGGCCAGCGCTTTCTTGCGCACCGCCACCCGGTCTTCGCCCAACGGTGCCGGCTGGGTGTAGCGTTGCATCGCCCAGACCAGCGCGGCGATGATCAGGAACGACCCCAGGATGCCGATCAGGTAGGCAGACTTGGTCCGTTCAGGTGCCGGCTGAGAACTCATCGGCCACCTCCTTTGGCATGCGGCTGTGCGCCACTTAATCTCGCGGCACTTCCAAGCTTCACCTCCGGCACTTCCTCGCTCACGTCGAGATAAAGGCCCATGGCCTCAGCCAGCCTCGGGTCCTTGACCGGGTAGGCCGGGTAACGGTTCAGGTCCCGCAGAAATGCCTTGGTCAGCACCCCTCCCATGACCGCCAGGCACCCGGCATCGAGCCAAATCCACTGCAGGGCCACGCCATCCGGATGCAGGACCGGCATGATGTTGAACGAAAGGTCGGTGTATTGCATCAGCCCGATCCAGGCGCAGAGCGGCAGCATGAACCGGAACACCAGCTTCACATCGATCCGCAACAACGAAAGGAACGGCACCAGGAAGTGACCGAAGATAAGCACTAGACCGACAGCAAACCAGCTACCCTTCTCCCGTAGCACGTACCAAAAAGTCTCTTCTGCCATATTTGCGTTCCAGATCACGAAGTATTGGCTGAAATGGATGTAGGCGGAAAAGACCGTAAAGGCGAACAGCAATGAGCCCAGGAAGTAGTATTGCTCGGCGCTCATAACGTCCCGGATCAGCCCCTGCCGGTCCAGGATCATGGCGATCACGTAAGCCGTGGCCAAAGCCACCCACACGGAGCCGGCGAAATAGTACACCCCATACATGGTGGAAAACCATTGGTGTTGCAGCGCCTTCATCCACATGATCGCTGCCAGCGTGAGAGAAAAGGCGAACGCAGCGATCCCCCACGACGAGTGAAATCGCAACTTGTAAGTGCAGCGGGCGGAGCCGTCTTCGTCCTGCTTCAGCGACCAGTACCGGAGCCGGGAAGTAAACAGCGCCCAGACCCCGAAGCAAGCCACCGCCGCCAGGTAGAACCCCGGCTTGGTGAACAACGGCCACTTCGCCGCCAGGTCATGATCGTGTGCCGGATCCAGGCTCATCCATTTGTAGATCCGGGGCGCCAGCAGCGCGATGGGCAGAAATAATATCGCCATCCACGGGAAAGCCAGGCAGGCCAGGTGTTCGCAGAAGCGGCGGATTCCCACTGACCAGCTTGCATCAAACAGGTGGTGCATCATCACCAGGAAAGCGGACCCCAGCACCAGGCTGAGGTAGAACATGAACGCCAACAGCCATGAGTAGCCAAACTGCTTCAGATCCAGCAGCGCGCCAACCAGGCAGAGCATGGCACCGCCAGCAATGAGCAAACCGGGGACCTTGCGCCACCGCGACAAATCCAACGGCGGCAGACCGCCAGAATGAGAAAGTGAGCTCATAGTCTATTTCTTAAGCGCGCCGCGCGCCGCTTCCGGGACATCGTCCAGCGAGCCAAGCCGGCTTAACTGGAGCGCCCGCAGATACGCAATGGCCGCCCAGCGGTCTTGAATGGGCAGGTTGCCGGCATAGCCCTGCATCAAGCCCTTGCCGTAGCTCACCGTGTTGAAGAGCTCTCCGTCCGTCAGCCCGACAATCCGCTTGTCGTGCAGGTTGGCTACCACGGCCATCGCGCTGATGCGTTTGGGTGTGCCGTTGCCATCGCCCAACTTGCTGTGGCAGGCGGCGCAATTAATGTTAAAGACCTGCTCCCCGCGCTGCATGAGTTCGGTGGTGACGGGCAGCGGATTCACTTCTACGAAGTTGGTCGTGCCGGTAATCCGGCCGGTCGCCACCGGCGAATCCTGCCAGGGATAGACGAGTTTGTCGCCCACCTGAACCGGTTGGCTGCGTCCGATTGTCCCCGCCACCCGCAGGCGCGAACTCATGCCGTTATCGAAGAAAGCGTTAGCTGTTTGGGGCCGCAGTTTGGGCTGCCGCTCCATGTCAGGGAAGATATACAGCGGCGGATTGCGGAAATGGCTGCCGCGGAAGCCGAGGATACCCACGACGGCCAGCACGGCGAGGGCAAAGAGGGCAAGGAAATAGCGCATTAGTCCTCCACCATCTCGATGTGCAGCGTGCCGGTGCTTTCCAGCAGCTTGCGGGTTGCAGTCTCCGAATACTTCGGGTCGTCGCACTCGATCACCAGGAAGAACTTGTCGTGCGTCGCCTGGGCGAACCGCCGGTGCTTCAGCAGCGGATGATACAGTCGAGGCAGCCGGTTCAGGAAGAGCATCCCGAGCACCGCGCCAAACGCCGACAGCAGAATGGTCAGTTCAAAACAGGGCACGAAAGGATAGAACGGGCTGAACATGGGCTTGCCGCCGATGACGATCGGGTAGTCGTAGGCATTCATGTACCATATCATCAACATGCCGCTGGTGTAGCCCGTGACCCCGCCCACAAAGGAGAACCAGCCCACCTTTGAATTACGCATCCCCATCGCGCCATCCATCCCGTGTACCGGGAAGGGCGTGAACACATCCCAGCGCGAGAAGCCGGCATCGCGCACTTTCTGCGCCGCATGCAAAATATCCGCCGCGGTGGTGAACTCCGCGATCATGCCGTAAGGTTTAGTAGTGCCGTTCATAGCGATCCCTTCACTTCACCCTGCATCGTGAAGGACCTCCTTCCGTCTTGCCCCGCCCAACGGGTGGTGCGGATCAGCCTGCGGCGTCACGCCCTTCACCTCCGAAGTCGCAATCAGCGGCAGGAACCGGATAAACAGCAGGAACATCGTAAAGAACAGGCCGAACGTGCCCAGGTAGGTGCAGACATCGACCCACGTCGGCTTGTAGTAACCCCAGTTGCCCGGCACGAAATCCTGGTAGAGCGAACCGACGACAATCACAAACCGCTCAAACCACATCCCGATGTTCGCCAGGATGGACACGATGAATACCGCCACCAGGTTGTGTCGAATCTTCTTCGACCAGAAGACCTGCGGCACCACGGCGTTGAACACCAGCATCCCCCAGCCGCCGTACCAGTATTTCCCGAATAACCGATGCCAGAACGTGAAGCGTTCGTAGGGGTTGCCGCTGTACCAGGCAATAACGTACTCCATGACGTAGGCGTAGCCGACAATCGAGCCGGTCGCCAGCGTCACCTTGCACATCAGGTCAACGTGCCGCATCGTCACGATCTCTTCCAGCTTGAGCATCTTTCGCAGCGGCACCATCAGCGTCAGCACCATGCCGAATCCGGAGTAAATAGCGCCCGCGACGAAGTAGGGCGGGAAGAGGGTTGTATGCCAGCCAGGAAGCTGCGACACGGCGAAGTCGAGGGACACCGTGCTATGCACCGACAGCACCAGGGGAGTCGCCAAGCCGGCCAGGATGAGATAGGCCTTCTCGTAATTGCGCCAGTGACGGTTGGAACCTGTCCAGCCCAGAGCGAACAGGCCATAGAGGAATTGCCGCGCCTTCGTCCTGGACCGGTCGCGCAGAATTGCGAGGTCAGGGATCAGCCCCACGTACCAGAACATGAGGGACACGGTAAAGTAGGTCGAGACGGCGAACACGTCCCACATCAACGGCGAGCGGAACTGCGGCCAGATGCTGTTCGAGTTCGGCAGCGGGAACAGCCACCACGCAAACCAGACGCGCCCCACGTGAATCACCGGGTAAATCCCGGCGCACATCACGGCGAAGATGGTCATCGCTTCGGCCGCGCGGTTAATGGAAGTCCGCCAGCGCTGACGCAGCAGGAACAGCACCGCCGAAATAAGCGTGCCCGCGTGGCCGATACCGATCCACCAGACGAAGTTGATAATCGCCCAGCCCCACATGACCGGATGATTCAGGCCCCAGACGCCCACGCCCGACGAGATGAGATACAAAACCATCGCCCCGAGCAGCGTCAGCAGCAGCAGGCTGGGAATGAAGGCCCACCACCACCACGCCGGTGTTTTGCCTTCAATAATCCCGGCAACCTTGTCCGTAATCCAGCCGGGCGACCGCTGATTCGTTACCAGCGGAATGCGCTCCAGCTCGGGAGGCGGCGCCGAGACCTTGATCGCCGATGTGGTCATTGAACCGTTCACTTAGCCTCTCCCTTCCCTTCGGCCGCAGCCGCCGCATGCTCGCCCTGCTTCGCCTCCTCGTCCAGGCGCTCCCGCAGATCGCCATGGTGTTTCTCGTATTCCTCCCACGTAGCGGGCTGAGGCCGGTAATCCGGCATGCGCGGGTTGGGATTGCGTACCCGCGCGAGGTAAGTCGTGCGCGGCTTCGTGCCGAGGAAATCCAGCAGGCTGTAGTTCCGCTGCTGCGCCTTGAGCCGGGACACCCGGCTGTTCTCGTCCTTCAAATTCCCGAAGGCGATTGCCTCCGCCGGGCAGGCCTGTTCGCACGCGGTCTTGAAGGTGCCCTCCGGCACTTCGATGTTGCCGCTGTCGCGCGCCTTGACCTTCTGCGCAATCTCCGCCTGTTGAATCCGCTGCGTGCAATAGGTGCATTTCTCCATCACGCCGCGCATCCGCACCGTGACATCCGGGTTCTTCGCCAGCTTGAGCAGTTCCCACTCCTCGGCCGGCCGCGGGCTGGCCTCCTGGTTCTTCAACCAGCGGCGCACGTCCCATTGGCCGTCCGTGCTGTGGAGCAGCGGCGTCGTGTAAAATGGCCCCTTTAGCTGATCGAGCGGGCGCTTGTTGTAATCGAAGAAATTGAATCGCCGCACCTTATACGGGCAGTTGTTCGAGCAGTAGCGCGTGCCGACACAGCGGTTATAGGCCATGACGTTCAGCCCTTCGTCGTCATGAGTCGTCGCGTTTACGGGGCAGACGTTTTCGCACGGCGCTGATTCGCAATGCTGGCAGAGGATGGCCTGAAGCGCCACCTGCGGATCATCCGGCGAGCCGGCATAGTAGCGGTTGATGCGCAGCCAATGCATTTCGCGGCTACGGGACACCTGGTCTTTGCCCACGATCGGAATGTTGTTCTCGCTCTGGCAGGCCACCACGCAGGCGGAACAGCCGACACAGGAATTGAGATCAATGGCCATGCCCCACTGATGCACACCGTGTTTCTTGGCCTCGTCAAAGGGATTCGGGTAAAGGGGCTGAGTGCTCGGCGGCGGCTCCATCTGCATGCCCCGAGCGAAGTCCGGGTGCTCGTAATACTGATCAATGTTCGCCTCGCGCACCGCCGGCCGGCCTTCCATGGACCAGTGGTGCTGCGCGGTTGCCACCGGATGCAATTTGCCCAGCGGCGTCAGCGACACGCCGCGCGCGCAATGCAACGCCGCGCTCGTGCGCACACTGTAGGCGTCATACCCCGCGCCACGGCCCACGCGGCCGCTGTGCTGCCGCCCGTAGCCGAGCGCCAGGCCGACCGTGCCGTCCGCCATGCCGGGCTGGAGCCAGGCCGGGCCGACCACCGCCCGCCCGTCCACAACCACCTTCACTAACGAGGCCTCCGTCGTTCCGCTGCCCGCGCCCTGATTTACCAACCCGAGCTTCTCAAATGTCTTCGGGCTGAGCAGAATCAGATTCTCCCAAGTCACCTTGGTGATGGGCTCGGGCAATTCCTGGAGCCAGCCGTTGTTGTTGTAACGCCCATCGTCCACGCAGTAATGCCCGTGGAACACCGCTTCCAAGTTCTCCGTGGCCGCTGCCGTTTTCACGCCCTGCAGCGCGCCGGTCACCGCCGCGCTGGCCAGCGCCACTTCCACCGGCTTGGCGGCGGAGCCCTCCTGATAACCTCTGAACAGGAACCGCTTCCAATCTTCATCGCCGCCGCCCGCCAAGGTGCGGAATGTCTCGCGCACGATCTCAAAGCTGTCGTTTGGCTCCAGCCCCGCCAGGCGGGCCAACAGCTCCAGCTCGGTCATCCCTTCATATAGCGGTGCGACCAATGGCTGAATCGGGACGAGTGAACCATCGCTCGTGCGCACGTCGCCCCAGGACTCCAGGTAGTGCCGCCGGGGAATGCTCCAGTCGCTCAGCAGACACGTCTCGTCCTCGTGCGAGCCCATTCGCAAGACCAGCTTGGCCTTGCGTTGAGTCGCTGCCCAATCCAGATCCGCCGGGGCGTTATAGACCGGGTTGCCGCCAAGTAACACCAGCGTCCCCACTTCCCCTGCGTTCAATGCCCGCGCCAGTTCGCCGATGCCCGCTTCCTGCGGTGCCGGCGCATCATGGAACACGACCGTCTTGCCGATGTTACCCAGTGCGGCGTTCATGGCATGGGCCAGCAGGTGTACCGCCAGCGGTTGGCGTTGTCCTGCGACCACCAGCGAATTGCCCTTGTGTGCCGCCAGATCCTTCGCACATTCGGTGATCCACTTGGCATCTACCCCGGCAGGCTTGCCCAGCGCCGACAGCGCCGCGGCAAACTCACCGCCGCCCTGCGGCAGGACTTCCGCCGCCAGGGCCGCCGCCAGGGGCAGCACCACGCTCGGCGGCACCCGCAGCCGATGATCCGCGCTCCCACCGGTCAGCGTCATCAGACTCTCCACCACGTAAAGCCGGTTGATGAGGTCCTCACCCTGCGTTTTGTCCGGCGACTCGATCTTGCGCCCGCGCGCGAAATCGCGAATCAGCCGGTGCAAATCCTCCTCGGCGCCCAGAAAATCGCAGTCCAGCGACACAATGCGCTTGGCCTGGTCGAGCCGGTAATAGGGCTTCACCGGTTTGCCGAATGCCAGCGTGGCCGCCTCGCGATGGAGGTCGAAGTCCACCGGCTCATACACGAACCATTTGGCCTTGGGGAACCGCCCGGCGACGAGTTCTTGCACCCGTGCGCGGGAAGGCGACGAACTGCGCTCCAGCAGGAAGCACAGACCCTCGCCCTGCTTGTCCGCCAATTGCCGCGACAGGCCGCCCAGGAAGTCCAGCGTGGCCGCCTGCGTGACCACCTTGCCCGCCTGCTTGAAATGCATCGCCCGGTCCGGGTCATACAGGTCGAGCACCGAGGCCTGCACAAAGCGGTCGGTCGAGCCGTTGCTGTCCGGATGCAGGGCATTGCCCTCGACCTTGGTGGGGCGGCCGTCATTCGACTTAACCACCAGCGCTACGGCCCCTCCGCGTGTCGGCATGGCCGTCGCGTAATACTGCGGCACGCCGTGCAGGTAGCCTTCCGGCTGCTTGCTGAACGGCAGAATGTTCGACACTGGCCGGCGGCAGCCCGTCAGCCCCACGCCCGCCAGCAGGAACGAGGCGGACATGATCTTCATGAAGTGCCGCCGCGTGACCGGATCGATCATCTCGTCAGCGCCTGCGGGAAATTCGTTCTCGACCCATTGCCGGAATTCCGGCGTATCCTTTAGCTCATCCAGGCTTCGCCAGTAGCGCGGGCCGGTCTCAGCGAGCGACGGCGTTCCTACCGGCTTAGCGCCCTCGTTGCCATATGCCGGCGCGGCCAATGGTTGTTGCAAAGGGCTGGCTTTCATCGGTGGCAGGTGGAGCAGTTTTGCAGCGACTGCACGTGCCAGTCTTGCATGATCTTCTGGCCGTTCTTGCGCTGCAGCTCGGCGTTCGCGGTCGGGTTGGCGCTCCATTTCCAGTTCAAGTCCGTTATCTTGTCCAGCGGGCGAAGCTTCGCCGCCGGGTCGCGATGGCAGTCCAGGCAAAAGGTCATGCTCAGCGGCTTGACCTCGTAAACCTCATCCATCTGGTTGATCTGCCCGTGACACTCCACACAACTGATGCCCCGGTTCACGTGGACGGAGTGGTTGAAATAGACAAAGTCGGGCACCCGGTGAATCTGCACCCAGGGAATCGGCTGGCCCGTCTCCGCGCTCTCCTGCACCAGCGCCAGCCGCGGATCGCCCTTGAGCACCTGGCTGTGGCAATTCATGCAGGTGGAACTCGCCGGGATGTTGGAATACCACGACTTCTCCACCCCGTTATGGCAGTAACGGCAATCGAAGCCCAGTTGGTCCACATGCGTCGCGTGCGAAAAGGCCACCGGCTGTATCGGCTGATACCCCACCCGCGAATACTTGGGCGTCAGGTAATACCACACACCCGCCGTCACGGCGGTAGCAGTCAGCACGCCGCCGATGATAATCATCACCGGCAGCCGATTGGTCCACTTTGGGAATATCGCTGACATTTCTCTAAATCGTTTCTTCCACGGCAATTTCCACCCGCCACTCATCCGCAGCCCGCGCCAGATCGGCAGTCTGAGTGATTGGGTTTCGGTTTGCCAGCGCAAATCTTTAGCCCCGGATTCCCGCCTCCGCAAGTCGGGTAAGTAATATTTCTCACGATTTCCATCCTGTTAATAGTGATGATAAGGTAGCCTGAATAGTAGGCATTCCCTTGGACGCCCTCCTCCCGATCTCAATCCTGCGCCAGGCTGATAGGTGAGGACGAGATGAGTATAAGCGGAATACAAGCGGAATACCAGCCGAACACAAGCGGGCGTCCTGCCAGCCCCACGCCAACCTTGCCGTGCTGCAGCGCCCAACCTCCCTTTCCCCGCGAGTCGGGGCGAGCGGGCTCGGGCGCATTCGCGAGTCCTTGGCGGAGCGCCGGCATATTGCCGGCTTACACCGAACGAATAGAGCAAGCAGTCTAGAAAGATCCGCGATAACCGAAGATCGCAGGCAAGAGCGGCCGCTAAGATAGACCGGGCGCTAAGCCGGCAGAATGCCGGCGCTCCGCCCGAGTACCAGGAACTCGCGAATGCGCCCAGCGGGCTCGGGCTTCCAATATTCTTATGGCGTTGGCCGCGGGAAACGGCTTCAATCGCCCCCGGCAATAACCAGCGACGGAGCTTTCCGTCCACAACCAAAGTGATGAAATGAAACGACGCGAATTCTTGAAAACTTCTGTAGCGGCTTCCACCCTGGCGGGACTCGGTGCCGCCTGCCTCAGTGCCTCGGCTGAATGGCCCGCCGCTGGACCCGGGAACCGGGAGTATTACGAGCTCAGGGGTTACCGCCTCAAGGGCGAAGCCAACCGTGGGCTGCTGGAGGCATATATCGAGAAGGCGGCGATTCCGGCCTGGAATCGGCTGGGCATCAAGCCGGTGGGTGTCTTTGTGCAACAGGAGCGGACCGAGGCGCCGTCCCCGACCGAGATCAGGGATGCCGCGACGGTGTTTGTGCTGCGAGCCTATCCGTCGTTGCCAGCCCTGGCCACTGCCACCGCCCACCTCGGAGCCGACCCGGAGTATCAAAAAGCGGGGGCGGAGTATCTGAGTTCACCCAAGGCGAATCCGGCTTTTGAGCGGATCGACAGTTGGTTGCATCTCGCCTTTGCGGGGATGCCCAAGCTGGAGCTGCCGTCCTATTGCAGGGAGCGGAAGCCGCGTATGTTCGAGTTGCGCACTTACGAGAGCCACAGTGAGCTGAAGGCGATCAAGAAAGTGGAGATGTTCAACGCCGGTGAGATCGACCTAATGCGCGAGGTGGGGCTGGGGCCGATCTTCTACGGCCAGGCGCTGATCGGCAGCAACCTGCCGCATCTGACTTACATGGTGTCGGCGGAGAACAAGGAGGCGCACGCGAAGCACTGGGACGCATTCAGAGTGCATCCCACTTGGGACAGGCTCAAGAATGACCCGCAATACGCGGATACGGTGTCGAAGATCTACAACCGTTTCCTGGTGCCGACCGCGTACTCGCAGATTTGATGACCCGGGTCCGCCAGGGGGAGCACAGCCGCTATGCCGCAGGAGCTTTGGACATGGGCGCATCTTGGCCATCCC
>SESG01005058.1_pt1 | contig 20055 bp, 20 predicted proteins | sample 3171421 | NCBI WGS metagenome assembly SESG01 (sample SAMN10866946, study PRJNA518727) | freshwater metagenome | biome: subpolar coniferous forest; feature: holomictic lake; material: water; isolation source: holomictic Lake 227, 6 m and 8 m depth | place: Canada: near Kenora, Ontario | collected... | reverse complement strand
TTTGATAAAATCCAGCAACCTGTTACGTTGCGCAATAGAAGAAACGGAGACAGGTTTCAACCGCTGGGCATGAAAGGGCGGCAAAAAATAAAATCGTTATTTATTAATCAGAAGATTCCACGGAACAGGCGCAATGAAGCCATGCTGCTTGTAGATCAGGACTCTGTGATCTGGATAGAAAATATGCATCTGAGTGAGCGGGTTAAAATCTCCCCGCAAGCAAAAAATATTATTAGTTTGGAAATTATGAAATCATAAATATTTTTATACACCACCCTGTAAGGCGCGGCAGTTGGTGTGTTTGGATGCCACTTCAACTGCCGTTTTAAGATAGAGTTAATTTGCATAAAATCATTGCATTAATGCTGACATTCGTTTATCGACACAGCAAACCAAATATTTACACAATATTTCCCTGATTCCAAACTTGACAATTGTATATGACGGTCATTAACTTGATGGATTGAAACAAGTACGAAAATATACCTTACCGGTGGCTGTTAGAAATAATTTGAGTTAATTTATATATTATTATAAAGACCACAACAGTTTGCTGTCGTATCGTTATCCTTTGAAAGCGACCTGGTATATGTTTTTGATATAACTAATTTTAAGGAGAAAAATATTGAATCCGTTTCAGAAGAATATTGCTCTTGTACTTACTGTGCTGCTGGTGTCTTTACTTGTTTGGCAGCTTTTTAATCAACCGAAAACAGCCACCAAGGAATTAATTTATAGTGAAATGATCGCCCATCTGGATAAAGGCGAGATCAGTGAAGTAACTATTCAAGGTGATAATATCAGCGGGAAACTGGTAAGTGGTAGTGATTTTAAAACATATACACCAAAAGATGATAAACTGGTCACACAATTCCGAGAAAAAAATGTGAAGATTACCGCTAAGCCACAGGACGATTCTCCCTGGTATATGACCCTTTTAGTCTCCTGGTTTCCCATGCTACTTCTTATCGGTGTCTGGATCTTCTTCATGCGCCAGATGCAGTCCGGCGGCGGCAAAGCAATGGCTTTCGGCAAAAGCAGGGCTCGCTTGATTACCGATAAATCAAAAAAAATAACGTTCGCCGATGTTGCCGGAACTGATGAAGCCAAGGCCGAACTGGAAGAAGTGATTGACTTTCTGAAAGATCCAAAAAAATATACAAGACTTGGCGGCAGAATTCCCAAAGGATTATTGCTTATTGGGCCTCCGGGAACAGGCAAAACTCTTTTGGCACGCGCAATTGCCGGAGAAGCTGATGTGCCATTCTTGAGCATCAGCGGTTCTGATTTTGTGGAAATGTTTGTCGGTGTGGGTGCTTCGCGTGTTCGTGATTTGTTCAGCCAGGCCAAAAAGAATGCCCCGTGCATAATATTTATTGATGAAATTGACGCGGTCGGCCGTCATCGAGGTGCTGGTCTTGGAGGCGGGCACGATGAAAGAGAGCAGACGCTAAATCAGCTTCTCGTCGAAATGGATGGTTTCGAATCAAATGAAGGAGTAATTCTGGTATCTGCCACTAACCGTCCGGATGTTCTTGATCCGGCATTATTGCGCCCCGGACGTTTCGACAGGCAGGTTATAGTACCGCTGCCTGATGTCAAAGGACGGGAAAAGATATTTGAAGTTCACGCCCGTAAAGCGCCAATTGACGAAGATGTCAATTATGCCATTTTGGCCCGTGGAACACCCGGAACATCCGGCGCGGATATAGAAAATCTGGTCAACGAGGCAGTACTTAGCGCGGCACGGGCAAATAAAGAAAAAGTCAATATGATCGATTTCGAATTTGCCAAAGACAAGGTTTTAATGGGCACGGAAAGAAGAAGCATGGTGATAAGCGATCAGGAAAAACGAAACACTGCTTATCATGAAGCCGGCCATACAATGGTTGCGCGGCTGATTCCAGGAACTGATCCTATTCATAAGGTAACGATTATTCCCAGGGGCAGGGCACTGGGTTTAACGCAACAACTGCCAATTGATGAAAAGCATACTTATCCACGCGAATATCTGGACAATAATATTGCCATTCTATTAGGCGGAAGAGCTGCCGAAGAAATAGTTCTGCACGATCATACTACCGGTGCCGGTAATGATATTGAAAGGGCGACCAATCTGGCCAGAAAAATGGTTTGTGAATGGGGTATGAGTGATAAAATGGGGCCACTTAGTTACGGCAAAAAAGAAGAGCAGATATTCTTAGGCCGCGAATTTGCGACTCACAAGGATTACAGCGAAGAAACGGCTAAGCAAATTGATGCCGAGGTTGTTGCTATTGTTAAGCGCAATTATGAGAAGGCAAAAGATCTGCTGAATGGTCATATTGACATACTACACAACATGGTTGCGGAACTTTTGGAGAAAGAAGTCCTAAATACCGCGGAGATAGATGCCATCATCGGTAGCGCTTTGCCCAATGATCAACCGGATGAATCAAAAAATATATCTTAATATTTCTTCTGTTCGGTAGAATAGTTTGAAAATAATAACAATAAACAATCTGGAAGAAGCTGTAGCCGTATTTCATCAGATCGGCGTTGATCCTTATGGTATTGAGGCAATGGCGACAAAAACTCTCCACATCAATGTACTCCTTAAAGACAAATCATGTAAGGTCGCCAATATTATTAAACAGGAAATGCTTTCCATTGGTGGAGATGCCGCGGTTGCGCGCGGATCTGTCGCCTGCTCGATTGCTTCCACAGATGTTTTAATAATGGGCACGATCAAACAAATTTCAACGTTCATCAAGAAAATAGAAAAGCAGCCTTTCGGGTTGAATTTGATCGCCAAGGAAATTTCGGAAATAATAAAGAATAACATACAGGATCAATATGTCTTAAAAACATCAAAACGTGAAATTATCTTAGGCAAGAAAACCATCATCATGGGTATTTTGAATGTAACGCCGGATTCTTTTTCTGATGGCGGCCTTTTTAATAATACTCAAACCGCTGTTGACCGCGCTCTGCAAATGATAGATGAAGGGGCTGATATAATTGATATCGGCGGAGAATCCAGCCGTCCCGGAGCTAAATCAGTTGATGCAAAAACAGAACTTAAGCGGGTTATTCCAATAATTGAAAAATTAGCTAAAAAAACAAAAACACCGATATCCATTGATACAACAAAGGCGCAAGTTGCCAGGCTCGCGCTTACAGCTGGTGCAGAAATTATCAACGATATAAGCGCGCTAAATGGTGATAAAAAAATGGCTGGAACTGTCAAGGATGAGGGTGCTGCCCTCATTTTGATGCACATGAGAGGGAAACCTCAAAGCATGCAAAAAGATGATTTAATTTATGATGATTTAATGGGGGAGATTATCTCTAAATTGAAAGCCAGCAGTGAGAAGGCCATGAGAGCAGGAATAGAGAAAAATTATATGGTCATTGATCCCGGTATAGGCTTTGGTAAAACCGCGGAAGATAATTATAAAATCATTAAGAATCTTTCAGAATTAAGAGGGCTGGGAATGCCGATAATGATCGGCGCATCGAGGAAATCATTTATCGGGAAATTAACTGGCGGCGAACCTCATGAGAGAATTGAAGGAACAGCAGCGGCAGTGACAGCGGCAATTATTAATGGAGCCCAAATTGTCCGCGTGCATGATGTTGCGGCAATGAAGAAGGTTTGCGCTGTAACGGACGCGATTATCAGCGCATAGAGGGATGGAATGATACAAGGAATCGGCATAGACTTGGTTGAAAACGAGCGTATTGAAAAAATAATCAACAAGTGGGGCCAAAAATTTTTACAAAGGGTTTTTTCTGATGGGGAAATAAATTACTGTGGCAGGCATATTCAGGCATCACTAAATTACGGTGCAAGATTCGCGGCGAAAGAAGCATTTTTAAAAGCATTGGGAATCGGTCTGGGCAGGGGAGTTAAGTTGCGCGAAATTGAGGTAGTGCATGATGATCAAGGGAAGCCTGATCTTTCATTACACGGAGAAGCCAATCTGCAAATAGAGCAACGTCAGATTAAAAGAATTCATCTGAGTTTGACGCATACAAAAAACTATGCCACTGCTATTGTAATATTGGAAAAGTAATGAATTTCATGCTAGATAAAAAATCACACAATGAAAAAGGAAACGGAAATAATTGAGATAACATCCAGCAGTGCCGAGCAGACTATTGAAATTGCGCGACTTATTGGGAAAAAATTAAAAGCCGGTGATCTGCTGGCATTATCTGGCGAGCTTGGTTCCGGTAAAACTTGTTTTACAAAAGGCTTGGCACTTGGCCTTGAAGTAAGCGAGGAATATCAGATAACCAGCCCGACATTTACTTTAATTAATGAATATCCAGCACGATGTAAACTATACCATTTTGATGTATATAGACTAAACGGTTATTCAGAACTGGAAGATTTAGGTTATGAGGAGTATTTGGCAGGCGATGGTGTGGTTGTGATTGAATGGGCTGAAAAAATAGCTAAACTTATTCCTCCCGATAGTATATTTATCAATTTTGAATATGTTGATGAAAATAGCCGTAAAATGATTATCAGAGGATTGAAAAGCAGCCTAAGTGAGCTGATAGATAAGAAAACGGAGGTTAGTTGATATGGGTTTGGTTGTTCAGAAGTTTGGTGGAACATCGGTGGCAAATATTGAAAAAATTAGAAATGTAGCGCAGAAAGCGATTCGAGAAAAAAAAGCCGGAAATGATGTCATTGTCGTTTTATCCGCAATGTCCGGTGAAACAGATCGGCTTATCGCATTGGCGCACCTTGCTGCCGAATCCCCTGACGATAGAGAATATGATTCTTTAATATCCACAGGTGAGCAAGTTACCGTAAGCCTGCTATCTATTGTTTTGAATGCCATGGGCTATCGTGCAAGATCATTTCTGGGATTTCAGGTCAAAATATTAACGGATAAAGCTTATAAGAAAGCAAGAATTTCACTTATCGATACAGAAGCAATTAAAAAAGAACTTCAGCATGGGACAATCGCCATTGTAGCAGGCTTCCAGGGTGTTGATGAAGACAATAATATTACGACTCTCGGTCGCGGTGGTTCTGATACTAGCGCGGTTGCTCTTGCGGCAGCCCTGAAGGCAGATCGATGCGATATCTTTACAGACGTTGATGGAGTTTATACTACTGATCCTAATATTTGCAGTAAAGCGCGGAGATTAGATAGAATATCTTATGATGAAATGCTGGAAATGGCCATGACCGGCGCGAAGGTTTTGCAGCCTCGTTCAGTAGAAATGGCAAAAAAATATAATGTTCCTGTTTACGTGAAATCAAGCTTTTCCGATGAAGGAGGAACACTTGTGACCAAGGAGGATAAAGAAATGGAAAGAGAAGTTGTTTCTGGTATTACTTATGATCGTGATCAGGCCAAAATCACTGTAGTGCGTGTTCCGGATAAGCCTGGCGTAGCCGCAAGTCTATTTACACCTTTGTCGGAGCACAATATCAGTGTTGATATGATTATTCAAAATGCCAGTGCGGATGGTTTTACCGATCTTACTTTTACTGTATCTAAAAAAGAAATGAAAGAAGCCCAGAAGATAGTAGATGCCACGGCAAAAGCGGTTGGAGCAAAAAAAGTTCAAGTCGATGATGATGTGGCAAAGGTATCGATAATCGGCGTAGGAATGGTTAGTCATTCCGGTGTTGCCGCCAAAATGTTTCAAACTATGGCCAAAGAAAGCATCAATATCATGATGATCAGCACATCAGAAATTAAAATATCCTGTATTATTCAAAGAAAATATACAGAGCTTGCTGTAACTGTTCTGCATGATGCTTTCGGGTTGGAAAATAAAAAATGATTTTCGAAAGGCAAATAAAGGGAATAATCGCCATTTGCATAGCTTTAGCGGTTATTCCGATTGCTATTTTCATCTCCGGTTCAAAAATAAACTATAGAATTCCGGAATTTGCCGATCAGTTTCCGGGAAAAATTGCCGTAGAGATTGTCGAAAACGACAAAAGCAGCGGAATTTATTACGTAGTTCCGAAGACTTCAGCCAATCAATTATTAAAATCAATGGGCATTAAAGGGCAGGGTAGAGTAGATTTCCCGCTAAATAAAGGAATGAAAATATCGATAAGTTCCGCTTCAGAAAATATTATTGTTACAGCTTCCAGAATTGAATCAGCAAAGCTTCTTGCCCTGGGCATGAAACTCGATATCAACCGGGCCACAGAAGATGATCTGCTGTTAGTATCAGGAATTGGCGAAGCAACAGCCATGAAGATTTTGGACATGCGTGGAAAACTGGGCAAATTCAACAACATAGAACAATTAACTGAAATTTCAGGTATCAAAGAAAGGAAGCTGGCAAAACTTTCCAAATATCTATATGTGGAAAATAATACCAAGTAATTAATTTGATTGCTTGCTGAATGACTTATAAGAACTCAAAACACGCTTAATATAATTTTGTGTTTCCCTGAAGGGAGGCACATTATTGTTATATTTGGCGACATTTTTTTCTCCGGCATTATACGCAGCAAGAGTAAGGGTTAAATTACCCCTGTAATTATCGAGCAGATAACGAAGGTATCGTGCACCCCCTTCAATATTATTTTCCGGATGAAAGGAATCTTCTACCTGCAGAGCGGTGGCAGTGGCGGGCATCAGTTGCATTAACCCCTGTGCTCCTGCGCGGGATACAGCCTGATGATCAAAATTTGATTCTGTTTGAATAATTGCTTTAATCAGTGCTGAATCAACTTTAAATTTATCCGCGGCTCTTCGAATTATCTGATCGTATTTGTTAACATCAATATGGGTCTGAAAAATAATTCTTTTTTCTTTCATAACGAGGACATATTTAGCTTGGTGAATTGAAGGAACATTGGTCAAATGCAGAACACCTTCATTGTCCTCGTATTTATAAATATCGGCATGTGCAATATTGGATGTGCTGATGATTAAGGCAAAAACAACAACTGCAAACTTTAAAAATAAAGCTGTGCAGAATTTGATAAAGTATATGTTCCGGTAATCATTCATGGTTAATTTTACTTCATTGGCAATTTTAGTTCAAGGATTATTTAGCATACCATCTTACATGATTATATCGAATGGATCAGTCATATTCTTTAATACTTTTTAAATAATTGTCATTTTTGGTTTGTTCTTGACATGATTTCAGGATGATGGTAATCACCTCAACACTTTGTAACATGTCGGGGCGTGGCGCAGTCTGGTAGCGTATCTGAATGGGGTTCAGAGGGCCGGTGGTTCAAATCCACTCGCCCCGACCATCTTTTTTATTCTTTTTCAAAAGTATATAATCCATTGGGAAGATGCCTGGGAATAATCCGCGTTGACATTTAGTTGCGTAATGAATATATAATAACTGCTCGAAATTTTCAAGCGAGAGTGGCGGAATTGGCAGACGCACTGGACTTAGGATCCAGCCCGCTTAGCGGATAAGGGTTCAAGTCCCTTCTCTCGCACCAGGTTAACGCAAATTTATAACATTTCAAAAACAAAGGAGATGGGCCGCAGTGAGTGAAGTTGCAATAAACATAGAAGAAATAAGTATGATCAAAAAAAAGCTGTCTTTTGACATACCTTGGAATGAAGTAAAAGAAGCGCTTGATGCTGTTTATCGGGATATTGGCAAAAAAGCAAAAATAAAAGGTTTTCGTCCGGGGAAAGTTCCCCGTAATGTATTAGAAAGTAATTTTAAAGACCATGCTGAAGAAGAAACAATTACCAATATTATCAATAAATATTATTGGCAGGCACTGGATGACAAAGGAATCATGGCTCTTTCTAAGCCGGATATTACACAGGAGGGATTTAAGGACAATACCAATTTTACGTTTACTGCTTCTTTTGAAACAGAGCCTGATTTTGAACCGAAGGGTTATAATGGTATTGAAGTAGAAAAGGAAAATATTCAAATAACTGAAAGTGATCTGGACAATAGACTCAATGAAATAAGGCAGATGTTCGCGACGATGGAAGTAGTTAAAGACGACCGGGCGGCAATTATGGGTGATTACGTTACTATTGACTTCGCAGGCACGCTCGACGGTGTGGCTCACCTGGATCTTAAAGCCGATAATTATTTTCTGGAGCTTGGTTCTAAAAGATTTATCCCCGGTTTTGAAGAGCAGATACCCGGCATGAAGAATGGCGAAACACTTGATATTAAAGTAAAATTCCCTGAAGACTATCATGAAGAGAAATTTGCGGGTAAAGATGTTATTTTTACGGTCACAATCAAAGATATCAAAGAAAAAAAATTGCCCGAAATAGATGAAAATTTTATCAAGAATTTTGACAAATACAATTCTTTGGATGAGTTGAAAAATGACGCGCGTAAGGCTTTGGAGCAGGATTGCGAGCGCATCACAGAAACTAATCTGCAAAATAAAATAATGGAAATCATTCTTAAAGAGAATGATTTTGAAGCCCCGCCATCGCTTGTAGAGAAACAGATTTTTCATATGATGGCTGACACTCAAAAAAGAATGACTTCTGCCGGCATGGATGAGACTAGTGCCATGGAACTAAGCTTCAAAATGCACGATAAATTTAAAGAAGAGGCTGAAAAAATCGTAAAATCATTTTTGCTGCTTAAAAAGATTGCCCAAAAAGAAGAAATTGGGGTAGAAGAAGCAGATTTAGATAAGCATATCAAGGAATTATCTGAAAAATACGGCCGGGATTATGAACAAATAAGAACCGCGTTCGAAAAGGAAGAAAGGAAAGATAATCTTCGAACTGAATTAATTCAAAAAAAGACATTTGACTTTATTGAACAAAAAGCCAATATTAAAATCATAGAAAAAATTGGTATGGCTGTGGAGGGTAAATAGTGAATTTAATTCCTATGGTGGTTGAACAGGATGGCCGAGGTGAAAGAGCTTTTGATATATATTCTCGTTTATTAAAGGACAGGATAATTTTTCTGGGAACGGCGATTGATGATAATGTGGCCAATGTCGTGGTCGCGCAGATGCTCTATCTGGAGTCCGAAGATCCTGACAAAGAAATATTTTTCTATCTAAATTCACCGGGTGGTCATGTAAGTTCCGGTATGGCAATCTATGATACAATGCAATACATCAAGCCTCCCATTTCAACAGTGTGTATGGGTCAGTCTGCCAGTATGGCGGCGATACTGCTTGCGGCAGGTGAAAAAGGCAAAAGATATTCGCTGCCTCATTCACGCATATTGATTCATCAGCCATTGGGAGGGTTTCAGGGGCAGGCAACAGATATTGACATTCAGGCAAAAGAAATATTAAGATTAAAGGAAGAATTAAACCAGATTCTGGCTGATTTAACTGGGCAGACGATTTCCAAAGTAATGAATGATACAGAACGTGACTATTTTATGACTGCCCAACAAGCTAAAGAATATGGTTTAATTGACGACATTATAGTAAGAAAGCCATTATCACCTGAAATAAAGGAGAACATAAGTGATAAAAAGAAGTAAAGACAATCGAATGGGGCAGGGTATGCTGTTTTGTTCATTTTGCGGTAAAATGCAAAGTGAAGTAAGAAAACTGGTTGCCGGCCCGACCGCATATATTTGCGATGAATGTATTGAGCTTTGCCGCTGTATTGTCGAGGAAGAAGAAGATAAAACTTTAGAAAAAGGTGCTAAAAAAGGTCTACCGGAACCGAAAGAAATTAAGAAATTCCTGGATCAATATGTCATCGGCCAGGATAAAACAAAAAAAATATTATCTGTTGCCGTTTATAATCATTATAAAAGATTGTTTTCACAAATTGATTCCGATGGTATTGAAATTCAAAAAAGCAATGTTCTATTAGTAGGACCTACCGGTTCAGGTAAAACGTTGCTGGCCAAAACATTAGCCAAATTCCTCAATGTTCCTTTCACAATTGCTGATGCCACAACACTTACAGAAGCCGGTTATGTCGGCGAAGACGTTGAAAACATAATTTTGAGTCTACTGCAAAATGCAGATTACGATGTTGCCCGGGCTTCAAAGGGTATCGTCTATATAGACGAAATCGACAAAATTGCCAAAAAATCCGGTAATCCTTCTATCACAAGAGATGTCTCCGGCGAGGGCGTGCAGCAGGCGCTCTTGAAAATTATGGAAGGAACAATGGCCAATATTCCGCCTAAAGGTGGACGCAAACACCCGCAGCAGGAATTTATTCAAGTTGATACAACTAATATTTTATTTATTTGCGGCGGCGCTTTTAATGATCTGGAAAGTATCATTTCCAAGCGCCTGGGTGCTAACAGTGTTGGTTTCGGCGCTAAAATTAAAAGTAAAAAGGAAAAAAGAGTCGGAGAAGTACTTGCTGAAGTTCGTCCGGAGGACTTGTTGAAGTTTGGATTAATCCCGGAGTTTATCGGTCGTCTTCCGGTTATAGCCACGCTCGATGATTTGGATGAATCAACTTTAGTCCGTATTTTATTGGAACCAAAAGATTCTATTATTAAACAATACAAAAAACTTTTTGAACTGGAAAATGTGACGTTGAAGTTCACCGATGGCGCAATACGGGCTGTTGCTAAATTATCTATGGAGAGAAAATCAGGAGCGCGGGGTTTACGCTCGATACTGGAAAATACAATGCTGGAAGTAATGTATGATGTTCCTTCGCAGCCTGATATCAAGGAATGTGTCATTAGTGAAGAAGTGGTCACTAATAAAGAGAAGCCAATATTAATTTATGAAACTAAATCTGAATCAGCTTAAGAAATATATGGAATAAATACATGGTTGAAGACAAAGAATTCATTTATAAAAATAAGCAGTTTGCAATACCACTCTTGCCTTTAAGAGACGTTGTCGTGTTTCCGCACATGATCGTGCCACTATTTGTCGGAAGAGAAAAGTCCATTGCCGCGTTAGAATCAGCCATGAGAGATGAGAAAAGTATTTTCATGGTTGCTCAGAAAAACGCCAAGAAAGACGATCCCGCTCAAGAAGACATCTACCTTGTGGGTACCATCGGAATTATTATTCAATTATTGCGATTGCCGGATGGAACGGTAAAGGTTTTAGTAGAAGGCAAAACGCGCGGTATCATTAAAGAATATTTACGAAATGATGACTATTTTTTAGTTAAGGTCAGCGAGATAGAAGATGTTGACGACCAAAGCGATATTAAAAAGCAGGCGCTAACGCGCAGCATTAAGGAATCCTTCGAACTGTATCTGAAACTAAGCAAAAAAGTTCATGTCGAGATGATGGGAACAATAGCGGCAATTGATGATGCATCTAAGCTTGCCGATGTTGTGGTGACACATCTCAATGTAAAATTAGAAGACAAACAAAAAATTATGGAGATATTAAACGTTGGCGAACGTCTGGAATCTATTTATTCGCTGATGCTCTCCGAGATTGAAATCCTGCAAGTAGAAGAAAAAATTAAGCGGCGCGTGAAAAAGCAAATGGAGAAGACGCAGAAGGATTATTATCTCAATGAGCAAATGCGCGCGATCCAAAAAGAAATGGGCGACAAAGATGACTTTCGCAATGAGATAGCGGATATAGAAAAACGACTTAAATTAAAGAAGCTATCAGAAGAGGCAACAAAAAAAGTTCGTCAGGAAATAAAAAAATTACAAATGATGGCGCCGATGTCGGCAGAAGCAACAGTTGTTAGAAATTATATTGACTGGCTGATTGATATGCCGTGGGCGGATAAAACAGAAAACAAATTCACCTTGAGGGAATCGGAAAATATTCTTGAAGAAGATCATTACGGATTGAAAAAGGTTAAAGAACGCATCATCGAATATCTTGCCGTACAAACACTGGCAAAGAAAAATAAAGGTCCGATTTTGTGCCTGGTTGGCCCGCCCGGCGTGGGGAAAACATCTATTGCCAAATCAGTAGCACGGGCGACAAATAGAAAATTTGTTCGTATTTCTCTGGGAGGTGTTCGTGATGAAGCGGAGATTCGCGGTCACCGCCGGACTTACATTGGAGCTATGCCGGGTAAGATTATCCAATCATTAAAAAAAGCCGGTTCGAATAATCCAGTTTTTTGTCTGGATGAAGTTGATAAATTAAGCTCTGATTTCAGAGGAGATCCATCTTCCGCGCTGCTCGAAGTTCTTGATCCGGAGCAGAACGTAGCATTCAATGATAATTATCTCGATGTTGACTATGATTTATCCGATATCATGTTCATTACAACGGCAAATGTTTTGCAGACCATACCTGCTCCTTTGCAGGATAGAATGGAAGTAATTCGCATTGCAGGATACACGGAATTAGAAAAACTGCAAATAACGATAAAATTCCTGATAGCAAAACAAATGGAAGCTAACGGCTTGCTTCCTGAAAACATTGAATTTTCGCGTGGAGCATTAAGAAAGATTATCCAGCAATACACGCGGGAAGCCGGAGTCAGAAATCTGGAAAGAGAAGTCGCTTCTGTTTGTCGCAAAGTAGCAAAAGAAATCGTCAATAATGGCAGTACAAAGAAGTTGGTAATTAGCTCCAAGTCGATTACCAAATATTTGGGTGTGCCCAAATTCCGCCATGGCGAAAACGAAGGCAAGAGTGAAATAGGCCTTACGATAGGACTTGCCTGGACGGAAGTTGGGGGTGAACTTCTGGTTATTGAAGCCTCCATTATGGAAGGTACAGGCAAGATGGTGATGACCGGAAAGTTAGGCGATGTAATGCAGGAATCTGTGCAGGCAGCACTGACCTACATTCGAGCTCGTGCGGAGCAATTCGGGTTGGCCAATAATTTTTATAAAAAAATTGATATTCACGTCCATGTACCGGAAGGAGCAATTCCTAAAGATGGTCCTTCCGCCGGAATTGCGATGGCCACCTCTATTGCATCGGCGCTGATGAAGAAAAAAGTGCGATCTGATATGGCCATGACCGGTGAAATTACCTTAAGAGGTAGGGTTTTGCCGATAGGCGGTCTAAAAGAAAAGATACTTGCTGCTCATCGCGGTAATATTAAAATGGTTATTATACCCAAAGATAACGAAAAAGATCTAGCAGAAGTACCGCAAAATGTACAAAATGCCTTGAAAATTGTTTTTGTTGATCATATTGATGAAGTGCTTAAGATTGCCTTCGATGAAGAAGAGAAATTTACCGCAAGCGCGGCTCATAATTTATTGGTAAATACATCATCGATCAATTGATGGTCTTAAAAATTATATTTGCTTGACAAGAAATATCAATATTGCTACAAACCTCACAGTTTTTTTGGCTTTACGGGCGGGTAGCTCAGCTGGGAGAGCGCCACGCTTACACCGTGGATGTCACAGGTTCGATCCCTGTTCCGCCTACCATTTTATAGTTTGAGGGAGTAAAATAAAAATGATTTTTTGGGGTCGTAGTTAAGTTGGTTATAACGCCGGCCTGTCACGCCGGAGGACAGGGGTTCAAGTCCCCTCGGCCCCGCCAGAAAATCTAAGGGGATTAACCAGTTACGGTTAGTCCCTTTTTTCTTGTTGTTTTGGGTGCGGATGGGGTGCGGATGGGTGCGTAATCATCCAGACGATCAACTGCCGCTTTATTTCCCTCAGGTGCCAAGTGACCATAAATATCGACGGTAACTTTAATGCTATGGTGCCCTAACTGATCTCGGATATATGCCAAAGATTCACCGGCTTGAATTAATAAACTCGCATAACTGTGTCTTAATGAGTGGACATTAACGCGTCTAATGCCTGACTTTTCTAATGCTTTGTTGAATACTCTGCTGCGCCAGGCGCTACCATCTAGGTGCGTGCCATCGGATGAAATAAAAACCCATTCCGGCACTTGTCCCCATCCTTTTTTTAAAGTTGTAATTCTTCTTTGTTGTCGTAAGTCTAGGAGCGTTTCTGTAAGCTGCTGAGACATATCTACGCGTCGGCTTTTCCCATTTTTAGGAGTGTCAATTTTACTCCTTGATAATCCTCTCTGAATTTTTATGAATCGGCCATGAAAATCAATGTCACTCCATTGGAGACCAAGTGCCTCACCTAATCTCATTCCGGTGCGTGCAAGTGTCAAGGCCATCGGATAATGAGCCGGATAATATTCTTTGAACGCATCAAAAAGAACGACTAACTCATCTTTTGTTAATGGTTCAATTTCTAGGCGCATACTTTTTGCGCGTATTACTTTACCGAGTCGATGAGCCGGATTGATTGCAATAACCTCATCATCAACGGCCATATTAAGAACGCCACTAATTGTGTTTTTCATGTGTGTTACGGTGCTGCTTGCAAATCCGGCATTTGATTTTTTCATTAAAAAATCTTTTACCATCAGCCGGTTTATTTTGTTAACCTGAAGTTTTCCGAAAACCGGCTCCACATGGTTTGCTAACAATGCGCGATAATCTCTCAATGATGATTCTTTACAGTTTGCCGGAACGGTTATGCTAATCCAATTTTTAGCATAATCACTAAAAGTCATAACCGTTTCGTCTTGTCCGAGATTCATATCACCGAGACTTAATTTGGCCTCAATTTTCTTTGCGGCTTCCTGAGCCATGCGTTTGTCTTTGCCGACCTTCTTGGACTTGCGTTTTCCATTGTGGTTTATGAATATCCACCAGTCGCCTGATCCTTTGACCTTTTCTTTTACAGTCACGCCCATGTTGTCGCCTCCATAAAAAAGGCATGGAATTGCGAAGGCTCAAAATAAGCCTCCCGGCCTTTGCAGGTTACGGATTCCATGCCTAATATAAGTGTTATGGTACAAAAAGAAATTGCCATGCTCACGTGTGGCCTCCCGATTTCGATTTTCGCTTTTTCAGTATACGCCACTTTTGCCCCGTGTCAAGATAATTTGTCATTGGTAATAAAAACCCGGCCACTTTTGACGGTAGCCGGGTTTCTGTTATTGCTCACGCGCTGGGGGCATCTCGGAGAAGATGGTGAGTCCCAGCCAGTGAGCTGCCGACTTTCGGTAATGAGGCCGCGTGTCGGTGTCGCAGCGCTGTTCACGGCGAAATTACCTTAGCCGTTAGGTCAGCGCCATGCCTGTGTTGTTTTACGCAGCGATTTTCAAAAACTTCAAAGCCTCGCTATTGGATACACCTCCAGCAATTCTTTTCACTACGAAAAAATTTACCCACCCCGGCTTCGTATAAGGGTCTCTTAAAAGCCGCGTGCCTGATACATGGTCAACAATCGTATAGGCCCGCTTGAAATCTCCAAAGGCGACAGGATAAGTATTCGCGCCAATGTCCGGCATGTTGCTGTCAATCTCGACCGGCCGTCCCAGCAAGAAATCAGGTGCGCCGCCAACCAACCCCGGCATGACGATATAATTGCCGTTGCCGTCTTTCAACTTGCGAATAACGGCAAAGGTCAAGTCATTCATCAACCAAGTGCCGTTAGCTCTGTACACCGGCTTTAATGCGTGCTGAAGGTCAATAATTTTATCGGCATTGTTGATAAGGCTTGCATGGCCGCTGGTAATAAAACCAGTCTTGCCGAAAGTCCAGCCTGAATTGGCTATCATCTTCAGCGTGTCAAGAATACCGTGAACTTGGCCAACTCCGTTCCCGGTAATAAAGCCAGTGCCTTCAGTGTTGACAAAGACGTCATTTATTTCTTCTAAAATCCAACCCTCGACATCAAAATCGCTCATGTCAAGCAGCTTTTGAGTAGTGGAAGGCATGGCGTATACCTCGCACATCGGAGGTGAAAACAACGTAAGCTCCGGTGTATCTGTCTCAGCTCTGGTAGCTCGTTCAGCAACCCAGCCGCCTGTTGCACCACCTATGCTCAGTGGCTTTGTGTACTCGCCTTTGCTCGTTTTGATCGTCGCCAGCCTTCTCATTGCAACTGAAGCAAGCGCCAGCCGTTCGATGTTCTTGTCAATCTCTACAGGGACAAGATAGCCGCCATCTGGATTTGAATCCGTGGACAGGCTTGCGGCTATTTCCAGACGTCGCAGCCCTTCGGGGTCGCTTCCATTGCGTGCATAGGCCAGAAAGCCTGTCTTGTGATCCCTTGAAGCTGTCGTGTTTATGTCTCCCAAGGACGATCCACCTCCGGAAAATTCCCGGCGTGCCACGACGGTTTCGAGGTTGTTAAACTTTGCGTCATATTTTGCCTTAAATGCTTCTATGTTCTTTGTTGCTTCGTTTATAAACGTTGTTAATTCTGTACCCATAAACATCTCCTTGCGCCCGTAGGCGACTTTATTATTTTTTTACTACTACTACTCACCCGACCTCTTTCAGCATCTCGCATGTCTAAGTTCGCTTTCGTTATGCCTCCAACCATCCACCCGCAGGCGTCCCGCACCACGGTTTTCCGGTCTTTGACATTTCTTCCCTTTGCGCATTTCGCAGCAAGTGGCTTGGCTTTATCTATTTGTCAATTAACTAATCATTCGTTAAAACCTTTATTTTCCTCCTTCATTTTTGTTGCTATTGTAATTGCCAAGCCAAGCTGCCCTGTGCCTTCAAGATATGTCGGCAAGGTCAAGTTTTGCTTCGTGTCCTGATTATGTTTCCATCGCAGCCATGAAAGGGCGCTGCCATAAATCGCCTTCCATCGGCGGTCAAGTTCTTGCCATCCGGCTCGGTAATTGCCGCCCGTGGTTTGAGCGTATTTGTGCATCAAATCGTTAAGTTGCTCGCGTGGTGTCAATGTCTTAAAATAATCTTCGTTCATTTTGAATAACCTGGTAGTGGTTCTTTCCGCGTAAAATCAAAGATGAACGGTCTTTCCTGTGCCACGGTTGCAAGTCCGCCCATCTGATCAAGAGCGGCTTTCACCGTGGCAAGCGGTTCATCATGTTTAATGCTGAGGATGATCGCCCCGAGGCCAAGCTCCACAACGTATTTATGCCAGCCTTCCGGCCAAGTTTTCCGTAATAGTCTATATGCCGATATGCTGAATTGACTTCCGCCGCCGCAACACACGCAGCCGATTGTTTGAGCGCCTCGTAATCGTGCTGGGTGCTGTGGTAGGTTGTGCTTTTCGCGGTAGCGCTTCACCATGCAATCCGTCCAGCCGGTCAATGGGTTGCAAATTGTCAACTTGTCCTGCTTAACGTAGTGGGTGGCGCTGTCTTTGATTGCCCTGAGCGCCCTTAGCATGTCATCGGTTCCGCCTCTCACGCCTGTAAATTGCAGGGTGCAGCCAAGTTCACGTGCAAGCTTTCTGGCCGGTGCTATTTTCATATTCCGGCAGCATGATGAAACGTCCATTTTAAAGCCAAAGTCGCGCCCACGGTGCTTCTGCATCCAAACTCGAGCGGCAAGTTTGCCCTGCATCGGGTAGCCTTGTTTCTGCCATTGTTCGGCTGGCGTGCGGGTTGCCTTGGCCACGTGGAGTTCTGCGCCGTAATCAGCACAAACCTTCTGAATGAATGGCAAGGTGTCCTCATATTCCATCTGGCTATCTGCAAAAATAATCTCTGGCCGGTGTGGCGTGTGCCTGAAGATTATATCTAGTAATAAAACCGAATCTGAGCCGCCTGAAAAAGCAAGGCAGGCTTTCGGGTGGTTGGCCATTGCGCTGTTTATTATGTCCAAAGTCATTTTCATAAAAGTGATCTCATTAAACATTCAAGCGGTGAGTTTTCCCCGCTGTCTGCGTATCTGCGAAGCTCGGCTATAATGTCCTTGGTGTTCGGATCGCTAAGAATTAAACAAGTGTTTCCTCTACCGTTCTGAATAATAACGGCAAGGGCTTTGCTCATCTCCTGAGGGTGTTCTGCCGCTGCCTTGCGGATCTTCTCTGATAGTGATTCGATGGCTGCGTCGGCTGTCTTAGCTGAGTCCGTCCATTCTTTTTCGTCAAGTAATAAATTCTTGAGTTCTTCCGGTGCAAAGCCGGTCAATTCAATATTTATGGGCTTTTCCGCCAGTTCAATCAAAATCGGTTTCAATAATGCAAGGTCAAAATATCCGCCGGATTTGTTCGCGGAGATATTCGCCGCCATTTCCTTCTTCAGATCCCAATCAACTTCTCGATAAGAAAATCTGCCGGTGGGTGTTTCGACAAATCCGGTGGCGGTGGTTCCGGTGGCGTCTGAATGGGCTTCGCTGGTAATCGGCCAGCTCGGATCGAAGTGCTTGCATCGCTGGTGGCCGCCGACGAGGTTGCCGGTTCGTATGTTCCTGATTATGCCAGATAGGTCGCCGAAAGTTTCCATTGATTCGCCAAGCGTTTTAAGCTGCTTGTCAGTTATCTTCCGGGGGTTATAGCTTGCCGGTGATAAATCTTTGATATTTTTGAAATCCATAATTTTTCCTTTTCCAATTAGGTCATTTTCTGGGAATCGAATCGCCACCATGCAAACGGCATATCCCCTGGAGGAGGATGATTCTTTGTCCACTCCGCCATGATTTCTTGCTTGTTGGCTTCCCATGCTGCCTTTAAATCATCTTCCCTATTAGAGAGAATAAAAGTGTCGCATAAATCCTCCGCAGGAAACGGACCGTCATAAGTCCCTGTTTCAAAATAAAATCGTAGCGCAGGGGTAATACTTTGTTTTATTTTTCGTGTTCGATATTGTCGATTTGATGGCATTTTATTTTCCTCCCGGTCTGCCTGGTCTGTCGCGGAGCGGTTCCAAATCCAAATTTAATGATTTTAAACCAGAGAGAAACGCTGCCCGGCTATCTCTTTCTATCGGTAAAAGCGGGTGACTCTTCACTTGCCCTGCCTTGTCAATGACCATCAATCCGACCTTGTCGACTGCTGCCCGTGCCGCTTGCGCCCGATCAAATGCTTCTAAAGCAACTTGTAAAATTCTAAGGCCCGCCGCGTCGTTTATAGAATATTCGGCAAGAATTTCTTTCCAGATTTGCTTTGCCTCTTTGCTAAGGTGTTTCGGTGCTACAATTTTTTTCATGTCTTAAACCTCACTTTTTTAAAGGAAAACCTTAATTTCGCGCCAGCTATCGGCACCATCGGGTTGACAGGCTGATGCGGTAGACTTTCACGCCCACGGGGGTTGTCTAATGATTTCAATAGCTTACTTAGCATAGGATTTGCCACCTCGGTAGCACTGGCCATCTGTTCGCTCTCAGCCATCGAATCAACTGGAGTTGGAGCTGCCGGTTCGTAAGTTCGCATTGCAAGCATCGGCGTTCGTGCTCTGCCTGCTGCCGCTTGGCTTCGGCTCTGTCGTCGTGTAAATAATCGGGTTGCATGTTCATCCTAAATGTTGTCATGCGTCCGGCCTCTTTTGATATGCCTTAACTGGTTTCTCATTTTTATCAATTTCAATAAGATAATGTCCGGCATCATAGGCAGCCTTGAGCAATCCATCCCATTGTCCCGGTGACATGGTCACGTTAATTGTCCCCGGTCTCATCGTTCTTTCAATTGGTATTTCCCTTAATTCCGGTCTTTTCATATCGTCCTCTTTTTATGTCGGTCATGGTTACATGGTTACACATCTATAGATGTGTGTAACCTATGTAACGCCTAATGACGGTTGCAATGGTTACAATGTAACGCTTTTGTAACGTATGTAACGGTCATTGTAAGTTTGCCTCATTATTGGGCCAGTAAAAATCATCCGTCATTGAAACTAAGCAATCAGACCGGAGATTTTTTACAGCCCGATAAAATGCAATTTTTTTAGCGCTTGTCCCTTCTGCCGAAATCCCGTTTCTGTAAGCATCGGCTCTCCACGCATCTATATGTGCGACATTTGCACCATTCGATGCAGGCACCGGTGATAGTCCCGCTGTTTCAATTACCCGTAGCAATGAATCGAAGGCTATTTTTTTAGCACCCGATAAAGGTTTACTGACATGCACCCGCTCAGTTTGAACTAATACGATCGATGTCAATTCCTCGCCTGTGTCAGGATCCATCCACCCAGTAAGTGCAACTGGTTCGGTTCTAAATGTCATTGGTGCAGGTGCTTCAAAGTCTTTGCATTTCGTGCATGTCAAGGTCACGGTTTTGTCTGCGTTTTTTTGCATCTTATATTCAAAGTCTAAAGCTGCTTTAAGTGCTGATGCCCCTCTTGCCCGGTCTCCAGTAGAAAGCCCGCTATGGTGAATAATGCTGACTGCGCAGCCATAACGCATCCGCAGTTTCTCGTCGATAATTGCAATAAATTGTGTCATGTCTTTTGTTGAATTTTCGTCTCCCGGCCCGAAGTTACGGTTCAAT
>SESG01038195.1_pt1 | contig 20101 bp, 21 predicted proteins | sample 3171421 | NCBI WGS metagenome assembly SESG01 (sample SAMN10866946, study PRJNA518727) | freshwater metagenome | biome: subpolar coniferous forest; feature: holomictic lake; material: water; isolation source: holomictic Lake 227, 6 m and 8 m depth | place: Canada: near Kenora, Ontario | collected... | reverse complement strand
ATTTTTAGCTATGAACCAGACGTATTATTCAGATTATGAGTCTGTTAAGAGTTCATTGAAAATTCTTGCAAGCATGGAATTTTCTGCCAGGATGTATTTACCTGGAAAGGAGATTTTAATGACTCGGGAAATACCTCAAAATAGAAATGTTGTTTCTAGAAATGAAAGAATGCGAGTGTTGAGAAGTGACGGAAGTATTGTCTTTGGAAATCTTGAGGTGTCCATGTGGTAAATAAGAAAGGATGGCTGCGAATAGTTGAGGCAACTCTTGCGGTAATGCTCATTCTTGGCGTTCTTCTTACCATGAGTGCCAATAAAAAAGTTGTTGTGCAGAATGATTTAACTCCAAGCATTAATCCTATTCTAGAGGAAATTGCTTCCAACATGACTCTCAGAGAGATTATTATTAATAATAGTCTGGAATCCCAAGCCATGTCGGAGATTTCTGCAGTTTTTAATAGGACCATAATAAATCCAAATCTAGGTTATGAAGTAAAAATTTGTCATCTCAATGATAGTTGCGGGCTTACTACCTATCCAAGTAATGCTCCTGAGATATATTCTCAGGAAAGACTTATTACATCTACACTAAGTACCTATAATCCTAAAAAAGTTAAGATTTTTATTTGGAGAACTGGCTAGTTGTCTAAATCTTGATCATACTGCTCTGCGGAAGAGAATAGACATGTTTTTAAATTAAATAGATGTATGATGAACATGATAAAAGAGGGTTATGTGAATAGAGCCTATAGGAGATATTCCTTTGGAACTATGGTGATTTTTATGTTATTTGCAATGGGGCTTGCTTCTGCAAGTGTTAATTTGACTAATGTAAATGTAAATGTAAACTATCTTCCGGGAGACACGATTTCTGGAAAGATAAACATTAGTTTTACCAATGAATCCATTAGCTCCATTCTGAGAAGCAACTTTAAGGGCAATACGAGTGTTCTCGACTTTTTAATAAATAATTCATTGCAAGAAATAAAAGATTATAACTGCACAACGGTAAAGTGTGAGTCTGATTATGCCATTGCCAGTGAAATAGATACTTCTTCCGGAACGGGATCATTTGAGATATTGGAGGGAAGATCAAAGGTTATCGGATTTAAGATTGTCAGTCCAGATAGGGTTGCAGGCATCTCATTTGTTAATTTGACCATAACCACTAATGCGATACCTTCATGTTTTAAGCAAATGGTATTGGAAATATTGGGAAACAGTGACTTGTCCTTACAGAGCTCTCAATATGGAGAGGTGTGTGAGTTTTATCATAGAGGTAGTTTTAATGAAGGACTGAGTGATGTTAGCTATAGTAATTTTATTGTGGGCAAGACGGGATATTGTGAAAAGATGACATTACCACCTGCACCCGCATATGCCATTGGAGCTAGACTAAATAAGAGTTCTGGAGTTGAGAGTGAGATGAAGGCTTATTTATACAGAGAAGATGGGAGCTCTGCCAGTTGTATCTTGCCCAGTGTTACATCTGATTTTGCACAGGTTTCGTGTGTCGTAAATTATTCTAGCAGAAGTGTTCAGGAGTATTATGTTTGTGTTGCAGACACTGGAGACAGTAGAGGATATTCCATAAGAATTGAAAGATCTGGAAATATGTCGGGCATAACACAAGATAGGATGGGAGAATTGAATTCGACCGTTGACTACGATATATTTGCAAGAACAATGCAGTTCACTAACTTTGGGGCTAGTATCAATACTTCTCTTGCAGGTTATATTAATGATTACATTGCTAGCAAATATGATGGATATTGTTCTAAAGGGTGCATAATTCCATTTAAATTTAATTCTGGACAAAATATGACTGTGAATGTTGCCAATGTTAAACTTACCTATTTGGAAAGTGGAGGAATACCCTCTCCGATCAATACAATCTACCTGCTGAATAATGTTCAACCAAAAGTTAATTCGAGAATGACTGAGTTGGATTTGTCCAAGGCAGGATTTGTAATTCCATTTAATTCTACTGATTCCATATTAAAACTTTTCTTGAATGATGTACAATTTGGCAATTCCACTCCATTGAACATAACTAGAGGATTTTATTTTGACATGAGCCCAAGATTTTCTCTCATAGGAACAGATAGTGTATTCAAATTGACATCTACGGAAGAAATTGTTAGTGCTAGTTGGAAATTTAGCGATGGAACTAGCGATACTTCGCAGGGAAATAGTATCACCCATAGATTTGGCGCTTCCAATACCTATTCGGTAGATGTTGAGGCACAAAGTAAGTCGGGAAAGACAAGCAGAAGAGTGTTTGAGGTATTAGTTGGAAATCCTAAGGATTCTGCAAATTATCTTATCGGAAGATATGAAAAAAGGATTAATAATTTGTCTGCACAGATGGGGGTATATGCTGCTTGGCTTTCGAATGAGATAGACAAAAAATTAAAGATTCAGGATTTGAATATGAGTGTTGTAAGATTTAAAGAGGCCTATGCACAATCAACGACGAATGAACAATTTACGAAACTTGTTGATGACCTGCTTGCTTTGAAAATACCCTATGCCGTTAGCTCAAGTAGTATAATTACTGCTCCAATGCTCGTAAGCCTTGAGAGCATTGATCCAACGGGAATACTTACCATATCTGGCAAGACGGAGATAACGGAAAGTCAGAAAACAAGCACAAGAAATGCGATTATGGGTTGGGAGAATGATTTTTACAATCCTGACGTGAGTATTGAAACAATAAGCTTATACTATGAAGATACCATAAGTGATTTATTTACAAGAGTAAAGGTTAGTGGGGCTCCTAAACAGGCAGAGGTGCATGATGTTTATTTGGTATTAAATTATCCTCTCGATGCCATAAGATTTGCTGAATCATATTCTGAAAAAGCAATTGGAATGAATAGTTATATTAATGTTGGGACGACAAATAATTTTGAATTTCTACTTCCTGGAAAAGTGGGAATTGAAAATCTTGGAGTATACGTGACTCCCGATACCAAAACACTTGAAAGTTATCAGACTGAAATAACACCTGCATCACAAAGTTCGAACTGGGGAATTGCAACAATCTGGGTATTGGTGATTATTGTTCTTGCTTTGATAGCCTACATAATCATGCAGGAATGGTATAAGAGAAAGTATGAATCATACCTATTCAAAAATCCTCAAGATTTGTATAATGTTATAAACTTTATTTATAATTCAAGAAGTTCTGGAATTGTTGATGAGGATATCCGGAAAAGACTTTCTGGAAATGGATGGAAGAAAGAACAAATTACCTATGCATTTAATAAAATAGATGGAAATCGAACTGGGATGTATGAAATTCCATTGCTAAAGTTCATTGATAATAAAAAAGTCAAAACGGAAATCGAAAATAGACAGAAAAAACCTGTGGACGCAAGATTTATTAAAGGCAACTATCTAGGAACAAAATGATAAAAATATTGAGGGATTTCACAAAGAGGATGTTTAGGGCTTTTTTTAAGAGCAAGGAGAATATTAAAATAGGATTCTATGGCCCTCCAAATGCTGGAAAGACTAGCCTGGCTAATAGGATATGTAAGGATTGGACTGGAGAAGAAATTGGTGCCGTTAGCAATGTACCACATGAAACTAGGCATGTTCAATTCAAGGAGAAGGTAGAAATAACACACAAGGGTAAGAAACTTGTTTTCAAAATGGTTGACACGCCGGGCATTGCAACAAGGATAGACTATGAAGACTTCTTGAAATTTGGAATGAAGAGAGGAATGGCTAAGAAAAGAGCAAAGGAAGCAACCCAGGGAATCATTGAGTCCATACAGTGGCTTAACGACATGGATGCGGTAGTCGTTGTTATTGACGCATCGGAAAATCCATTTTCACAGGTGAATATTACCATTATAGGAAACATAGTTGCCAGAAAGATACCTTTATTAATCGTTGGCAATAAGATAGATTTGAAGAAGGCGGACCTGAAAAAGGTTGAATCTGCCTTCCCAGACTATGAGGTGGTTGGAATTTCAGCAAAAGAGGGAATAAACATGGAGGAGTTTTACGAATCCTTGTTTAGAATATCGAAAAAGATTTAAAATGACTGGGAAAAAAATAAAGGGGCTGAGTCTACAGGTGTTGCCTTACTCAGAGGTTCATAATTTATCAATATCTGAGAGGGTTAAGAAAATATTAGATTTGGTATTGGCCAACAAGATTGTTATTCTTCATGGAAGGCTTAGATCTGAAGAAGAGGCAAGACTCATTGAGGACACCATGGCTCTGGTAGATCATGTGAAGAACTTCAAAGGAATTGAACTTGCAGTTATAGAACCAGATTTGAAAGATAAGAATGTCATAGTCAGATGGAGGCATGGTATTGCTAAGAGACTTGTGGGAGATAACAGCGCAATTACCATTATTGGCCCCGCATCTGTTATAAAGGAAATAAAGAGAGACCCTAAGAAGATTGAGCTGTTCTTGAGTTAATTAGGATAAATTTATTAATGCCGTTTGTGGTTTAACATTATGCCCTACAAATGTGTAAATTGCTCTGCAATAATAACTGATGGTTCTAAAGAATTACTTACTGGATGTAGTTGTGGAGGCAGATTCTTCTTTTACATAAAAGAAGAGAAACTAAAGGAAATACTTGCCCACATTGATGAAGAACCTGTTCTTTCAAAGAGTGAGAAGAAACAAATAGAAGAAGATGTCAGAGAAATTGCAGGCGTTACCAATGAAGAAACTCCAGTCTTCCTTGACTTTGAAAGTGTGAAAATACTCAAACCTGGAAAGTATGTTATAGACCTTCAAAAGTTGTTTGCTGAAGATAAGCCTAAAATATACAAACTTGAGGATGGAAAATATATAATTGATCTTGTGCCATTAACAAAATCAAAGAAGACTACTAGTTAGACAGAAAAGAGGATAAATATGGACGCTAAGAAAATAATTCAGAAGCTGGAACTGAACCCCAGCAGAGAAGAGCTCAGAGAAGTCAAGAAAAAGGCTGATGAGTTCATGTCAAATTTTAGAAAAGAACTTCTTAGACAGGGAGTGAAGGCAGAGGTTTTTGCTGGAGGAAGTTATGCCAAAGGAACTTTGTATAAGAATGAAAGCTATGAGGTAGATATTTTTGTTAGATTCGACTGGAAATATGATGAACTTTCTGATAGGGTTGATTCAGTTTTAAAGAAAATGAAACTAAAGAGCCAGAGAGTGCACGGAAGTAGAGATTACTTTAAAATTAATGAAGGAATTGTAAATTTTGAGGTGGTTCCAGTATGTTCCATAAAAAATCCAAAGGAAGCTAGAAATGTGACTGATTTGAGTTATTTTCATGTAAACTATGTGAGGAAGAAAGCGAAGAGTGAGAAAATGAAAAATGAAATAAGAATTGCTAAAGCATTTTGCAAAGCAAATAGAGTCTATGGAGCTGAGAGCTATGTTCGAGGATTTTCAGGATATGCTCTCGAATGTTTGATTATTAATTATGGCTCATTCTTGAAAATGCTCGGGGCATTGACCAAGGCAGAAGGAAAGATATTGATAGATCCTGAAAAGAAATATAAGAAAAGTGAGATAATGATAAATATGAATGAGAGCAGAACGCATTCACCAATTGTGCTTGTGGATCCAACATGGAAGGAAAGAAACGTTCTGGCAGCTCTGGGTGATGAAACCTTTGAAATTTTTAGAAAGGCTGCAAAGGCATTTTTGGCTAGACCTGATGAAAGTTATTTTGTCAAGAAGGAGATTGATGTGAATAGAATTAGAGAAATGGCTGTGAAGAAAAAAGCAGAGTTCGTTGAAGTGGAAATTGAAACTGATAGACAGGAGGGAGATATCGCTGGAACAAAGATGAAAAAGTTTTCAGAATATCTTAAGGAAGAAATAAGAAAAGATTATCAGATATTGTATGACACATATTCCTACAATCTCGGGCAATCGAGCAAATTGTATTTAGTTTTGAAGAGCAAGGGTGAAATAATTAGAATTGGTCCACCAATTGGAATGAAAGAACATTGCAAGGAATTTAAAAAAAGAAATAAAAGGGTATTCATTAAAAATGGACTGCTCCATGCGATAACTGACGTAAAGTTCTCTGGAAAGGATTTCGTTGAGAGATTTAAAGTATTGAACGATAAAAAGCTCGAACAAATGTCCATATCAGGTTTAATAGCGAAAGGTTAATCATTTTCAATTTTATTTCAATTTAGAATTATTTGAATAATATTAATTGCCGTAGGCTTTCAAAACTTGTTCAAACATGCTGGTTATTGATCCGGAGAATAATTCTGAGTTTAGCCAAACACCCATTTCTTCTTCAACATTTTCAGGAGTAATCATAAACATCATTTCTTTCTTGTCTGAAACAAAGAATCTTGCGCTAGAATCTACAATCTTTGCCTTAACTGGTAACTTGGCATTTAGCTTCTTGATCTTATCGACATCGCCCGAAAGAGCAATTTTAACCTTAATATTTCTCTTCACTAAACTTTCTATTGATTGATTTAAAACTCTACTTTTATCCTCGAAGTCTGCAACTGAAGTGCATATGAATACTTCCTTATTTGCATTTTCGAGAAGTTCTCTAACTCTGGAGATTATCTGAGATCTTCCCTTGAATGAACCTGTGAGATCGCATGACTTTATTGGGACTATGCCAGTAACGTGTAGCTGTTCAAGCTCTGCATATTCAGGTGTACTCTTTAAATTACCAAGAACTTGTACTTTTTCATTTGCATCGGTCATTGCCTTAGATTTCATTTTTTCTATAACTTCCGTTGGTTTTACTGAAATATATTTTACCGGCTTACCAATCTTTACTATTGCAAACCCTCGTTTCTCCAAAGATTCCAATACGTCGTAGGTTCTTGATCTTGGTACTCCAGATAGCTCAGCTATTTCGCCTGCAGAAGCAATTCCTCTTGTCAAAAGAGCAAGCCAAACTTTGGCTTCATAAATATTCAAATCAAAGTAATCTTTGGTTCTTTTGACTAGTTCAGGTTTTATTATCATGGAGGGATAAAAAATGAGGGGTATTTAAATGTTTCGCTTGTAGTTACTTTCTAAAGGTAACATTACTAAAATTAGAATATGAAGTGATTAATGATCAGAGCTGCAAAACATCCGGCAGTTATGAATGGCATTGCAGGGTAAAACTTCCCTTTCTCGGAAAGGTATAGGAGAGAGATTAATCCGATTGTGGCACCAAGAGAAACGATGAGTGCTTGCACTAATCCAAATGTGAGAAGAACAACTCCTGCTAGAATTATTGGGAAAACAATGTCTCCACCCCCCAGGATAGCTACACTTACCTTCACTTTCTTACCTTTTTTGCTTTTGTTTGCCGAAAGTTTTCGATCATTTTTGCCAAGGTATGGAATGAATAACCCGGTAAAGAATCTTAGTTTTTCTATTTGGTATTTGGCCATTTTTTGCATGAAACCTGCATGCCAGACGGCATACATGTCATATATTGAGATTACTATCAATAAAATTATGACTGTCCAAACATTGAAGAGAGGAACGAGAATGGCTGCAACTCCCGGATATATTAGTGGTTCGGTGAGATTATGCACAAAAATATTTCTTTGATAAACCTTTATTGATGAGAGGGCAAGCCCAAATACCAAAGCAATTGCCGATGAATACATAAGAAATGAAAGGGCTGCGTTTAGAGTTACTGCGATTGCCAATGCTACAACAAAAAAGAACCATAGTCTGAGGAAAAATTCTGCTTTAAACTTCATGAGCACAAACATTAATCCTGCGGCGATGAATATGGCGATTATGATTGAGAATAGATTAATTTGTGGATTTGTCTCGGGAGGAGGACTTGTTCCATAGGGAAGATTGTAGGTAGTAATATTTGTTAGTGTTCCATTGACAATTGCAGATTCTACCTGTGGAGTATAGAATGAGATAACCGCTATACCGATTAATTGGGCGATTATGAATAACCCTATCAAAATTAGAGTTATTTTTATATTATGTTTCATTTTTTAATGGAATTACTTAAGTCTCACTGTTTCAAGATTTCTTGGTGCGACAGTTTCTATTCTATTTTGCTTGTATAACGAAGATGCTAGGTCCAAGCATCTGGAAACTTCACCATGATTTACAAGAATCTTCTTTGGCTTGGGCATCATTCTACTAATGTACTGTAAAAGTTCATTTCTGCCGGAGTGTGCAGATAGTCCGTTTAGAGTTTCAACTTCCATTTTTACCGTTATCTTTTCTCCAGAATTGTCTTTTCCAAGAAGAACTTCACGATTACCTTCTTGCAATTGCCTTCCGGGAGAACCAATTGCCTGATAACAACCAAAAAGTATCAGATTGTTGGGGCTGTCTGCTAGATTTTTGAAATATTCGACGGATGCACCACCAACAAGCATTCCTGAAGTTGCGATAATTATGCATGGACCACCCTCTATGACTGCTTGTCTTTCTATTGGACTTCCAACTCGTTTTATTATATCTGATGTGAATGGATTATTATCCTGGAAGATTTGATTTCTTACTGAAGCACTGAGAAAATCAGGATAGGCTGTGTGAATTGCAGTAATGTCCCATACAATTCCATCTATGTAAACTGGTATCTTTGGAAGAAGACCAGTTCTAACTGCCTCTTCGACTCTGAGAATTGTTTCCTGGGCGTGTCCCAATCCAAGTTCGGGGAGAAGGATTTTGCCTTTTCTTTCAATTGTTTTCTTTGCAAGTTCTATAAATTTCTGTTCGGTCTCCTTTCTGGAAGGAAGAATGTTTTCCTTACCACCATAGGTAGATTCCATGGTTATTGTTTCAACTCTTGGAAAATGATTTGCAGCGGGATCTAGAAGCCTTGTTTTGCCATAATTTGTGTCTGCACCATAGACTAGATTGTGCAATCCATTTCCAATGTTGATATGTACTTGTGCAGAACCAAGAACGTGTCCCGCATTGTATAGAGTTATTCTAATATCAGGTGTGATGTCTGTGACTTCCCCATAATCTAGACAGATTGAATGACGGACCATTTCTTTTATGTCTTCCGCTCTGTAGAGTGGAGAGGCTGCCTGTTTGTATGCTACACCTACAAAGTCTAGTGCTGAAAGTGCAGAAATGTCTCTGGTTGGAGGGGTCATGTAGACTGGACCCTTATATCCCATTTTGTAAAGATAAGGAATAAGCCCTGAATGATCTAAGTGTGCGTGACTTAGTATAATTGCATCAATGCTGTTAAGATCTCCAACTTCGGCAACGTCAAGATAGGGAAACTTTTCAGGACCTTCAGTTATGGCTGGATTTATTCCACAGTCAAGAAGAATCTTTGATTTTGGAGTATGGAGAAGAAGACATGAACGTCCTACCTGCCTGCCTGAGCCAAGGTATGTTAATCTTACCCAGATGTCCATCTTTTCAGGATTCCAGTCTGTGTATATCTTCTTTCCTATGTCATTCAGGAATTTACGTCGGTAATTGTTATTTGCATAGAGAACGGATCTAATTTTTTCAGTAATTTTGCTTGGAATAATTGGACTTCTCTGCACGGTTGGAACCCAGAATGTTGATTTCCTTATGTCTGAAAGAATTGAACCCTGCTTTCCAATTACCATGCCTGGTTTTTTAGCTTCAACTATAACCGAACTTCTTTGGGTATCGAATATGACCTGAGTTATCTCTGCTTCCTCAGGGACTAGAGCGCGAATTGTCTTTTCAGTTTCTTCTTCTGAAAGAAGAATGCTGTTTTCCGAACGAAGTTCTACTCTTTTCTTTATTCGATCTACTACTGCCTTAACTCTACTTTCTCCAGTTTTAAAGAATTCCTTATTTTCAGTGTATATGACTATATTTGCACCCTCAAAGACTGCATCGCTGATTAGTCCTGGTAACTCTTCCTTAATACTCTTCAAGATATCTGCCATTTTAAATTATAATTATTATTTGTATTCTGCAACTATTTCCTCAGAAACGACATGTTTTACTCCGTCCTTTGTTATGGTGAATACATCGATACCATTTCCTGAACCTACATCTCTCTGCGTTGATGACTTGAGAGATTCCTTTGCCAATTCCACTGCTTCTTTGACAGTTAGATCCTTCTTGTACATTCTTTCTAGGAAACCCATTATGTAGGGCATTCCGGATGAGAAATTTGCATCATAGTCTTCAACTTCCTTTACCGAACCTGCTGGTTCTATTGAAAATAGATATGTTTTACCATCCTCATCTACTCCACCTATTAGAGTGCCTACAATACTTGGGAGCATTGAAGGATTTCGTATGTTTCTATATGTTAAAAGAGCAAGAAGATGTGCTGCTTCTTTGACGTTTACCTTTGACTTTGTCTTAAGTTCCTTTAGTCTAAGTTCTGCAGATAGTACTTTATTGGAAAGTTGCATATCTGAAACGCTTCCAGTGTTTGAAACAAGGATATGGTCATTTATTTGAGTAATTTTTTGAGCATTTTTTTCCAGGACTATTGAACCCGCCGTGCCCCTTCTGTCTGCACCCATGACTACTCCGTCCTTGCATACAATTCCAACTAGGCTTGTACTTGATTTCAGTATAGATTTTTTGATATCCTCGTCCATTTTTAAGAAATGTTATTATTAGAATTGTTTAATGGTATTTAAGGTTTATGGTTGCGATTCTGGAGAGGAAACTGAACCTTCCTTCTTTAGTTTTATGATCTGATCAACGAAGCTTTCTATCTTCTGCTCGTGGCTTACTATGATTATTTGACCAATTTTTAGCTCGTCCAGGACTTCTCTCACCTTGTCCAGCTGTATCTCGGAGAATCCATCAGTTGGTTCGTCCAGAACTATGATGTCTCTTGTTCGAATTGTGCTCATTATTGAGTTTATTGTCTGATTCAGTGCTAGTCTATAGGCTAGAGCAATGGCAGTTCTTTCTCCTCCCGAAAGGAAATCATACTCCATTTCTGCATCTCCCTGCATGATTAAAGGAGTAAAGTTCTCATCCAATTGCACTTCAAATGAATCTCCTGCTAACATTCTAAACCATTTGCTGAAAAGCTTGGCAAACTCAGTCCTCAGCTTGATTAGAACGTTTCGTTCGGTAAAGTCTAGGAGACTGATGAATTTGTTTGAAAGCCAATCTATTAGTTCGGATAGTTCGGACATCTTCTTCTTATCACTCTCTTTTGTTGAGATTATACGTTCCAGTAGCAAGGCTTCCTTTTGTGTAAGTTCGAGCTCTTTTTTTAGTTCCGCAACTAGAATCTCAGCATTTCTTTCTGAAATAAATGCTTTTTTCAGATCATCCTCCTTAATCTTGTAGGCCATTGCAAATTTAGAAAACATGGAAATGTTCTCCTTTAGGCTGTCGAAGTGCTTATTGAGAAGAGATATATCTTTTTCCAGTGAATCCTTTTGCTTTGATATTTCATCTCTCTTTTTCCTCCATCTTCCAAGTTCACCCAACCTGGATTTTGCTATTTCCAAATCTAATTTTCTCTGCTCGAGAGTTGTACGTTCTGCCCTTTTTTGCTGGATGGTTTTATCGATTTCTATTTTTTGTTCTTTTAGATTTATTAAATCCTTCTTTAGATTTGTGAGCTTTGTGTCCATTTCATTTAGAATGTTAAGTTTGTGGAAGTCTGGAACGTCCTGAAGACAGGTGGGGCATAGATCTATTTTGAAAATATTTTCCTTTTTTATGCTGATTACCGATGATTCTTTGTCTGAGGAAGATATCTTTCCTGAAATTTCAATTAATTGATTGTTAAGACGGTCTGTTTCCTGTCTCTTTATAGCAATCTGCTCCACAATGGTATCGAGCATGATCTGATCGAAGGGAAACTTTTCAGCTTCGGCAATGTTCTTTTCAGCTTCGTCCAATTCTTTCTTTGCGCTGGAAAGAGTTTCTTTCTTTGAATTTAGAAGAATGATTGCTTTTTCCACTTCCTTTTCTAAATTTTCTTTTTCCTTTATTTTTTTCTCAATATCTTTCAGTTCGGATTCCTTTAATTTTCTAAATTTTGTTTTTTCGCCAACCTGTTCTTCTTCTGTGAATATCTTTTTCTGAAGGTCTTCCTGGGCAATGACTAGTTCTTTTATTTTAGACTTATCATTTTCAAGAGACTTTAGTTCTATTTGAAGCGTTTTTAATTTATCCTTTAAATGTATGAGTAGGACATCTAAATTTTCTCGCATGTTTTTGTATCTCTCTATACCAAATACGTGCCTTAGAACGTTCAAACGAAGTTCCGAATCTTCCAGTATGATTTGTTTCATTTGTTCTTGGGGAGTGTAGATGGTATAGCGATAGAGAAGATTATTCTTCTTGATAAATTCTGGAGGATAGCCGAGAATTTCAATTATTTTTGTTTTTAATTCTGTTACCGAAAGGTCAGACCTTTCTCCATCCAAAGTAATTGCACAGTAATCGCTCCCAATGGATTTGGAACCTCTCTTGAGCCCACGTTCTATTATTATTTCCTTTCCGTTCACTTCAATTTCCAGAAGAACATCTGCGCTATCTGCACCATTGCGAAGAAGAGCAAGTCCCTTCTGTCCTGGCTGAAGGCCAAATAGGGCAAATTCTATGGCGAGAAGAATTGTTGTTTTTCCAGAGCCTATATCTCCTGAAAGTAGAAGTTTTCCTTCTGGAAAAGTTACGTCCAGGTTTTCATAACTTCTGATATTTGTTAGTTTTATTCTTTTAAATCTCATTTTTCCAGCACCTTCATTATTTCCGAGACTAGGCGTTCTTCAAATATATTCAATCTTTCCTCGTCTGCCTTTTCTATTTGGAGGGATTTCATTAGTTGAGGGATTAGATTGTTGAATGGGCTAGGGTTTGTTTCTTCGAATCTTTTAATTATCATGGCTTCAAGGTTTGCCGAATCTAGGAAGTCTGACTTAACTTCCGAATCCTGAAGATGAAGTTTAGTTATGCTTTTGATAACTGTGTATGCTCCATTTGCCTTCGCGTAATCTTCTATTTTTTTGAAATCTATATCTGCGCTCTTTCCTTTTTCAATTATTCCATACATTTTGAGAATTAGAATTTTATCCTTTAGATTATGTTTTTCCAACTCCAGAAGAAGCTCATCCGTTGTGGACAATGCATTTTTCACTTCCTTGTCAATTATTACCAGTTGTTTGAGTTTAATACTTTCTCGAGTTATTCTTCCATCCGCGTATATGTAGAATGAACCACCCTGCAGTTCTTCAAGCTCTGAAAGATTATTTGGGAATGTTGGTCCTGAATAAACTCTATTTTCTTTGCAATAGTTTATGTGCAAATGCCCTAGGGCAAGATAGTCTACCTTTGGAAGGAAATTGTGATCGACTGCTTTTATTGGCAGCCTGCCAATTGCATCTCTAAGAGCAGTATGCAGGACAAGAATTTTAAAAAACCCTGGAGCATCATCTAATTTTATTCTTTCTATGTCATCCACTTCCAGGCCAGATTTTTTTCCAGGGTATCCATAGAAAACGGTTTTATTGTAAACTGTTGGTTGTAGCACAATTTTACCATCTTTCTCATGGAACAGGGAAATGTTTCTGCAAAATCCTGATTTTTCCAGGACGTCCAGGAATGTTTTACCAGAAGCAGAATAGTCATGACTTCCTGCAATGAGGAAGACAGGAATCTTGTGTTCATGGAGTTTACGAAATTCATTGAACGTATCCTTTAGGATGTCAATGGGAGGATAGGAAGTATCGAACAGGTCACCGGCAATGATTACGAATTCGACTTTTTCGGAAATGCACTTATCTACTGCATACTTGAAGCTATCGAGATTCAATTCCTTCAGTTCTGGCTGTCTCCATCCTCCAAGATGGCAGTCACCAAGGTGTGCAAATTTCATAAAATTCTGAGATTTGGTGTTTATTTATAGATTGTTGTGATTTGATTTACATCTACTTAGTTGAGAGTACAGGTCACATTTGGATAGTGCACATATCCGCTGGCATATTCGGTATTGGAACCACAATCGACGACACAGGTAGATTCTCCAGCAGCCCACCAGGTGTTCGGATCGTGACATTCATTTGAACAAGAGGTTGCACAAATAATTCCGTTTAGAGGAACTGTCGAATTTTTTGATCCAATAGGACATACTGGGGTTTCTGCAGTTCCAGAGCTGACTATGCAACTACATCCAGTTGCTCCACCCCAGGCAGTTCCATTTCCATAGCATCCTGCGACTGCGCAGCCAGTTGTAAGCCCTCCGTTAGCACATGATTTTGTTTCACAGACACCGTTGACGGAAATTTGATCTGCAGTGCATGAAACTGGAGGATTTCCAGAAGGAGATGCTGAAGGTGTAGATGGAGCTAAAGTTCCGCAGGTTATTGTCTGAGTGATGATTGATTTATCACATAGAGCAAAATCATTCCCCACATAGGTTGCAGGTTCTATTTCTAGTATGTGGTTGCCAGTTGTTAGAATATCATTTTCATATATTTCAGTTGAATAGTTTCCTGGAAATAGTCCTGTGAAATTATCAGAATTTGAATCTATGAAAAATATTCCCTGATCGGGATTGAGAAGTTGTTTTGTTTTATCACCCACATTACCTACTCTGATGTATGCTCCATCTACCTTGAATAGCCCCGAGTTGTATAGACGCAGGGAAATCTTGCCCTCTCCACAGGTATAGCTAGCTACTGAAAGAGTAATTCCATCTTGACATGATGCAGTTTCCTTAGGTATCTGGAGATATAGATAATTGTAGACTAGAACGCTTATTCCAATTGCGATTATAATTAGAAGCACGTAGCTAATTATTTCACTTATTCCTTTTTTATTTTGTCTTTGCAAGATGTTCATCTCCCCTATTCTTAATACTGAACGTATAAAATACCTTTCCATTTGATAAATCAAGAGTAATGTTTTCTCCAGAACTAAAATTGACTGTAATATTATTAGAACCTGGAGAAGGGACTATGTTTGAAGTTACTATGGAATTTGTGCTGGGAGGAGTGATTGTTATTTTTGTTAATCCTGAGGAGTTACCATATATGAAAAGAAATTCTGTATCTGGGCTAAGTGAAGAATAATAATCTGTAAGATTTTTCATTATATCTTGAACTCCTTGATCTGATATGGAATTGAACGTACCATAGTCCAATAATCTGGCTCCCTCGAATGATGCTTCATTGGAACGGTCATAGTATGAACCATCTTCTTTGGTTGCGCTGGTGTTGGAATATATTGTTCCGAGTCCTAGTAATACAAACACAATTATTACAGCAGCTATTAGAAAAAATTGCCCTCTTTTATACATACTAAAGGATGGAAAAACATGTTTTTATATGTTATTGGAGAAAGATTTATCTCTTCCTAGTTTTGGGGAGATATCTTTGTAGTTCCATTTCAAGTCTCCTAAACTCTGCTCTAGCTTGATAGGTTGCTCCTGAAGGAATCCAGTCTTCTCTTGGCTGAACAGAAAAATATTTTCTAACGGCAAGTTCAATCATACTCTGAGGTATGTCTCCTCTTGGAAATTTCCTTGAAGAATAATTTCTTGCCATGAATAGAACAATCCAGAAGAGTATATAAAAATTGTGTAGACGGGGAGCTTGCTTGGACTGACACTGCAAGTTTTTCCTTAACCTTCTCGGCTTTGTGCCCCTGTAGGCACCGCATTTCCTGTTTAGGGCTGCTCCGATCAAGGCCTGACCCATTTCGCAGGAGCACGATCGAACAGGACAAAACGTCAACGTTGGTTGAGGGACTTTCAATCCCAAACCGTACGTACTCCTTTAAGCCCACCTAAAGCTCGCTTGTGAATGGCGCAGAGCTAACACGCCGGCTCGTCTACATGAAAACTGAGAAGGAGGTATATTTAAACGTTGTTAAAAAGAGATTTTAGGATGAAATTTCTTCCTTGAGTTTGTACATATCTTCGTTGTAGCTGCGTCTCTTGGAAGATTTTAGAGCAAGAAGAAGTATCACTAGAACTATTAGTAGAATTAGAGTCGTACCTGTAAGCATTAGGAGTATTGAAATGTCCATAAATTTTTATCGTTGGAATGTATTTAAGGATTATTGTAATGAGTTATCCTAGTGTACCACTTGGACCTGGAATTCGGATTATGTGTGTTGCAACTCTATGCGCTCTGTCTAGTGGGACTGATTTGAGAAGAGAATTATATTTTCGTCCGTCTTCCCATAATTCTATTACTCTCTTTTCAATACCTTTCCCTCCAAGCACTATTGGATGCCCTTCTGACGCAGGTCTGCCATATAATTGATTGGAAGGGACAATTGTATAGTTAATAAGATAATCCATTGAAGATTCTACTTGTTGTGCTAATGATTTAGAAAGTTTCTTTTTTTCTTGTTCTGACATGAGTTGACCAATGTAGGTCAACTGGTTATCCATATCGAACGCGCATAAAATACTTGTATCAGGCATAAATTTAATTGAAGGATATACTTTTTAAGGATTATTGTGATAAAGATTACATTCTTTCTAGGACATTTATTCCTAGTAAATGCAATGCATTCTTTAGAACTTGGGAGAAGCAGTCTACCAGGACAAGACGGAACTGCTCTTGCTCTGAGCCTATGACTTGATTGGCATGGTAGAATTCATTGAAAACCTGGGAAAGTTGAAATGCATAATTTGCAACTAGATTTGGTGCCAAAGAAGAGTATGCATGGGCAACAATGTCTGGAAATTTATTTAGCTCATTGATTAGAAGTTTTTCTTTTTCATTGACATCCTTTGCTTTGAATGTAGACTTTTTGTATTTTGATTTTGCCAAAATGCTCTTTGCTCTCGCATATGAGTATAGGAGGTAGGGGCCCGTATCGCCTTCGAACGTCAGAGCTTTTTCTTTGTCAAAAACTATAACGCTGTTGGAGCTCTGTTTGAGCATGGAATATTTTATTGCGGCAATGGAAATTTTTAGAGCTCTGTCCGATAGATCTTTTTGAGATAATTTTTCTCGCTTAGCAATTTCAGATTTTGCATAATCTTGAACTTCTTCCATGAAACTCGAGTACAAAATGTTATCGCCAGTTCTTGAGGACATCTTTCCAGAAGGCAAACGAACCATGCCGAAAGTTAAAAATTTGTAGGCATCCTTCTTTTCAAAATTCATTAGCTCGAGCGTTTTTACGAGCTGTTGGAAATGGAGATTCTGTTCATCACCTACGGTTACCAAGTATTCGTCTGCATGGAATTTTTTTATCTTTTCTTCTGCTAGAGCTAAATCCTTTGCTGAATAGAGCACCGTTCCATCTTTCCTGAGAAGCACCCAAACGCTTAAACCGTAATCTTTGAGATCCATTATGGTTGCTTCATCCGAGATTATTGCAATTCCTTTTTTTACCAGCTCATGAGCAATCTTTTTTCCAGGGGCTTCTGCTTGACTTTCGAAAAAGTGAATATCGAAGTGCGTACCGAGCTCTTGGTATATCTTTTTCCAGGAGTCTATGGAAAGTTGACGCGTTTTTTTCCATAGTTCATTTATTTTCTTATCTTCTTTTGATTCTATCTTTCTATTGATTTCGTCTACTTCTACTTGAAGCAATTCATTTTCTGCCAATCTTTTAACTGCATCGACATAAATGCCTGCAATCCAAGATTCGTCTGCCGTTAGTTTATCTTTCTTGTGGAAATTAGTATAGCACCAAATCCATTTTGCGATGTGCATGCCCGTATCTCCGCTATAATTAGCACGAATTACTTTGTTACCGGAAAATTCGAATATTCTAGCCAAACTTTCTCCAAGACTTGTTCCTCTTATGTGACCAACGTGGAATGCCTTGTGAGTGTTGGGTTGAGAGAACTCGATTAAAATCTTTTTATTGCCCTTTCCCTGACCAAATTTATCTTTCTTCTTGAGTATTTCTTTCAGTACATCTGAGGCAAAGGATGTCTTATTTAGAAAGAAGTTTATGTATGGCCCCTTGGCTTCTAGTTTTTCAAATTCTACTGGCAGTTTAATACTCTTTGCTAAATCTGCTGCAATTTGCATAGGATTCTTTTTTAGTTCCTTTGCAATGGAAAAGCATGGAAAAGCAAAGTCTCCCATCTCTGGATTTGGAGGTATTTCTAGAGAACTTAGTATGTCTGAATCTTTCAGACCTGCCGATTTGGCAATCAACTTTGCAACTATCTCTTTCATATCGTTAAAATGATTATAACATTAATAAATCTTGTTAAAAAAGAGTTAGGCAGTTAAACCTTGGAGATCGTGACCACATTCTGTGCAGAACTTTACACCATCTTGAATAAAAGTCTTACATCCTGGGCAATTTGTAATTGGAACTATCATTTTTCCACCGCATTGTGGACAGAACTTTTGATCTACGTCTCCACCTCTTCCGCACTTGGTACATTTTGGTGGCAACTTCTTACGTTCGATTACTGCTTTGTATCCACTTTTACCTGAAACTACCTTTGAAAAGGCATCCTGAATAGATGTAGGATCTTGATACTTTCTTAGGTCTAAATTACTTCCCATGCTTTCTTTTTATTTCCCTCTTTGAAACTATTTTTCATAGATATTTCTTATTTAAAAAGTTATTTGTTATGAAATGTTATTATTGAATTACGAAAATTTGAAAAAAATAGGTATAGAAAGGGTTAAAAATGGCTGTTCTGGCGATAGTTTATGAAAGAATTTGATACATTCAATGCAGTTTTTGAAAAAAAGCCATTTAGAGTTTATGAAAGTGAAGAAATGATACTTAGTGATTACCATGTTTTTGGAGTTCATAATAAAATTCCCGTTAGCAGATTGACTGTAAGCGTTGTTTCCAAGACCGATGACAAATATTTGAATGATTTTTTCTTTGATCTTTCCCATAATCCACCCATACCGAGACCGCACGTGTTTTCTCAGAAAACGGATATCAGACACCGAGGAAGAGGATATGCTGGAAGGTTGATAATTATTGCAAATGAGATATGCAAAATGAGATTTGGTACTCCTCTTGCCTCTGGAACGACTTTCTTGAACTATCCACACAATGGAAATAGAAACAACCTGCCTGCAAAGAGAGTTTGGCAGAAACTTGAAGAGAGAGGATATGCCGAACGTAGAATATACCATGGCAAAGATAGATGGTTGATGCATTGAGAAATTATTTTTATTGAAAATGAAGCCTCTAGAGGGGATTGAACCCTCGACCCCTTGTTACAGCAAGTCACGCACTTTATTGAGATGTCTTGGATTAGAAAAGCCAATCTGTTTTAAGAAAAGTTTCACATTTTGCGATCCATTTATTTGTATCTGTTTTGCTCTGAAATTGTTTATATCGTGTACTGAATGAAAAATCTGGGATTCATTTAAAAAAGAGCGTATTTGTTCAATTAATTTTGGACTTGCAGAAGTGTAATTGACTCGAATATATGGTCTTTTATATGCTTTCCTTTTGTCTATTCCTACTCCTCCATCTGTATTGAACATTCCGCGAAGAGTAAACTTTAACATCTGGTTGGGCGAATCCATGATCTCTTGAGGTATTTCAATAGTGTAACACTTAACTCCTGCTGGAATCTTAAACCTACCAGTTAATAACTCGAATACTCTTTTAGAATACAGATTCACATACATTCCACTTGGACGAATAATAATCTTAGGAGTTATTCCGAATAGAGTCTTACAAATTGAAACGAAGTGAGAAGAATAGTACTCTCTATCTAATCGCTTGTCTCCTGCAATCTGTGTTTGGTACATATGCCCATATTTGTTTGTACATCCGTCACCAATAATAACTCCTACAAATTCACACAATTCTTCTGAGAGGGGCATGTTTATATCGAAGTAATATTTAACTCCGAACTCATTTCTAGACCTTGCTCCCTTTTTTCTCCCTTCTTCGAAGTATTTTTTATTAATCTTATATGCTTTGATCCCACCAATTATTTGACCCCAATTACCTTCTTTTTTTATAATATGATTAATAAAATATTTTTGTCTATTCTCACCTAATGATAAAACCAGTTTTGAAAACCTTTCTTCTGACAAAAGTATCTTACCCTTTCTGTAATTATCGATCATCGACCGAGTAGTCTCGATTGACTCTGCAATATCTTTCCAACTCTTAATGGGAATAGTTGATTTTAATTCAGAAAAAAATTCTAATAAATCCTTTTTGCTTTGAAATTGTATTCGTTTCACTTAAGAATAAGGTATGTAATATTTAAATATTTATGCATCTG
>SESG01017523.1_pt1 | contig 20127 bp, 17 predicted proteins | sample 3171421 | NCBI WGS metagenome assembly SESG01 (sample SAMN10866946, study PRJNA518727) | freshwater metagenome | biome: subpolar coniferous forest; feature: holomictic lake; material: water; isolation source: holomictic Lake 227, 6 m and 8 m depth | place: Canada: near Kenora, Ontario | collected... | reverse complement strand
ATCGCGTTTTTCCAAAGTTTTCATAAGTTTGCTTATGAAAAAGCTCCAGAGAAGTGGTACTGCCAGTAAAAAAGTCAGCAGCTGCACTAAAAGTATATCTAATTTTGGTTCTACCATTTTAAACCTCCTCGAAGTATGTCCGTACTTTTTAAGTGTGCTTGCCGGGCTTATCAGCCACGGCTTTTTATAAGTCCTGACGGGCTTTGTGCCCGTCGCTATTCTCTTACGATATAAATTTTAAGAACGGATTTGCGAAAAGCAGAATAAGTGAAACTACGAGCGCATAAATAGAAAGTGATTCAATAAAGGCCAAGCCAAGAATCATAAGCGTCTGGATTTTTCCTGCTGCTTCTGGCTGTCTGGCGACACCTTCAGCTGCTTTTGCTGCTGCCATACCCTGTCCTATTCCTCCGCCGAGCGCTGCTATTCCGATAGAGAGCGCTGCTGCGAGCGCGCAAAGAGCTAAAAAGTTCATACTCTCTGGGCTGACTTTCTTAACTTCTGGTGCGACTGCCGCCGTTTCTACAGCGAATGCCGCCATAGCAAATCCAAGTACCATTACAAGTGCGCATGTCAAAACTAAAAATTTTTTCAAATTACTTCACCTCCGTTATGTATTTAACTAATTTTTTTATGCTCAATGTCCTGTAGCTTCTTCTGGGTGATCCTCGTGCGACTGGACTGCCGCTGAAATATAAATAGAGGTCAACAGGGTAAAGACGCTTGCCTGTATGATACTCACCAGCGTACCTAAAACTATAATAAGGGGCCGCATTAAAAAAGCAAACCCACCAAGACTTCCTGCAATTGCTTTTTTCAGCATATCGTGACTGGAAAGGTCTGGCCAAAATAAAACTACCAACATTACCAACACTCCTAAAAGAATTTCTTTTGCTACAATATTTCCAAAAAGACGGAAGGTCAGCGAGACTGGTCTTGCCAACTCCCCTATTATTTCTATAAAAAACATAAAAGGTTTAAGCCAACCAGGCACTCCAGTGCCACCTGTGAAATGTTTTAAATAATTTATAATACCTTTTTTTCTTATGCCGTTAAAATGTTCTGTCACAAAGACCACAAGGGCTAAAGCGAGGGGCACATTGACATTACTGGTAGGAGAAACAAGTCCAGGGATTAAGCCCATAAGATTGCCCACTAAGATATAAAAGAAAAGCATAATAAGCAAAGGATAATAGGTAGGGGCCTGAGGGCCAATCATTTCATCAGCGTAATTGGTGATAAACTTTACCGCCCACTCTACCAAGTTCTGGGCTTTGCCAGGGCGGAGTTTTTGATTAGAGCAGCCGAGAATCACAATTCCAAAGACTATTATGTAATCAAGGAGCATCATAAGTATCGTTCTGTATGCGGTTTCGTCAAGCCACGGCACTATAGGGTGAAATATAATTGCTTCTTCCATTTTTATTTCTTCTCCTGTGTCTTCGTTAAAACAGTTATGATATATTCAGTCATAAGCAACAAAAGCGTAAGCGTAAAGCCCATTAAAAATCCTTTGATACTGTAATCCTTTCTGAAAATTATTACCAGCGCAATTATCGCGCCAATTACTACCAGTTTTATCACATATACCAGCACCGAAATCAATGCCGCTCCCTTTTTCGAATCAGGAGTAATGGTGCCTCTGACCGTAAATATTATTGCACTTATATTGAGCGCGCCAGTGACAAACCCTGCCGCCATCCCTGCAAAAAGCCTTTTATCTATCAAAAAAAATGCCGCGCCTATTATTCCCAGTGCGGTCAATGCTAAAAATAAAAGTCTTTTAAAATTCATAATCATTTAATTTTTTTGACTTCCACATATATTTTTACAAAGCCAGCAATGATTCCAAAAATAAGAAGGCCTATAGTAAAGAGCGGTTTTAAACCTGTCAGTTTATCCAGCCACAAGCCCAGTGCAAGCCCTGCAAAAGTCGCCAAGACAAGGGTAAAGCCCAATGAACTGAGCGTCCCCATTGTTCTAAAAAGCTGTCTGGTCTCTTTGTCCATTTTAATCTTTATAGTTAATGAAGTCAGAGGGTTTTACATCTTTCAAGAACTCTTTGAACTCTTTCATTTCTTTTTCATATTTTTGTTTATCAATACTTGTCGCCTGAAGAATCACATTTTCAGAAACATATATTTTGGCGCCTGTCCTGAGCCCCAGTGCTATCGCATCTGAAGGTCTGGCATCCACTTCTATTTCTTTTCCGTTGGCAGTCATATGTATCTTTGCGAAAAAAGTACTTTCTTTTATATCAGATATCATCACTCTATCCACTCCCACCTGCAGGCTGTCCATAATGGTTTTTATAAGGTCGTGAGTCATAGGCCGAGGAACTTTTATATTTTCAAGTGCCACCAATATAGCATCTGCCTCATACACGCCTATCCATATAGGCAAAAGCCTCTTTTCTTCTATATCTGTAAGTATCACCACTGGCATTTTTGAAGTCCTGTCAATGGCAAGTCCGCTTACTTTCATTTCAATCATAAAACACTCCTTAAAAAAGCAAATCCAATAAACTTTACTATATCAAATACCTTTTAGCAAGTATTTTTTTGATAAGATACACTCGCAAAACAAAGGTAAAATGACATTTGGCAAGCGCTATGCTCAGATTATTTTAAAACCCTACATCTGATTTAGAAAACTCACAGACAGTGTTAAAAGCGCAGTGAGAACACTCAAATTGTGAAGGGGTAGCGTGAAAAGCTCTCGTTTTCACTCCCGCCGCCACTTCGTGAATTTTTTCTCCAAACTCTTCCACTACACCATGTTTAAACTCTTTTACCACCAGCAGACAGCTTTCAAAAAAATACACTCCGACTTTGTCTGCTGGTTTTCCAAACACCCTTTCATATGCCAGGGCGTAGAGTTTGAGTTGTTTTGAAATCTCGTCGGAACTTATTTTCTTCTTGGCTTCTTCCACCGTGTCCACTTTAGAGGTCTTATAGTCAATAATGACGGCTTTTCCATCCACTTCATCAATCCTGTCCCATCTGCCGGCTATGACTATGTCTTTGTCAAACTTGAATTCAAAACCCTTTTCAATAAACTTCGGCACTATTGTTTTAGTCTCTTCTTCCGTATAAAACCTGTCTATAAGCCCCAGTGCTTTTTCAAACATTTTTTTCTCGTGATCGGGAGAGATAAACCCGGAAGGTTTCCACATAGCAATAAAAATCTGTTTTAGGTCTTCCAAGGTCTTCACTGTATCTTCTTGTTTTGCCCTGTAATATTCCGACGCCACCTTATGCATAGCCTGTCCATAAACTATATTAGGATTAGCTTTTATGGGCATTTTCAAAATATGTATGAGTTTATACTTATATGGGCAGGTCAGATAGTCATCTATCTGATAATTTGACAGCCTTATGTTTTCGGGGATTTTTTTCGCCGTATAGACAGCAAGGGGATGCGTGCCTCTTTCAAAATATTTCATTCTGGCATTTTTATCCAGTTTCATAAGATAATCCTCTTCTTTTTGGACGCCCAGTTCTCGCAGGAAAATACTTATTTTTCTGGTGCTTTTTCCCTCATACTTAAATGCCGCAGTGAGATATAACAGTTCCTGTGCGCGCGTCATAGCCACATAAAATAACCGTCTTTCCTCTTCTTGCATATATGCCTTTTCATCTACCAAGTCTTTCATAATCCCCTCTGGCAGTGGGAACGCGAAAGCTTTGGACCGTGAAGGAAATTTATCCTGCACCAAAGCCGGAACAAACACGACTTTAAACTCCAGTCCTTTTGCTTTGTGTACGCTCATCACCTGGACTGCCTCTTGGGCGGCATAATCATAGGACTCATCCTGCGGATTGTCTCCCGCCTTTATGCGTAAATCAATGTAGTTAACAAAATTATAAATAGTATCGTATTCTTCATTTATAGAAAACTGTTTCACCGTATCAAAAAATCTTGAGATATTGGAAATTTTCGCCTCGGCTTCTACATCTGCTTGTTTTAACAAAGTTTCAAACACGCGTTTTTCTTTTAAGAAATCATAGAGAATTTCGCCAGCACCCCAGCCCTCTTTTGCCTTTGCTATATAATGTTCAGCATCGGTGACAAAGTTTTTAATTTTAAGGGCTTCTTCGGTGCTGAGTTCAAGTCCCGAATACTTTTCTGGTTTTTTCATTAGGTCTATCACAGGGGTGCCATAATCTTTTGAAAGATTTAAAAACTTAGATATGATAAAAGGGTCCACGCCATAATATTCCGAGACCGCCACATCGCAGACAGGATTAAATTCAAAAGGCGTTACCAATACCCGACAAAAGTTAATCAAAAACATTACTTCTTTTTTATTATAAAGGCCTCTGTCTCCAGAAAAGCGAAAAGGAATGCCCCTGCGTTCAAAAGTTTTTAAAAAGATATTTGCATCACTATTTGCCCGCATCAAAATCCCTATATCTTTAAATGAATAGCCAAAGTCTTGTGTCAGCCGTGTTATTTCATCCGCCACAAAGTCAGCTTCTTCTGAGTAATTATCAAAGAATTTTATATGCAGGTTTTCTTTATGTTTTATGCTGGGGGTATATTTAGAAGCTAAGTGTTTATCTATTTTCAATAAGGTTTCAAGCCTGTCGCCATTGTTTGACACCAGCTTATGCGCGCTGTCTAAAATATGCTGCACAGAACGATAGTTATTTTTGAGCACTACTATTTTTGTATCTTTATAATGATCCAGAAAGCCTTTTATATTTGAGACCGCAGCCCCACGAAACCTGTAAATCATTTGATCATCATCCCCCACTACGCATATATTACAGGTTTTATCGGCAAGGAGTTTCACAAGTTCAAACTGGGCATAGTTGGTGTCCTGAAACTCATCTATCAAAATTTGTGAATATCTGTCGGTATATTTTTTTAGAGCCGCTTTATGTGTTTTGAAAAAATAATACGGCACATAAATCAAGTCCCCAAAGTCCATAAAGTTTTTTTCGGTTTTTAGGTCTTCATAAGTTTTATAAAATAGAGACAGTTCTTCGTGCGCCTCCCACACTTCTTGCTCTTCCTCGGAACTTATCTTTGTTTTTAACTCAGCCGTATGCAGGGCATACATTTCTGGGGTAATGAGATTGTCTTTGAGTTTTGAAATAAGTCCTATAAACTTTGAGACATATTGCGCAGGATTGGATAGAGGCCGGTAAAGATCAAGCTTAAACCTGTCAAAATTCTGAATTATAAATATCACCGCATCTGGAGTTTTTAAAATTTTCCAGTCGGGAGAAATTTTTAGTGCCGCAAAGTTTTCTTCTATGACACTATGCCCAAAAGAGTGAAAGGTAGATATCTGCGTGTCCACAAAGCCATAAGGCACAAGCATATCCACGCGTTTTTCCATTTCTGCCGCTGCTTTTTCAGAAAAAGTTAAAGCCAGAATCTGCTCAGGTTTTGCCAGTTTTGAATTTATCAGGTGTGCTATTCTTTCGGTTATGACTCGCGTTTTTCCCGTGCCTGCCCCAGCCACCACAAGTAAAGGTCCGTTTACATGTTTTATGGCTTCTTCCTGTGAGGCATCTTTGCGTGGAAGTTTTGCTGTTTCCACTTTTTTTATATTTTCAAGCGGTAACCCGTCAAAAAGCCCTGCGGCAGAAGCCACTGGTTTTTTTCGAAGTTTTTTTGCTTTGACCGGTTTTACTATTTTTTTTGCGCGTTTCATAAATACCTTCTTAAATACAATTTTGACACCCAAGCTAAATACTATAAAGCACTTATCGTGCCAAAATATTTATACCACAATAAGGTGTTTTAGAGAAGTTAAACAGGACCCTGTCAGTTTTTGACTTAAAGCGTCATTTTTTGCCAGTATTTTAGTACACAAAGATTTTACTTAATAACGCCTATTTTTCCAAAAAATCTTTTCCTTTCTTTACTCTCCGTGACCGCTTCAATACTATATATATAAACTCCCGCAGCTACCTTGTTCCCTGCCTCATTTTTACATTCCCACGGGATTACATTATTGCCTCGCGTAAAATTTCCAGAGATTTTATTTACCACTTCCCCCGAGACCGTGTATATTATGAGATCCACTTCTGCATTTTTTGAAAGCCAAAAACCGACATTCGCTTTATCTATGGCAGGGTTTGGAAACGGCCCTTTGTGTTCAAACTCAAAAGGAATTGGAGTTGGTGTCGCTGTCAAGGTAACCGTTATTGTTTGTGTAAAAGTTACCGTGGGAGAAGCCGTCGGGGTTTGAGTTATTATGGTTATCACTTCATTAGAGTTTCGCACTTCCAAATCATTCCAATAGCTGTCAGTGTATTGTGTTTGCGCCTGATTGCGAACTTCTGTCCCTTGATACATATTAATTATTACGCGAAACCATTTATTTTCAGGAACATTTGGAGTGCTTATGTCACCCACATTCCAATAGATTAACCGTTGCACAGAATCATAAACATAACCTGCAGAGGCATCCAAAAAGGTAGTGTTCCACGGAAGCGTGTCCCAAATAAAACAACCGCCTAGTGTACCTGTCCCTGTATTTGAATAGGTAAGAGTGTAGCTCAAGGTATTTCCGTATTCGGCTCCCGCCAAGTCCACACTTTTTACGAGGTCCAGTTCCGCACCCGAGCTATCAGGAAGCCCGTAATAAGTGGTAAAGCTTCGCTGTTGCCCTGGAGTATATGTGACTGGATCCCAAAATATCGCTACCGCAGTGTCAGTAATAGCCGCTGGATTTAGAGTGTAAGTCCATTCATTTCCCACCGCATCCATACGCGCCCATAACCCTACTATCAATCTGTCCGGTTTAGTCGCAGTGCCATAGTTAATCCCGCCTTCCGCCTTGAGCTGGGGGTTATAGTAATCATCCAGCGTCTGCCAGGCCTCGGGCATAGGATCTCCCACCCATTGCGTATCGTTTAACACTCTGCCGTAATTTTGAACCATAATAGGCGACTCATCATTTGTCCCCAGTTGGGTGTCCAATTGGACGCGAAGCCCAAGGTCGTGATTTATTGTGTCATTGTTTTTTACAATATACTGAATTTTAATAGTGTCAGGATTTCTATTTGTGCGCTGATTATTTACTATAGATAAGATCTGTCTGACATCCATATTATTAACGCTAAAAGCAGAATGGTTTATGGTGTTTCCCACATCGTGTGGCAATTCGGTAACTGTCCCATCATTTCCATAAATATAATTAAAGGAATCTGCACGCACTGTTGTTTTTGAACTCCAAATGCTATTAGGAAAACCATATAACAATTTTCTGCCGTCCCCTGTCCCTACTACAAAATGCGCATTATAAGTAGACACGCGGGCATCAATAAAAGTATTTGAAATCGAAAAAAGGCAAGGAGTCGTAACGAGTAAAGCTATAATGACTGTGAGAGAAAATTTAACTGCACGCATTTTTAGCTCCAGGAGAAAATAAGAACTGTATTTCGGGGGGTGAAAATTAAACCCCTTATGACTTAATTATAGTCCGCGTTTATTTTTATATAGTCCACGGAAAGATCCGTGGTCAGCAAATAGTACTCTGCTTTGCCTGTATTTAATAGCAATTCCACGGCGAGATCTTTTGTTTTCATTTCTTTTACTGTGGCAGTAGCGTTTTTCATTACCATTTCGCCGTCTTTAATGATTGTCACACCATTGATTTTTAATTCCAGTTTTTCTATATCTATGGCTTCCAGTGACGCCCCTGCGGCACTTATAATTCTCCCAGGATTTAAAGACCCACCGAAGAAACATGTTTTTACAAGCGGAGAATTTGCTATAGAACGGGCTACTGCCGCCGCCTGTTTTTCACTGGCTGCTTTTTTAATTGTTATTTTTACAAACTTTGTCGCGCCTTCCCCATCTCGATTCATATCTTCCGCTAAAGCATAGAATATTTTAAATATGGCTTGTTTAAAAGCGGTATATGCTTTTCCCTGTTTTGAAAGTTTTTTATTTCCTGCGAGTCCGTTTGCCATTAAGAAGAGCGTGTCATTTGGACTCATATCGCCATCCACCGTTACCCTATTAAAAGAGAGATCCACGGCTTCTTTTGCCGCCGAAAAAAGAAGCGTTTTATCTATGTTGGCATCTGTCATAACAAAAGCCAGCATAGTCGCCATATTGGGAGAAATCATACCAGAGCCCTTAGCCACTCCTGTGATAACTACTGGTTTTCCATCAAGTTTTAAAGAAAGGGTTTTTACTTTTACAGTCAGGTCTGTAGTCATTATCGCCACTGGAAAATTTTTATCCTTTTCGGATAACCCACGGACAAGTGCTGGAATATTTTTTAAAATTTTGTCCATAGGCATTTTTTTTCCAATTTTACCAGTGGAGGCCAAGAGCGTGGAATTTTTTTTCAAACAAAGTGTCTCTTCCACCGCCCGCGTTATTTCCACCGCATCCAAAATCCCCTGCATTCCAGTCAAGGCATTGGCATTACCACTATTGGCAAAGAGCGCGTGAATCTTTTCTTTATCAATATTTTTATCATAAATTATATGTGCACTTTGAAGCTTGTTTTTCGTATAAAACGCTGCCACTTCACAAGGGGCTACTGAATATATCAAGCCCATATCAAGGTGTTTTGATTTTTTAAGTCCTCCATAAATGCCAGCGCTCAAAAACCCTTTTGGAAGTATATAAGCGGCTTTCACTCAAGCCCCTCCCTTTCATCCACATTAAACATAATATTCATATTTTGAACTGCCTGTCCGGAAGCGCCTTTTATCAAATTATCTATCGCGGTGGTTATTATTAGTGTCTTATTCTCTTTGACGCCACCTATGGCAATGTCACAATAATTTGTGTTTCGGACATCGTGAACACTTATCATATCTGCTATCCGTACAAAAGGTTCCCCTTCATAAAATTTCACGAAAGCTTTTTTTACTGCTTCTGGGTCAAGCCATTTCTTTACACGGATATAAATAACACTAAGCATACCCCTGTCCAGTGGCACTATTTGTGGAGTGAACACAAAGTTAAGTTTTTCCCCAAACTTGTGGTGCACAAAATCCTCCACCTCGCCTATATGCCTGTGTTTGCGTCCTACATTATATGGAATAATGTTTTCGCTTACATTGACATACATATTCAGGTGCGTGGGTTTAGCGCCTGCGCCTGAAATACCTGTTTTTGAATCCACAATCATACTTTCTATTTGTATTTTTCCCATAAGCGGTGCTATGCCTAAAAGAATAGAAGTCGGATAACAGCCTGGATTGGCTATGAGACGGGCTTTGACAATCTCGTCTCGGTTTATCTCAGACAAGCCGTAGACAGCTTTTTTCAACATATCTTTATCCGTGTGTTCTACGCCATACCAGGTTTTGAAAGTTTTAGGATTTTTTATCCTGTAGTCAGCACTCAAATCAATTACCTTTATTCCCTTAGCCATAAACTTTTTTACCACTGGCATAGACTCAGTATGTGGCAGGCATAAAAAGACCACATCCACTCCCGAGTAGATTACTTTTGGATCTGGCAAAATAAACTCCAGCGCTATCCGATTTTTGAACTCTGGGAAAACTTTATCCACCCTATGTCCGCAATACTGCCTGGAAGTGGCATACAGCAGTTGCACTTTTTTATGTTTAATAAATATTTTCAGCAGTTCCCGCCCTGTCAGGCCCGAAGCGCCTATGATACCTACTTTAATCATTTTATTTTTCCTCCACATCAAAATATTTAATATATGCGGCAGCTTTAATTTTCTCTATCCACTCCGCCCACATTATCTCAATGCGCTCCTCTATCAATTTAATTCTGGCTTTTTCTCTCACAGCTGAAAACTCCAGGACATTTCCTATTTTAGAAGCATTTAGTTTTATAATAATAAACCCTGCGTCTGTTTCAATCACAGGCGTAAACCCGCCTTTTTTTAATTTTCTTATGCCCTCTTTAATTTTTTTGTCCATTTTGGAAACATCTATCCAACCGATATCCGCGCCTATCATACCATTTTTTCCGTTGACACTATTCATTACTGAAGCAAACCCTTCTGTCTTGAGTCTGGCGTAAGCCGCCTCTATCTGCACTTTCATTTTTTCGGCATCAGCGCCTTCCTTTCCAGCATATATTTGGGACACACTCACTTCATCCTGAGTTCTAAAATCATCTTTGTTTTTTTCAAAGTAGTTTTTTATTTCCTCGTCTGAGACAGCTGCCTTCCCAATAAACTCTTGCTGTTTTTTCTGTTTTATTTTTGAATAGACCAAGGAATCTTTTACCTGCGTTTCTATTTTAAGCCGAAAATCGCCGTATGAAATGCCCTCTTTTTGCAAGGCCTCTTCAAACACCTCTTCGCTGGGGTACCGTGCCCGCATAGAATCAATAAAATCGTTTACTTTATCTGTCACCGCATCATCACTTATTTCCACACTTTCTTCTTTTGCCATTGTAGTGATAAGTTTTTGCTCTATAATATTTTGAAGAATCTTTTTCTCAAGGTCTTTTTTATCTTGTGTTTTCCCAGACAGTTTCGCCTGAGCCATAAGCATTTCAACAGATTCATCCACTTCACTTTTCAGGATAACTTCATCATTTACTTTTACCAAAATAGCATCCAGTTGCTTTGCCGCGCAGAGCGCCGCCATAAAAATCAACCCCAAAATTATCAAAACCGCTTTCTTTTTCATTTATTTCCTCCTTTTATATGTGGTCCTTCTTATATTTTATTATTTCTATTTTAGCAGTTTTCCTCAGTTCCTTCATCCACTCTTCAAAGTACCTATCTTTTTTCTCATTAAAACAGGCTTCATATACCTGTGCTTGCACCTGTTCAAACTTTGGAGTTCGCGCCTTTTGCAGGTCTTCCAGTTTAAAAATATGATACCCATATGGGGAAATGACAATCCCGCTAAAACTTCCCTTTTTCATTTGAAAAATAACATTTGTCATAAAATACGGCAAATCTCTTTTACTAAAATACCCCAGGTCCCCGCCGGCTTTGGCTTCAGACCCTGTCGAATACTTTACAGCCAAGCCCGCAAAATCTTTTCCGGCTTTTAGTTCTTTTTGCACACTTTTTATCTTTTCTAGGCTGTCCACGACTATCTGTCTGGCTTTGGCTCTGTCAAGAGTCCGAAACTCAAGAATATTCGTCCAAAAATAATCCTTTAGTTCCTGCCGATTTATCGTTATCCTGTTTTTCATTACATAATTTATTTCTTTTTTTATTATCAATTTTTCTTTTATATCAATGAGCCAGTCCGTATACCTTAAACCAGCCTCTTTGAGTACTTTCTTTATTTCTTTTTTTGAATAGCCTGGCACAAAGTTTTTTATTTCCACATCCAGATCTTCTGTGGTCACTTTTATATTGTCTTGTTCTGCCTTTTCCAAAATAAGCATATTGTTAATAAGTAGGTTTAGAAAAATCCTTGTATCTTCTTCTTTTGCGAGTGTCACATTGTAAAGTTTTGCTTTTACAAGAAGTGTTTTTTCGTTTAACATTTCACCATTTACTTTGGCCAAAGGTTTCCCGCCAAAATTAAGTCCACACCCTGCTGCTACAAAAAAACATACACAGCCCAAACCTACTATTATTAGACGCTTTACAAGCGGCCTATGGGACCAAATAAAAAAGGGCGGAAGGCATAAGCCAGCCGCCCTTTGATGTCCCATTTTAATATCAGCTATCCTGTTATTTTCCGACTGGCTTCACAGGCGCTTTTTTAGAGTTTGCCGCTGCTTTTGCCGCTTCCATTTGTGCTGGATTTATCTGCATCCCTGTAGGTGGGGCTGCTGGTCCAAGCTTGTCTTCATTAATTATTATATTGGCTGCCGCTTTAAGCGAATCAAACCACTTCTGTCTCGCTAGATATGTTTTTATATTATCTTTCATTTCTTTTAACGCAGGTATTTTAGCTTTAGGGTCCTGGCCTTTCATTCTTTTCGCATAGTCCTTATAGGCGGTAAGAATTTCCAGCTCACTGACCGAGATTTCCTTATAGTCCTTATTCTTAAGTAACTCGTTTATAACCACGTCTTTTTTGGCAAGCATAGCAGCATCTTTTTTTTGTTTTTCTAATTTTGCCAGTTCCTGTTCTGCTGTGCTTTTAAGCTGTACTTCAGCTTCTTTTATCTTTTTTGCTACTTCTGGTTTCGTGCTTATCCCTTCTTTATCCGCTTCCTGCATTAAAAGTTCTTTCGCCACAAGATTTTCCAAAACCTGTTTTTTTCTTTCTCTATCCACACCAAACATTTTATACTGCTGAGGCAAATTTTCCAATTCAGCGTTAAGTTCAGCCATAGTTATTACCTTGCCGTTTACTTTTGCTACTACTTCGCCATTTTTTACCGCGTCACAGGCTGCTAAAACAAAAACCAGCGCCAAAGCACATACTGCTAAAAGAATCTTTTTCATATGTTCTCCTTTTTATTTTCCGGTCAAGCTTGTTAAAATATCACTTACCGGTGTTAATTTAAGTCAATTTATCATATAACAAGGCATAAATCAAGAAAAAACAAAGTTAAGGTGCGAGCGGGGCTGGGGCCGGCTCGTAACGGTCAAGAGTCAAGAAGTACTCTGGAGTATCACTTTGCGTATATCCTACGCCTTTGCCGTGCCAGTGGTCCTCAATCACGGGTGGGGTTCCATCCCCTTGATTTATGGAGTTTCTTATATGAAAGGTGTCTATTTCAGTATTGCCAATTTTGAGATTTTCGTTTGCCAGTACGGTAAAAGTAGTTGTTAAATGTTTTATTATTTCAAATTTAAAAAATTCGGCTCTGGCTGTCGCAGTCATACTCCAGGAGTCACCTACCACAAAAGGAAAGCGCAAAAACTGCACTTCTGGCTTTATATCTATATCTATAGAGAGGAAATCCAGTATAGGATATGGAAATCTTAACACCCTTAGATATGCCCCCGCCTCATCCGTTCTTATTAGAAATCTTACATTGGCAGCTGGCGCACTATAATAATAATAGGCTTTGCCGTCTATGACTTCAATGGTTTTCACTTCAGCTTTTATATCAAAGATATTAGTTTTATCTGCTTTTTTGTAGCCTTTGTAATACCAGACATCTCCCAGATTAACAGGAAAATACTCATACGAAAAAAGCATTGTGGGAAAAACCAGCAAAAGTAAAACTCGAAGAATTTTTCTCGGCATTTTGCACCATTTTTTGCTTATCCCCCGGCATTTCAACTGCTTATTCCGCTCGGGTTGTATTTGGCTATCTGATTTAAGCAATATATTTTACCTTATAACAGAACTAAAATAAAATCAATACTTAATCCCCCAAAATAAAAAAGGCGGACCCCAAAGGAGCCCGCCTTTTTTGACTTATTAGCTTATTTCGTATTTATATAGTTTATCAACCAGTTTCTGAAAGTAAGATCACTTGGATTCATAACTAAATATTGTTTAAACACAGCCACTGCTTTAGGTTTGTCTCCCATATAGTAGTAACAATAGCCGACTTTTCTGTAAGTGGCAGCCGCTGTAGGAAGTTTTCCAGCATAAGCGTATTTTGCCGCATAAGTATAATATGCCAATGCGTTTTTATAGTTTTTCTGTGCGAAGAAACCATCTCCCAGAGTTTCATATTTTTGCGCATAAGGTGCATATGGTGAGGTAGATGCGCCTGGCATAGGTGGCAGGCCACCAGTTTCAGGTGCATTTCTTTCAGCAGTTCCTCCAAAGTGTACGACCACGCCTCCGAGGAAATATCCGCCCGAGAGATTAACTTCGGTAAGATTAAACTTATCCGTCCCAGTGAACGGGTTGGGTTTATTAAAAATACCATTTTTTGTCGTAGCATAAGTAACTGTACTGCTGGCAAGTTTATAACCGCCGCCGATATTAATTCCGAAGTTATCCGTAAAAAGATATTCTGCGCCGATTTCGATATTAAGCCCAACAAATGGGTCCGTAAAATCCACTAAAGAATATTTAACTGAAGTTAGTGAAGGATAAGTGGTAGAATCGGCAGTAACTTCCCAGTAAGACCCCATCTGAAAATTCATGCCAAGGTCAAGGGCTACATATGGGAAGAAATTGAAATCCCCTATTGAAAAATAATACTTCGCTCCTACGCCAGTATAGAGGGTGCTAAAAAGTGCATAATTTGTTATAACATCTCCAGCTGGATATAGGGCATCTCCTTTGCTGGATAACACATCTTGGGTTTCCGAATACGATAAATCTGTTCTAAGATATGCGGCAAGGTTTTTCATTACAAAATATTTTATATTTAAGTTCCCCATTACCATACCACTAAGTGGGGTCCCGACTTGGGGAATTCCAAACCCATATTCAAAAGTATTAGTATAATTTTTATTGAAATTAGACGGGCTTATAAGGCAGGCACCTCCGCGCAAATCAAAGCCAAATTGGGCATTTACGGATCTTGCCGCGAAGACAGGAGAAATAAACATAGCAACAAACATAATAAAACCAATAGTTCTTTTGAACATTGTTCCCTCCTAAACTTATTTTAAATGGTCTAAAATAACAAATTTATATTAACATAAACATACTAAAAATCAAAGTAATAAAAACAATAATTACACCACTGCCTTCTAAAATTCATTAATTAAATAGAAAACAGGTCCGGCGTGTCCACTTAAGGCCTGAGCCAGCATAAAAGTGAGCCTAAAATTGGTTATATATTTAAACTTAAAATCCATATCCAGCCCTATGGCAGCGCTGATTTTATACCTTGCCCCTTTCATAAGTGACCACACATCGCCCACATTCCCAATATTTACTTCCGCTATTAAATTACTTCCGCTCCAGGTGACCACCCAAAAATTCCAGTTTATTTTTTCTAAAAAGGCATAAGTATATTTGACTCTACCAAAGAGTTTATAATAGCCTGAAAAGTCATCCACATTAAACCCTGCAAGGTCATCATAACCGCCAAGACCATATGCCTTCCATTGCGAGACAGTCGCCCCTTCAAGTAAATACCCATAACTTAAATTCAAATTAATAAGTGAACGCCTGTGCGGTCTTATATCGGCACTTAAATTTCCGTTAAAAAACAAATAGTTATATTTAGCATAAGTCGTGGGGAGCCCCTTTTCCAGATTTAAACTCAATTTAAAAGCTCCCGCCTTTTCAAAATCTCTCGCTATTTCAATCCAAGAATCAAAAACATTCATATTTCCCTGTTCCACTTGCGCCACATTATTTAACTGCGCAAAATAAAAGTTTTCATTTCTTATGTTTTCTTTAATCGTCACCGTGTCAAAAAAAGCAGGGGATTTCAAACCCACTCCTATGCCACGGTTGCGTTGTATGAATTTTTTTGCCTCATATACCCTTTCGAAATTTGTGTCGTCATAAAGTATGAGCGAGGGTTCAAATGGCAAGAGCACTCTGTAGCCCAGCAGGTATTTTATTTTACTATATATGTAACTGTATTCAGTGGCGGCGGTAAGTTCTGTAATATCAAACTTGTTTTTTATTTCAATTTTCGCGGCGCCATCTGGTAAAATAAACTTAAACGAAGGCGTAATTTTAAAATGAATTTCCTGTATTTTAAGATTGACATAACTCTCTTCTTCTTCCGCTCTGATATTTAAAGAAGGGGTGGCCACAGTTATAAAACATACTAAAAATAAAATTAAACCTATTTTTTTTTCCATCGTGCCAGCCTTTCTTTTATATTTTTTTCATACCCGTTTTCAGTCGGCTTATAGTATACCCTATCTTTTAATTTTTCTGGCATATAGTCTTGCTGGACATAGTTACCTTCATAATCGTGGGCATATTTATAGCCACTGCCGTAGCCCATTTCTTTCATTAATTTGGTGGGGGCATTTCTCAAATGTATGGGCACTGGTTCATCCCTATGCGAGTGCACATCTTCCTGTGCCAGCCCAAAAGCAGTGGTCACGGAATTACTTTTCGGCGCCGTGGCTAAATAAAGACAGGCCTGAGCAAGGGCGAGTTCTCCCTCTGGCTGCCCTAAAAAATCAAACGCATCCTTTGCCGCAAGTGCCACGCGCAGGGCGTTGGAATCCGCATTGCCTATATCTTCGCTGGCAAAGCGCACCATTCGTCTCGCTACATACAAGGGCTGTTCCCCTGCCTCCAGCATCCGTGCCAACCAGTAAAGCGAAGCATCTGGGTCACTCCCGCGCAGGCTCTTATGAAAAGCTGATATTATATTGTAATGTTCTTCCCCTGTTTTATCGTAAAGAAAGGTCTTTTTTTCATAGACCTTTTTTACTGCTTCCATAGTTATGGTATAGTGGTCTTCTTTTTGGAGAGTATCTATCATTTCAATAATATTGAGAGCGATTCGGGCATCTCCGTTTGAGAGGGCACTTATAATCTCATACGCTTCCGTGGTCACTTCCACTTTTTTCTTGCCAAGCCCTTCTTTGACAGCCCTCTTAATAATGGTGGCAAGGTGTGTGCTTTCCAAGGCCTTTAAAGTCAGGACTCTCGCTCTTGATAATAAGGCCGAGTTCACTTCAAAAGATGGATTTTCAGTAGTCGCACCTATAAGAATTATCGTGCCATCTTCCACATACGGCAGAAATACATCTTGCTGAGATTTATTAAACCTGTGGATTTCATCAATGAACAGAATTGTTTTTTTTCCAATTTTTTTATTAAAAGCGGCCTTTTCAATAACTTCCTTTATATCTTTAATGCCACTTGAGACCGCCGACAAAGGCACGAACTCGGCGTTTACTCGCCCTGCCACAATCATAGCCAAGGTGGTTTTTCCCGACCCCGGTGGCCCCCATAAAATAAGCGAAGGTATTTTTCCTGTGTCCAAAAGTTTTCTTAAGAAACCATTTTCGCCTACAATTTCCAACTGCCCGACAAAGTCCTCTAACCCTTTCGGCCGCATCCTATAAGCGAGCGGTTCTTCAGCAGAAATTTTATTCTCATCCTCAAAAAGACTCATTTGTTTAATTGCCTTCCATTAAATAAATAAGAAAGCCCGTGGCGAGTTTTGGAAGAAAGTATGTGGATTTTTGTGGCATAACATCTCCTTTTAGGGAAATGTTTTTAACTTCTTCAATCGTGGTCGCCTGAAGTAGAAAAGCAATCTTCGCAGTGTCATTCACTACAGCCTTTATAGCTTCATCAATATCCTGAGTATAGTCCACTGTTTTTACAAGTTGGGCATAGTCGAGCCCCATCACATCTTCAAAAATAAGTTTATGTAAAATAGACACATCCAACATATAATATTCCGGCACATGTTCTGTCATAGTTTTAAGCGCTTCCCTATATGCCTCTGCTTTTAGTTCAAGCAAAAGACAGTCCTTACCGTGTAATATGCCAAAGCGTTTTTTTTCGGAACGGGCTGTCATTTTAGCTCTTAAAGCCGAGGGTGAGTCCAGTCGGGTTATTTCAAAAAACTTTTTTGCCAAAGCGGATGATAACACTTCCGTATATTGAAACTCTTTAAAGACCCTGTGAGTAGGAAGAATTGAAATCCCTGAATGTTCCATTGAGATAAGACACATCATTATATAGTCACACGGATTGTCCTCTCCTCTAAGAGAAAGGGTCTGTCTCATTTCATTTCTGTAGTTTATCGCAGTCTCATATCTGTGATGCCCATCCGCAATAAAAAGCTGTTTGTCTGTAAAGAGCTCTGATATTTTTGATATTATCGCAGGGTCGGTCATAGCCCACATACGATAACGGCAACTCCCTTCTCCCACGGTGTCAATTACAGGGGGGTGTGACACTGTGACTTCTCTGAGAATTTTATCGGTATTTTTTTCAGCATCAAAATAAAGAGAAAGAATGGGGCTGGTGTTCCCCTTACAAGTGCGCATAAGTTCCAGTCTGTCCACTTTCGCGGCAGAGTGCGTTTTTTCGTGGGGTAACACTATTTTTTTTTCAAACTCTTCCACTTTTACAAGCGATAAAAAGCCAAGCATTTCTTTTTTCGAGCCATCTGGCAGATTATATTCCTGCATATAAATGTATACGGCTTCTTTTTCATCCTGTTTAAGAATTTTTTCTTCCAACCAGGTCTTCACATAGGCAGCGGCACGGGTATATTTGTTATTAAGTTCAGTATCGCCTTCCATATTAAGCCCTTTATCAATTCTAATAATATTATGAGCATCTTGCTTATAATATTTTTCAGAATCTTTAATAATATCATAGGGGGGCATCATAACTTTTGCTATATCTGTTTTTTCTGGGTTGAACCTTACAGCCTTAAAAGCTTTTATTTTTGCCATTAGATTATATACCTCGCTGAATCTTTCCCCGTTTTAAGTTCGCTTAATTTTTCTTTATAGCCCTTTCTCCCCATAAGGGCGAAAGTGGCCAATTTGCTCAGTTCCACTCCTGGCTGATTAAAGGCGTTTATATCGTAAAGTTCTCCAGCAAAAGCAGTGGCAACCTGAAGCATATACAAGAGTTGTCCCAAGGCGAACTCATTGAGTTCAGGCAAACTTATAGTCATATTGGCGCGCTGATTTTTAGTGAGCGCTATTTCTGTGGCCTTTTGTTCGGCATTCATAAGAGCGCCCATATTTTTGCCACTGAGATAATTCAAAGATTCTTCTTCCTGAAAGTTGTCTGGTAGTATAACTTCTTCTTTAAATTTTTCCACGCGGATAAAGGTCGTGACTTTATCATAAGGGCCTTCCACATACAACTGTACCTGCGAGTGCTGATCAGTAGCGCCAAGGGCTTTGACTGGGGTCAGCCCTACATTTACGACTTTCCCGTCCAGAGACATTTTTTTCCCAAGCGACTCCCCCCATATTTGAGCGAACCAATCCGTTATTTCTTTTAAAGCATTCGCGTAAGGCATTAGCACTGATATTTTTTTCCCAAACTTTATGTCGTGCAGATAATGCACAAGTGCATACATATACGCTGGGTTACGCATCACATGGGAATTGGCTTTTGTGAGAAGGCTGTCCATATAAGCCGCGCCTTTTAAAAGTTCATCAATATCCACTCCAACACAAGCCAGCGGAAACAGCCCTACTGGAGTTAAAACAGAGAACCTGCCTCCCACATTTTCTGGCACTGGGAAAGAAGCAAAGCCATAATCGTTAGCTATTTTCCTAAGAGCCCCTTTTTCTTTATCGGTAGTCATAATTATATGGTCTTTGAGTTTATCTTTTTTTATTTCTTTTGACATTTTTGCCCACAACACTTTCATAAAGGCCGTGGTCTCAGCAGTTTCCCCTGATTTGGATATGATATTTACACAAGTTTTTTTTACATCTATAATATCAAATAAACCCGCCGCCGTGTCAGGGTCCACATTATCCATAACATAAAGTTTTGGGGCTTTTCTTTTTTCTCTGGGGAGTTCGTTATGATAAGGGTGTTGAATTGCTTTAAAGACAGCCGTAGTACCGAGGGCTGATCCGCCTATTCCCACGACTACAAAGTTCTCAAATTTACTTTTAAACCCTTCGGCTATTTTTTTTACTTCTTCTTTTGCCTTATTATCGTACGGCAGATACATAAATCCAAGTTTTCCATCATCCCGCATTTCCCGCATTTTCTTCATAGCTTTTTTCACAACTGGCATTACTTTTTTTAAATCTTCTTCGGTAATCCCCTGAGCCCCAATTTTATCACTCATAAGGTTGTTAAAATTTAATGAAATTTTTATGCGTTTTGTTTTCTTTTTCATATTAAGCTCCCACTCCCGCTTTTCACTGCGGAAAAATAATACTATTTTAAGGGGTCTCACCCTTTTTTACCGGTTCCAGCGAAATCTCAAGTTTTTTTCCAGGCGTGTAATCATAATACAGTGTCAGGTTCACAAGCAGATTTACAGCAGCAAAACCGGCACACGCAGTTATGAAATTGGACCGATAATCCTCTAACTTCCCTGGTTTTATTTCCCATAACATTTTTTTTTGTTCAATCGCTTTTTCTATACTCAAATAAAGCGCCGTGTAAAGAAAAGCAAAAGGAATAGCTTCTATAATACTCACTTTAACATCTTCAAAAAGATTGTTTCTTTCGGCGCCAATTGGAAGAAAGACAGGTTTGTTTTTATACTCTGTGGTTCCTGTCACGGAAGCATAAAAGGCCTCCGCATCAAGATCAGTACTTATTTGGCCTGCTGTCTGGGTGACTTCCCCGAGAGCCAACAAGGCATTAGAAATCAGTAGTAAAGCTATCATTAATAGTATTCTTTTCATTTTAGCCTTTGCCTCAAGTTTCAAGATATCCTCTAATATTTTATTAT